>Ga0209403_10004143_pt1 | contig 15901 bp, 14 predicted proteins | sample ArcticOcean_MG_C_8_FD_187440 | JGI IMG/M metagenome (GOLD analysis project Ga0209403, IMG submission 187440) | Marine microbial communities from western Arctic Ocean - ArcticOcean_MG_CB11_86 (SPAdes) (version 2) | ecosystem: Environmental > Aquatic > Marine > Oceanic | place: Arctic Ocean... | reverse complement strand
GCAATTACCTGTGCTAGTTATAAATGGCCAAAGTATAGCTCAGACGGGCGGTATTGCTAGAATATGTGGCAAGCTAAGTGGTATGTATCCTGAAGATATAATTGAGGCTGGTGAAGTAGATCAAATCATTGATACTGTAACCGACATAAATGAGCTTTTAAATCCTTCAATGCGAGAAAATGATCCAATTAAAAAAGGAGCAATGCGGGCTCAGTTAACTAATCACGATTTACCAAAATATTTTGGTTATTTAGAAGACATTTTGAGTGCTAATAATTCACATTGGTTCGTTGGGGATAAGATGTCTATTGCTGACATTGCTGTTTGGGGTCTTTTAGGTTGGTTTGCTTCAGGAGTTCTAGATGATATTCCTCCAGAAATTCTTAATCCTTTCGAGAGACTAAAAAAGCTATATCAGGAAGTAAGTAACAATCCTCGTGTTAGAGAATGGAAAATAAAAACTTATGCTCATGGCAAAACTTCATCTGATGAGTATACCTTTGACGTACCTGACAGTATATAAAGAGGTTGCATAATAATCTGAAGGATAACTAGAGACTTAGAAAAAATAAAGCCCTAATGAATAGGGCTATATTTTTTATTATTATCTGGTTTTTAGTTGTTATCCCACACTGCAAAAGATTTGCCTTGATTATTAAACTCATAGCCAATAAAAGGCTCGTCACTAATTACCTCACCATCATGGCCAGGAGAAATAGAGTAGGCATCTCCTGCATTGACAATCATCTCTGTCCCATCATCATGTGTAACACGCATACTTCCTTGTACGCAAGCACCTAAATGACCTGCTTGACAGCTTTCACCACCAACATGAGGTTTGATGCATTCTGACCACATCCATCCTGGTTGTGCTGTTACTCTGATTGCTTTTACTGTTCCAAATTCAAGAACTTCTGCACGAGTTTTGTCGGGTGATATCAAATCATCGGGATTGTCAAAAGATTTTTTTGTTAAGTTTGCCATTATGTTTCTCCTTTTTTTAAAATAAAATCTAGCTAAGTGTTGCTTTGATTATATAGCTCATTTTAAACTTTGTAAAATTTCTTCTACTCACTAGAGATGATTTTCTTAATCCATTTATAGGGTCGTATTACTATCCAATATATCCAAACAGGAGTACTAACTAAATAAAATATATGCCAATAAACATTATAAAGGTCAAACCAACTTACAATTATCTCACCATTTAGTTTGGAATAAGTGGTGGCAATAAAGAATGAAAAAAATATCCAAAAGAGACTTAAATAAAAACGAATTTTTGTTTTCAAAGAAAAATTAATCATGCTAAATAAAAACCCTATAACTATTTCTGTATAACTATAATTTAATTTGTAAATTTATAGTGACTATTAATGACAAAAACATTGCAGCTTAGTGAAAAGGAAGGATGGAATTTAGCATTTAATGCTTTATTAAACCATGAGACATCAAAGGATAATGCTAAAGAAGTAGCTGATGCATTAATTAGTGCAGAATTTGATGGCCAATCTGGCCATGGTCTTTCAAGAATACCGTCTTATGTAGAGCAGTTATCTTCAGGTAAGGTCAATGGTAGTGTAAGCCCGAAAATTATTAGCAGCAAGGGCAGTGTTATTAGAATTGATGCAGGCTATGGTTTTGCTTTTCCTGCAATCTCTTTAGCTCTTCGTGAGATAACTAAAACTTGTAAGAGCTTCGGTATTGCAGCTGTTAGTATTTCTCGCTCTCATCATTTCGGGCAGGCTGGGCGACATGTTGAGCGTTTAGCAGAACATGGTCTTATCGGTTTAATGTTTGGCAATACACCTAAGGCAATTCCTCCTTGGGGTGGAACACAGGCTTTATTTGGCACAAATCCAATTGCATTTTCTGCGCCAAGAGCAGACGATGCACCAATGGTGATTGATATGAGTCTCAGTAAAGTGGCGCGCGGTAAAGTGATGCTTGCAAACCAGCAAAACGAAAAAATACCTGAAGGCTGGGCGATAGATAATGAGGGCAAACCAACAACTGATCCAAAAAAGGCGCTTGCAGGAGCGATGCTTCCTATTGGTGATGCAAAGGGGAGTGCTTTAGCATTGATGGTAGAGATTCTTGCTGCTGGCCTTACTGGCTCTAACTTTGGTTTTGAGGCGAGTTCATTTCTGGATGCTGAGGGCGACTCTCCTGGAGTAGGTCAGCTTATTATTGCGATTGACCCTAGCTTTTTTTCAGGAGATGGTTTTGCTGAACGAACTGAAACTATCATTAGTGCAATTCTTGAACAGCCGTCAACAAGACTACCAGGCAACAAGCGCCTTGAAAAAAGAAAGCTACGTGAAAAATCAGAGAAAATAACTATTTCAAAAGAGCTTTATGAAAACATTATGTCTCTAACTAAATCTTAATAAACTACATGAGACCTTATTTATGAAAAACACACTTTTAGTCATATTATTCTCTTTTGGATTTATTGGCTCATCTTATGCAAACAAAGATGTTGCCAATAGCGCTATTAGATGTTCAGCGCTTATTTATATAGAGATTTCCAGGCCAGAAATGTCAGGCCTCACTGCAGGAGAGGCGCTTATGAATAGACTTTATGCCTATCACATGATCGATGGAACTGACATTGAGATGACTAATGGACAAATCACTGCGGCACAAACTGAAGCGATAACTAAGCTATCTCAAGAATATATAAAAGGAACTAATCTTGCTAAAGAATACCGAGACTGTATTTACTGGATGACTGACATTGCTAAATTTATTGATATCAGCGAGTATGTCTCACCAGAGAATCAAACTGAAGAAGCTGAAGAAATGGCATTATTTTTATCCGCTCCCACAGAAACCTCTGTTACAATCTTTAAAAACCCTATTGAGACATGGGAGCAGCAAGTTGATTTAGGCTTTGCTGCTTGGGTATCACAGGAGTTAGAGGTGCCTTATAAGAAAGCTATCCTTAGTAAAATTAGTGAAAAAATAGAGTAAATAAGAGCACTTTCAATAAGGATTAGAAATGGATAAAAAAACAAGAGATAACGCAGCGATGATGAATGGTTTGTATTGGTGGGGTGTGCCAACGCTATTTCGTTGTCCTCATAATCCAGATCCTGAGGGCTGTGATATTGCCCTTGTTGGGGTTCCTCATAGCACTGGAAATGGAACCACTCAGCGTGATCAACATTTGGGCCCAAGAGCCGTTAGAAATATTTCAGCGCAGGGCAGACGTGGCCATCTAAAGTTTGGTATTTCCCCTTGGGAGATGTGTGAGATTAGAGATTTTGGTGATGTTCCTTTGCCTGAGGCCAATAACAATGAGCAATGTATCGAGCGCATAACTGATTTTTACGAAATTATTGCTGAGTCTGGTGTTAGGCCAATTTCAATTGGCGGTGACCATTCTATTACGGGTGGAATTCTTCAGGCCATTGCTGGACCTAAGTCGAAGCTCACGGGTGGTCAAAAAGCTGTGCTTGTTCACTTTGATGCTCACACCGATGCATATCACCAACTTGATCATTTCTTAGGCGCTATAAAGTCTGCAGCTCATTGGGCAAGCTATTTAGTTAGAGACGGCTTTGTAGACGCCACAAAAAGTATTCAGGTTGGAATTAGGGGCAATACTAGAACACTAGACTGGCTTAATTCAAGCTATGAATTAGGCTATGAGATTATCACCAAAGATCAGTATGATGAGTATGGTGTTGAAAAATGCATTGAGATAATCCAGGAGCGAGTAGGCGATTCACCTATCTATGTGACCTTTGATTTGGATTGTCTGGATGTTACTGTGGCACCTGGTGTTGCTAACCTTGAGCCGGCAATTGAAGGTTTTAAAATGCCGGATGTACTACAAATGCTTCAAGGCCTTCGTGGCAAGAATGTAATTGGCGGTGATGTGGTTTGTCTCATGCCAACGGTTGACTCTCCTAACCAAATAACCGCCCATGTTGCCAATGCTATTATGTTTGAAATGGTATGCTTAATTGCAGATAATATAGGCACCAAACCTTAAAGTATAGAAACTTAATTCTTATAATTTTGAAGGTGGATGTCTAGGGCTTTGGTAGAGATCAATGTCTCGAGTAATGCAAAAAATAAAGATGCTGAAAGCATTAATAGTCCAAAACCAAAAACATAATTTGCAAGAGAGTCATAATTTATATAAATACAAATAATCGTCAGTAAGTTAAAAATAAAACTTACAATTCCAAAGACTTGCATCCTTTTAATGTAGTTAACTCGTTTTTGAAGAATATCAAGCTGCTCCTCTGTGTGCTTAGTCTTGGACTCATTACTTCCTTCAGTTGTCATTGCCCTAATAAGAACGCTTAGAGAGTGAAGACGATTTGTATAGGCAACAAATAGTAAAGAGATTGCAGGAAAAAGTAGAGCGGGTGTGGTCATATCCATAGCGATCTATTTTAAATACAAATTTATCTTGGTTTTAAAATTTTGTGGATTTTATAACACTTATTAATTGATCAATATCTTGTTCATCATTATAGATATGTGGTGATATACGAATTCCATGGCTTCTAAGGTCAACACCAATATTATTATCCTGAAGATGGTTTAACACCTTCTGTTGATTACTGCCAAAGTCCAATATCATTGTGCCACCTCTAATTGCTTCATCTCTTGGTGAAACAAACTCTAAATCAATTTCATTTGCAGTCTTTGCAATTAAAGCTTGATTATGTTTTCTTATGTTTTTAATACCAATTTTCGTAAAATAATTAATACTATTTGTAGCAATAACAAATGGTGCAACTACTGGAGTGCCTCCCCAAAATTTAAGCGCACTATCATGGTATCTAAAATTATGAATATCAAATTCAAAGGGATTTTCATGGCTAAACCAGCCTACATCCTTCGGCTCACAAGATGAGAGTCGTTCTGTATTTACCCATAAATAAGCAGCTCCAGGACCGCCACATAACCACTTCACACTAGACCCAAGCATAAAATCTGGTTTTAAAGCTGTTAAATCTATCGGCACAATGCCTGCAGATTGTGCGATATCAAGTATGGAGATAATATCTCTTGATCTTGCCATTGAAATCACATCTGAAATGGGCGATAGTTGACCAGTATTAGAGTATGCGTGACTGACAAAAACTAAATCTATATCTTCAGTCATATAGGCATCCCATATACTTGAATTTGTTATATCCTCATTTGCAGGTATAAATCTAATTTCACAATCCTCAGGTAATGATTTCTTTAACGCAAAGCCCATTCCTGGAAAATCAATCTCACTTACCAAGACAACACTTTTTTTCTTTTGAACCTGTTTTAAGGACATTAATATTTTACTTAGTCCACTTGATAAATTAACCTGTGGGCAGAATTCAGACTTCTTTGCATTAAAGATTTTTGCTAAGGAAAGTGTAAAGTCATTAATAGTTTCTAGCCACTTCTCCCAAGGCTCATCATTAGACTTTTTCCACGGCTCATAGAATCTTTCAGCAAAGTCATTTTCAGAAGTCGTTAAAGGCCTACCCACCGAATGATTTAGTAGATAATTTGAATTTGTTAATATAAAATCATCCTTAAAATTAGTTTTCTTTATATTTTTACTCTTTGCCAATCGTTTTTTAAGTATTTGAATATCATCAAAGCGTGTACGGATATCATCACGATTAGCTGCAGCTCTGCGGTCCCTTAGTTTTTCAAGTGAGTCCAGTAAAACCTCTAGTGGAGGACCACTCGCGGTAATATTATCAAGTTGAGACCCTTTAAGTGCCGATGAGGGCCCCGCAATATATTTTTCAACAAGTTGGTTATGATGTTGTGTGGCTGCATCTCCATGAAGCTGACAAATTTCAAGGAATAAAGTTAGGTTATTTTTATACCAATTCTTGCTAGAAACTTCAGAATCTAAAAAGTCCTCCATAATACTAGTTCGTCTCATACAATCTCTTAGAATACTTTGATCTTCTGGAACCATGTATAGAAATTTATCAACAAGCATTTGTGAATAAGCTGGTTCATTTGTAAAGCATAGACCAAGCAAAATATCAATAACATTGATGCCAGCAAAGTCACCTGCGTTTGCACCACGGTAAACCTGAAATCCAACATGATATGGTTTATAGTAAGGCCTAACACAGTAGAAAAAATCATCAACATTAAGCTTTTCATATAGCGCTGCATTTGATTTAATAACCTCCTCTAGTGCTTCTTTAACAACTACTAGTAGTTCAAGACACATTGGATGAGAAATACCTAATGGGTGTAATTTAAGTAAAGCATCAGCAGCCCTCTTATAGGCGAGGATTGATTTAGTGTTGTAATCAAGAAAGATTTTTTCAGCTGGTAGACTTGTGAAACTCTTATATACTCCGTCAACTGCCTTATTGTGTGTTGAGAGATGAGCAGTAGCAAAACGGGGAGTAACACCAATAGATGCACCAATATTCATAGCAAGACCAGATGCTTCTTTTAATGGCGAGGTGCGTTGTTTGGAAGGATCAGTGATTTCATGCCTTCTACATGCTGCCATATAAAGACCAACATTACCCAATAAGTCAAATGCATTATCAAAGCCTTCATCTGTATTTCCCTCAGATAAAAGCGTTTTAATTATTTCTCTACCTTCATCCTCAATTGAACATTTTAGATCATTACCAATGGAGTCAACATTAGTTCTCTCAGTTTGATTTGAATACAGTATTTCAAGCTCTGTATTTAATTCTACAAAACGATTTCTGATCCAATGATCAAAGGTTTGGGAGTTAGGAGTCATTTGTCTAGTTCATATAATATAAAAGCAGAATCATATCAGTGTTTACTCAGTTTAAATCAACAAAATAACACACTTAATTATAAATAAATAGTGAATATCACTAAAATAAAGTATATTATTATAGAAAATACATAATTATTGAGATTTTAATAATGAATATTAATATCGACGATAAAGATTTAAAAATATTATCAATACTTCAAAGTAATGGAAGGATTGCTATTTCTGAGTTAGCAACAAGATTAAATATGTCTGATACACCCTGCTTAAGAAGAGTTAAAAAACTCGAACAAGCTGGAGTTATTTCCGGATATTCAGCTCAAATTAATCCTGATGGTTTAGGGCTCAATGCAATGGTATATGTTTTCATAAGGCTCACTGAAAATTCAAATATCAGTGCTGATCTATTTGAAAATGCCATGAAAAAATTACCTGAAGTTCTAGAGTGTTCAGTAATAACTGGTTCACACGATTATCTATTAAAAATTATTGCTAATGATTTGCTTAGTTATGAGAGTTTTGTTAAAAAATCTCTAGGAAGTTTGACGTGTATCGCCAGTATTGAATCAACAGTCGTATTAAAGCAAACTTTTGCTAGAGGCGAGCTACCAATATAAATATAAGATATGTATTTTAGTTAGAAATTCGTTCTTGAATTAATCCACAACTCTGGTTAGCAGGGATAGAGGCTTTTATTTTTTTTGGAATATCTAGCTTTAAACTGTTTACGTTTTTAATAAAAGTTTTTTGGTCAAATGCTTCTTTAATCATCGAGTTAAATTTCTTTTCTTCACCAATGGTGCTCACTGAGAAGCCATTGTAGTCATGAGCAGGATAAACTTCAGTAGAATCTGGTAACTCAAATAGCTTATGAATGGATTTATAAAGAGATTCGGCAGAGCCGCCCTGAAAATCACATCGACCAGTACTTCTAATAAATAAGGAATCACCAGTAAATAATTTATTATCAATTAGATACGACATGCAGCCTAAGGTATGACCAGGCGTTTCAATTGCTTTAATTTCATAATTACCTATAGGTAGAACATGACCCTCATTAACCATAATGTCAGAGCAAGCCTCTGCGTCAATATTTTCCATGCCCATCACAATTTTAGCTTTAGGGTAATATTTTTTAAGAGGACAAGCGCTGGTTATATGGTCAGCATGGATGTGAGTTTCAATGATAAATTTTAAGTCAAGGTTTAGTTCTTTAAGTAAGGAGGTGTCACGCTCAATCATAATGTCGACAGCATCTATAATTGCAGCTTCTCTTGTTTCACTTTCAGCCAAAATATAGGTGTAAGTGCAACTTTCATTTTCAAATAGTTGTTTGAAAATTAAACTCATCTTAATACATCCTTTATATAAATCTAGACCAACTTATTCAGATAATGTTAACACTTAACACATATATTTAAGGTACATTTTTTCTGTATGAATATAGTAATCATACAACTTAAGATTTGATGCGGCAAGGTTATCTAAAATGACCACTGCATTTCTATGATATTGAAGAACACTGCCAGGACAGAATGAAGAGACTGGCCCTTCAACTAGATCAGCAACTGCTTTGCTTTTATGTTTACCAAGGCCAATGAGAATAATATTTTGAGCTTCCATTATTGTTCCAATTCCCATAGTAATTGCAATAGAAGGTTGCACTTCATTATTTTCAAAAAAACGTGAATTGTTTGTGATTGTGTTTTGAGTGAGCGTCTTTACTCGTGTCCTTGATTTAAGACTTGATGTCGGTTCATTAAAGCCAATATGCCCATTGGTCCCTATGCCTAATAATTGAAGGTCTATTCCGCCATGCTGTCTTATTTTAGATTCATAATTTTCACAGCTCAACTCATAATCCTGATTAAAACATTCAGGTATAAAAACATTTTTAGTATCTATATCAATATGGTCAAAGAGCTTCTGATTCATATAATGCCGATAGCTTTTGGTATGATTGGGTTGCAGGCCAATATATTCATCTAAATTAAAGGTAATTATATTTTTGAAGCTCATCTCTCCAGATTGATACTTTTTAATTAAAGTCTCATAAGTTAAAAGAACAGAGCTACCAGTTGCCAGACCAAGGACTGCGTTTTCATTTTCAATAATCAACTTCTCAATAAAGTCAGCTGCAAAATCACTTGCTTCTTGTTCGGTTGGAAGAATAACTACTCGCATAGGGCTTCTTGTTTTAACTGCTTGCCAGCGACCCACACATTATGCACCTGAAAATCTAAGTCAAAGTGAGTAAGATCAGCTCGGTAACCTGATTTTAATGAACCAAGATAATTCGCAACACCTAAGTATTCTGCCGGATAGCGAGTTACCATAGCAATAGCATCATTCAATGGAATATTGCAACTTTGATAGGCATTTTTGATAGCATCTATTTGTGTAATGGAAGAGCCGGCTAATTTTCCTTCTGAGTTAATAATGCGCCCATTGGATTCACTAACTACCTCATCATAAAGTTCAAAAGAAGGCTCTCCATGATGAATTGTCGCCATTGAGTCTGAAACAAAAAAGAGCTTACCTTGAGGTTTTTGCTTATACGCCATCTGAATTAAAGATGGATGAACATGATGTAAATCAACGATAATGCTCGCAGCAGCATTATCAAAAGTTAATGCAGAGCCTACAACACCAGGCTCACGTGCAGAAATTTGTCCCATCGCATTAAAAAGATGAGTAAAGCCGTCTAGTCCATATTTAATTGCCTCTTCAAGTTGATCATAACTTGCATCAGTATGCCCAGCCAGAATCTTAAAGCCAAGAGATTTTAGGTGCTTCAACTGTTTAGTAGAAATGCATTCAGGTGCTAAAGTGAGCATGACTGGAAAGTCTTTTAAGCTTTCAAATAAGTTTAAATAGTCAGAGTTAATCGTATTGATGTATTGCTTTTGATGAACACCACGATACTTAACATTAAAGAAAGGACCTTCTATATGAACCCCTAAGAGGGATTTATTGTTTTCAATCACTTCAGAGATTGTTGTGGTACATCTCTTAAGAACATTTAACGAGTCACTAATAACAGTTGGCATAATGCTAGTCGTGCCAAAATGTTGATGTGCTTCTATTATTGTATTTAAGCTCTGTTTATCTGGTGAGTTGTTAAATAGCTTCCCGCCTCCACCATTAACCTGAAGGTCAATAAACCCAGGAGAGAGAATACCACCATTTAATTTTTGTGTTTCAAAGTTGTTCGGAATATTATGCTCATTAATAATATCGATAATATTTTCACCATCAATTAATAGTGCTCTATTGTCAAAGAACTCTTTGCCAGAGAATAGCTGAGCTCCTATTAGTGCTTGCTTCATCCGAGTTCAACCACATAGTCATAGCGATCACCACGATAATAAGACTGGGTGTATTCGACTACTCTACCATTAGAATTCTTACCTCTCCTTTCAACAAATAAAACGGCACTTCCTGGGCTTACTTCAAGCTTATCAGCTAAATTATCGTCAGCAATGATTGCATGAATATTCTGTTTTGCAGTAACTGGATTCATTTTTTTTGATTCAAGAAGCTCGTAAAGTGATTCATCAATAGCAGACGTAATAGATATGATTGATGCTGGAATAACAGCAATTTCATAAAGAAGAGGCTCATCTACTAAATACCTGACTCTATTTAAGCGATGAACAAAATCATCTTCATTTAAATTTAAAATAAGAGCTTCTTTTGGGGTTACTTTTCCCTCTTCTCGTAGGATAATTCTTGAATAAGATTCTAAACCTCGCTTTTTCATATCAGCTGAAAAGCTATTTAGTGATGAAAGATTTTTATGTAGAACAAGATCAACACTTTCAGAAACAACTGTACCAGCTCCTTGACGTTTTTTTAACATTCCAATATCAACGAGTTGGTCAATTGCTTTACGCACAGTAATTCTAGACAAATTAAGTTTAGAGGCTAATTCTCTCTCAGGCATTAATGCATCACCAGGCGCCAAAAGACCTTGTTGAATTGCACTGTTAAGTGAGCGAGATAATTGCTTATATAGGGACTCCGAACTATCATGAGAAGGCATTAAAAAATTTATAAGATTGTTGATATCGGTCATTAAATCAGTGATAAAAAATATTTAAACAAGTCCAAAAAATAATATTGGTATCAAATTGGTACTATTATATTTTAATACAATTTCAAAAGTCAATGGAAAAAATAAAATAAATATTTATTATCTATACCATTTTATTTGTATACTTTTTGATTAAAAGCTATATTAAATAGGTTATTAAAGCTATTTTTAAGGCTTAATTGATAATTTTTTTTAATCTTATTTGCTTTTTAATTAATACCTGTTATATAATACCATTTCATTACCAATTATTTATGTGAACTGGTGAACATACTTAACCGTATTTAGGTTTTTTGTTTTATAAAGATTAGTCTAAGAGGAGAAAACATTGAGCTCGACAGAATTTGTTATGACAACTGAAATTGATTCTGATGGCTTTTTTTGCTCGAAATTGATAAATAATAGTGCGCATAAAATTGATAACTTTTTATTTTGTTTTAGTGTGATTTCTCCAATCAAATCTGTTGAGAATTGCATTGTTTCTAAAAGTGTTGGTGGTTATTCAGAGCTCTCACATCCTTCACAATTCACATTGAACCCTGGAGAGGAGTGGAATTTTAAATATGGCTATGAAGATTTTAGACATAAGCCAATGAATCATACATGGGGGCCTCAAGGGGGCTTTCTAAAAGTACAAAATGGAAATACAATTTATCTAGATATGACGGATATTGATTTTGAAAGAATCTCCTCCGTGGCATCAATCCTCCAAGTTTCGGGAAATAATTTACCCTCTGAGTCATTAAGATTGGTGCCACACCCTCATCTCTGGAGTCCTAGTGCTGGTGTTTGTAATTTAAGCAAGCCAGTTAATGTTTTTTTAGAAGATTCTGAGATGATGACCAAAGCGTATAAGTCAGCTTCAGATCTTGGGAGCAGAATTAATATAGATTTATTGTCTGTAAAACCTAACAACCAATCTGAAAATGTTTCAACATCTTTAAGACTTAAATTTCAAAAACTCCCTGATCCGTCTTCATACCATCTAACAATTACTAGTGATGTTGTAGAGCTTACTTCTGGGGATGAGTGTGGTTTCTTTTATGGACTGGTTACTCTTATTCAATTAGATCAGATGTATCATAAATTAATACCTTGTGGCTCTATTGTCGATAAGCCACGCTTTAGTTGGAGAGGACAACACCTAGATACTGTGAGACACTTCTATTCTGTTAATAGCTTGTTGAAATTGCTTGATTTAATGAGCTTATTTAAACTCAATAAGTTTCATTGGCATGGTACTGATGATGAAGCATTTCGTTTTAAGCTTGATAGTAATCCTGAACTTGCCACTGCTACTGCCAATAGAGGCAATAACCTTTTAGTCCCCCCTATTTTTGGTTCTGGCCCAACCCCAACTGGTGGTTGCTATGACTCTAGTGATATCAAGCAAGTTATTGAGCGAGCGTCATCTAATTATATTGATGTAATGCCCGAGTTTGATCTACCGGGGCATAACATGTCATTAATTCAGCTTTTCCCTACTACACGTGATCCAAGAGACAAAAGCAATGAAGTCTCAGTTCAGGGCTATTATGAAAATACTCTAAACCCAGCAATGCCTGATACATTTTCACTTATTGAGTCTTTAATTGATGACTTATGTGAAATATTTCCTGGTGAGTATATTCATCTAGGTGGTGATGAGGTGGCACCAGAAAGCTGGAAAAAATCTCCTGTAGTTGAAGCTTTAAAAGAAAAACATAACCTAAAAAATAATAAAGATGTAGCATCCTGGTTTATTAATAAACTCTCAGCTAGGGTTAAGTTTAATAATAAAAAAACGGCTGCTTGGCAGGAAGCAGAGGAGGGCTCTTATCAAGAAAATAAATCTGAGAAACTTTTGTTTACTTGGCAGAATCTAGAATCAGGATACGATCTAGCACGCAAAGGCTATAAAGTTGTGTTGTGTCCAGCAGAGCATATTTATTTCGATATGGCACAAAGTAAAAACTATAGTGATCGTGGTGCCAATTGGGCAGCAATTGTCTCCTTAGAGGATGCAGTTGATTGGCAAATTATTCCATCAGATGAGCCAGAATTGGAAGCAAATATTGAAGGGATACAAGGACATCTTTGGAGTGAAACCATTACGCATGATAGTCATATGGAGGCAATGTTATGCCCTAGAATTATTGGACTATCAGAAAGTGCCTGGTCAACTGAGAACAATAAAAGGAAAGGCAGTGAATTGAGCACTTTAGCTCATAACAGTTTTAGAAGTTTATTCAATCAAATAGGGTGGGACTATTATCGCAGTGAAAATTTTGATTTCATGTCCGCTCCAGCAATGAATAAGGAGGCTTTTGCCAGTGAGTAGTTTGATACAAATGCTTAAACCTAAAACTAAATCACAAACAACAACAATGTTTGCTTGGGCATTAATTGCACCTGCTGCACTGGTTATGTTTTGGATTGTACTTTGGCCTCTATATGAAACCTTCCGCCTTTCTTTTACTAATGCGAGCCTTGGAACCCTAATGGGAGGTGCTGATTTTGTAGGCTGGGAAAACTATGAAAAAGCCATAGGAGGGCGAAAATTTCCAGCAATTGTTACAAGAACCTTTTACTGGATGTTCCTCTCAGTTGGTTTTAAAATGATTTTAGGTTTGATTGGGGCAACATTATTAGCGAGTAATATAAGAGCAAGAGGGGTTTTTCGTGCATTAGTCATGCCTCCATGGATAGTTCCAATAGCTATAGGCTGTTTTGGATGGCTATGGCTTTATAATGGCCATTTTGGCTTGCTCTCAAACTTCGTAGAGATGATCGGTATCACTGATGGCCCCTTTAGTTTCTTGGCTTATAAGCAGAGTGCTTTTTACTCAGCAGTTGTGACTGATGTTTGGATTGGAACACCAATGGTAACCTTATTCTTTTTAGCGGCAATGCAAGGCGTTCCAAAAGATTTATATGAGGCTGCCTATGTTGATGGCGCATCAAGGTGGTATCGTTTCAGAAGAATTACCTTACCTCAAATTATGCCCACTATTGTTTCCATGGCTTTACTATCTGCAATCTGGACTTTTAACTCATTTGAAATTATTTGGATTTTGACAGAGGGCGGGCCTCGTGGTGCAACTACTACATTAATTATTGACACCTTTAAAACAGCGATCTTTAGCTATAAATTTGGAGCTGGTGCAACCAGGGCAGTTCTCGTTGTTTTAATACTAGGCGTATTTTCATTAATATATTTAACTGTGTTGGGAAGATTGGGAAAAAGGTACGGCTATAGTGGGGTTCGGAAATGATGGATAAATACTCATTACTTCACAAGATTGGCATTTATGCCGCTCTCGGATTATTCATATTATTTATGTTGCTGCCTTTTGTTGAAATGTTTATAGCATCCCTTAGACCAATAACTCATTTATTTAGCCGTCCAGCATTGGAGGTTGGTGAAACAATAGGTTTTGTTGGTTTTATGAGTCGATTCTGGTCCGATACTATGAGTTTTCAGGCTTACAGAGATATGTGGGTAACGGTCCCTCAATTGCCACGATATATATTCAATAGCGTATTCATAGCATCAGCTGTTACTCTTTTATCAATGTGCTTCATTATTCCAGCTTCCTATGCCTATGCGCGTTTTAACTTTCGAGGAAAAACTACTAGTCTTACCCTCTTTTTAGCTGTGAATATGTTTTCAGGAGCAGTTCTTTTGATACCTTTGTATAAATTATTACGTTCTTATGGTTTATTAAATACATATTGGGCTATGATTATTCCTGGTGTGGCTTTCCTTATACCAACAGGAATATGGCTGCTTAAGTCTTTTTTGGAAAAGATACCCTATGAGTTGGAGGAGGCTGCATTTGTTGATGGTGCATCTCGCCTATATACACTAAGACGTGTTATCCTACCTCTAGCAGTTCCTGGTTTAATTGTTGTTGGTGTTGCAATGTTTATTGGTGCTTATGCCCAACAGTTTTTATTTGCAATTACTTTTAATCAAAATAGAGATTACATGCCACTACCAGCTGGCATATTTGAATTTGTTGGATACCAGACAGTACTCTGGAATGAAATGATGGCAGCTAGTCTTGTCGGAATTCTACCCGTGTTGTTAATTTTCCTGTTTATGCAGAAACATCTCATATCAGGATTAACTTCAGGGGCGGTAAAGGAGTGAGAGGTAAAAGTCTCACATATAGTGTTACTAGAATATGTTTAATCTCTAGTAACTTGATATAAATAGAAAAGGAGAAGTAAATGAAAAATATAAAAAAAGCACTCTTCTTAGCTTTTATTGGTGCAGGTTTAATGGCTCCAGTACAAGCTGCAGAGGTGCATGCGATAATTTGTGGCGGTGAAATCCGTCCTGCTGATCAAGTAGTGTTTGATGCTTTTGAGGCGAAGTATCCAGGCGTCACAGTTAACGCTGAGGCGGTTCCTTGGGGTACATGTCAGGATAAATCAATGACACTTGCTGCTGCTGGTGATCCAGTAGGACTAGCTTATATCGGCTCACGTACACTGAAGCAACTAGGCCGTAGTGGCTTGATTATTCCAGTTGATATTTCTGAAGAAATGCAGGCATTGTATCAACCTGGTGTTCTTGCTACTGTTTCTGATGGTGGTCAATTCTGGGGTTTCCCACATGCTTTCTCTACGAAAGCGCTATTCATCAACTGTGGTTTAGTTGAAGCAGCTGGTGAAGCTTGTGTTGCTCCTAGAACTTGGACAGGGCTTTACAATATGGCTAAGGCTGTTAATGACAATACCTCAGCTGCAGGTATTGGCATAACTGGTAAGGACTTTGATAACACTATGCATCAATTCTTAAATTACTTATATAGTAATGGCGGTACTGTAAATGATGCAGATTCTGGTGAGATAACTTTCAACAGTCCTGAGACTATTGAGACACTTGAGTTCTATGGTAAGTTAGCTGGTGTTGCTCAAGAAGGCCCAATGGGCTATGAGCGTTCTCAATTGACTCAGTTGTACAATGATGGTCAGATTGGTATGTATATCAATGGTCCATGGGGTGCAGGTCAACATAATGCAAATATTGCTGAAATCGTTGTGCCTATTCCTGCTGGTCCAAGTGGCGAGAGTGGAAC
>Ga0209403_10004139_pt1 | contig 15908 bp, 13 predicted proteins | sample ArcticOcean_MG_C_8_FD_187440 | JGI IMG/M metagenome (GOLD analysis project Ga0209403, IMG submission 187440) | Marine microbial communities from western Arctic Ocean - ArcticOcean_MG_CB11_86 (SPAdes) (version 2) | ecosystem: Environmental > Aquatic > Marine > Oceanic | place: Arctic Ocean... | reverse complement strand
GTCTAGGCAATGTAATAGGTTTCTTTAACTGATGTTCTCGAACAAATATTATAGCAGAAGAAATAACAATTAAACTTGCTCCTGATAAAGTGTAAATAGTTGGACTTTCGTTGAAAAAATAAAATCCAAAAATAATAGCAAAAACAAGTGATAAATATTTAAGTGGTGTTGTCAAAGAAACTTCAGCTAACTTATAGCTTTGTGTTAAAAGCAAATTAGCTACACTCCCAAAAAGACCTATTAAAATTAGCAACCCAAGCTCATAAATTGATGGGATAACCCATCCACCAAATGGTAATGTTAACAGACCCATAGTACCAGAACAAATTGAAAAATAAAAAGCGATCAAATAAATTGGTTCATTTACTAATGTTAATTTTCTTATAAAAATAGAAACACTTGCAAACCCTAAAGTAAATATTACAGGATAAATGTAGTAAAAATTTAAGTTATCAAATCCAGGCTTGGAAATTACAAGAACACCAATAAACCCCAAACCTACAGCAATCCAACGTTTAGCTTTTATTTTTTCACCCAGGAATAAAATAGAAAATATAACAACCCAAATTGGTCCTGAGAAAGCCATTGAAGTTACTTCTGCTAAGCCTAAATTTCTAATGCCTACAAAAATAGCATACATGGCAATAGCACCCCAAAAACTTCGATGAAAATGAAGGCTAATATATTTAGTTTTATAAAAATCTTTAAATTTATCTTTAGGTATCAAAAAAAATATTGGAATTAAGCCAAATAATGCCCTGCTAAACATAACTTGACCGATGGCAAAGTCAGTGGCAGTTATTTTAATCAAACAATCCATAAATGAGAAAAATAAAACACTTAATATCATGCATATTGCGCCAAGGTGATTTTGGTTTTTGATCATTTTGATAAATTAATTTATATTTAACACTAAATTAAAAAATATTATGCAAATATTTATAGGTGGAATTGGCTGCTTTTGGGATGAAATGGAATATAATAACATTCCAGGCATTATTTCTACAGAATGTGGATATTGTGGAGGTGAGAATCCAACGGTGAACTATGAGCAAGTTTGTGGGGGAGATACAGAACATATAGAAGTTGTTAAAGTTACATTTGATCCTAAAATAATTTCTTATGAAGACATAACTAGATTATTCTTTAAAATTCATGACCCAACCACTCTTAATCGCCAAGGACCAAATGTAGGTCACCAGTATCGATCAGAAATTTTTTATACCACTGGTGAAGAAAAAAAATCTGCCCAAAAAGTATTAAATGAAGTTAACAAAAAGCTTAATGGTAAAGTGGTTACAGTTATCAAAAAAGAAAAAAATTATTGCAAAGCAGAAGAGTTCCATCAAAAGTATTTTGAAAAACGAAGTAAAAAATGACTTTAGTTTCAACAGATTGGCTAAATGATAATTTAAACAAAGTTAAAATTATCGATGCTTCTTGGCATTTAGTTAAAAATAGAAATGCAATTGAAGAATACAATAAAGAACATATAAAAAATGCAATTTTTTTTGACCTAGATAAAAATTCTAATCAAAAAAAAAATTTGCCCCATAGTCATTTTTTACCCTTAGTCAGTAATCATGAAAAATCTATTTCTCGAATGGGTATTTTAAATACTGATAGGATTATTATTTATTGCTATAGTGATTTAATTTCTAGCTGTCGTGCCTGGTTTCAATTTATTTATTTTGGACATGATCCAAAATTAGTTTCGATATTAAATGGAGGTATGAAAAAATGGAAGTTAGAAGGTAAAAAAATTACAGATTTAAAAACTCAAATAACTCCCTCAAAATATAAAGCTAGAGAAAATAATAATATGATTAAAATAAAATCTCAAATTGATGAAAATATGAAGAAAGAAGAGTTTACAGTATTAGACGCCAGAAGCAAAAATAGATTTTTAGGTTTGGATCCTGAACCAAGACCGGGTATTAAAAGTGGCTCTATCAAAGGTTCTAAATCTTTGCCTTTGAGTGAGCTGATAAACACAAAAGATAATACTTTTTTAGATAATAAAAAATTGAAATACTTATTCAATTTCATAGGAATTGACACCAATAAAATAGTTATGAGCTGCGGAAGTTCAGTATCAGCGGCAAGTCTAGCTCTTGCATATTCTATAATAAATGATAATTATACTGCCAAAATATATGTTGGTAGCTGGACTGAATACGGAAAAAAATAAATGAAAAGATCAAACAAAATAACTATTGGAATTATAATATTTTTTCTTTTTATAGCTATAGTTATCATTGGACGCTATTCGATTGGACAGCATTTTAAGAAAAAATTTTCTAAACGTCCTCCACCAGGTGTAATTGTTGAAGTTGTTGAAAATAAAAATTTTAGCCAAACTCTAGAAAGTTATTGTACTTCTTTAAGTAGTAAAACAATATCTTATAAAATTAAAAAAAATGAATTGTTAAAACCAATAAAATTTAATGTAAAAGTTAAAAAAGGTGATGTTATAGCTAAGCTGGTAAATAAAAATATTATTGCCCCTTTTGCTGGAAACTTAGGCAAGCGAGGTATTAGTGGTAGTAGTTTAGGTTCAGAAAATACAATTATTTTGACTTTAGATGATTCTAGAAAAGTATTATGTGATTTAAAAATACCTGAAGTTTACGCGGCAATACTAAAAAAAGACCTCAAGATTAAAGCAAAATTTTCAGCATATAAAGATAAAATCTATGATGGGGTTATCCAAACTGTAGCATCTCGTGTTGATGCCCAAACTAGAAGTATATTAGCTAGAGCTCAGGTAAATAATCAAAATTCAGAGATTATTCCAGGATCACTTTTAGAAATTGAAATTTTATATAATGAAAAAAACAATCTAAGTATTCCAGATACTAGTATTATGTATGAAGGTAATAAAAAATTTATTTACAAAATAATTGAAGGAAATGTAATTAAAAAAACTGAAGTTAAAACTGGGATACGTAGTTTGGGTAATCTTGAAGTCTTATTTGGATTAGTTGAAGGAGATAAAATAATAGCTGAAGGTCTAACAAAAGTTAGGCCGGGCATGAAAGTTAAACCTATTATTAAATAAAAATAACAAATATCTAAAATGTATATAACCGAATTAAGCATTAAGAGACCAGTTGTTGCGTTAGTTTTTTCAATGATACTTGTTGTCTTTGGTTTGTTTGTTTTTTCAAAGTTACCAGTTAGAGAGTTACCTTCAGGACTGCAGCCTCCAGTAGTTCAGATTCAAGTAGACTACCAAGGCGCAAGTGCAGAAGTAATATCAAGTGAAGTAACCGAAATTATTGAAGATGTAATAGGTGGCGCCGAAGGAATACGAAATATAGATTCTACTTCAGAGAATGGGAGAAGTACAATAAAAATTGAATTTGAAACTAATATAGATTTAGATTCTGCTGCAAATGATATTAGAGATAGAGTTTCAAGAGTTTCTGATAATTTACCCGAAGATTCAAAACCGCCTGAAATATTAAAACAAAGTGCAGGATTTACAACAAGCATGTGGTTGAGTGTTTCAAGTTCAACGTGGTCTGATTTAGAAATAGGAGACTATACTAGAAGATATTTAGTAGATAGTTTTTCAAATGTTAAAGGCGTAGGTAGAATACTTGTTGGGGGACTCAGAGAATTAAGTGTAAGAGTTTATATAGATCCAATTAAATTAGCTGCTAATAATCTTACCATACAAGAAGTGGAACAATCGCTAAGAAAAGAAAATATTAGCTTACCAGCAGGCAGCTTAGAAGCAACTAATATAGATTTAACCATTAATCTAGATAAAGCATATAAAAATTTATCTTCAATAAAACAATTGCCAATTAAAAAGAATAAAAATAATGTTATTAGACTAGAAGATGTTGCGGAAGTTAAATATGGACCTGTATCAGAAAAAACGCTTTTTAAATCAATAAGTAAAGTAAGTAAATCAAATGATAAAGTTGTTGGTATAGGAATTTATGCAAAATCAGGTGCTTCTACAGTAGAATTATCAAAGAAAATTAAGGAAAGAATAATAGATGTTCAAAAAACACTGCCAGATGGGCTAAGACTAAATGTATCTTTTGATAGGGCAACTTATATCAATGCCGCTATATCAGAGGTATATAAAACATTAGTTATAGCATTTATTTTGGTGGTTATAATTATTTATCTCTTCCTAGGTAATTTGAAAGCTGTAATTGTTCCAGCGGTAGCTCTACCTGTGAGTTTAATTAGTTCATTTTTAGGACTTTGGATCTTTGATTTATCTATTAATATTTTTGTACTATTGAGCTTTATACTCGCTATCGGAATAATTACTGATGATAGCGTAATAATGACTGATGCAATTTATCATAGAGTGGAAAATGGCGAAACCCCTTTGGTAGCCGCCTTTAATGGATCAAAAAGCATAACATTTGCTATTATTTCAACTACTTTAGTTCTTGTGGCAGTTTTTTTGCCCTTAATATTTATTGAAGGAATATCGGGAACTCTATTTAAAGAAACTGCAATTTCTCTGACTTTTGCAATTGTTGTATCTTCTTTTGTAGCCTTAACACTGTCCCCAATGCTTGGAAGTAAATTTTTAAGTAAAAATACAAAGAAAACAAAAATTGTTTTAAAATTTGAAAAATATTATCAATCATTTTTACTATTTTATGTTGAAACATTAAATTTTTGGATAACAAAGTATAAAACTATAATTTTTTTTATGGTCACTTTAGTTTTTGTATCAATCTTTTTATTTATTTTTGCACCTAAGGAGCTTTTGCCCCAAGAAGATCGTGGCGTATATTTAGTCATAGGAAAAACTGATGAAGGTAGTTCTTTTCAATACACTTCTGATAAAGCAGAAGAAATAGAAAGAAGATTAACTCCATTGGTTAAGAATGAAGAAGAGTCTTATAAAAGAATGATTATGCGAGTCCCAGGTTTTGGAAGAGCAAGCAAATCTTATAATAGTTTTATAATTATCGCGTTACTTGATGACTGGAAAGATAGAAGTGAAAGCTCTGTAAAAATTATGAGAAAAGCTATTGGTAAAATTGTAACTGTACCACAAGCTCTTGCCTTTCCGATCTCACCTCAAAGTATAAGAGTGAGCAGTTATAATAAGCCAGTTCAAATGGTTATATTAGGAAAAAGCTATGAACAACTTGAAAATTGGCAAAATTTAATAATGCAAAACTTGAGAAAAAATAAAAATTTAGCTGCCATTGAATCTGATTATTCAAAAAATAAACCTGAAATTAAATTAATAGTAAATAGAAAAAAAGCACAAGATTTAGGAGTATCTATTGAGGCTATCGGTAAAACAGTTGAAACATTGTTTTCGGGAAAAACAGTAACTAAATTTAATCAACTTGGTAAAGAATATCCTATAATTCTACAATCGGATATTAAAAACAGAAAAAAAAGTGAAAGTATAAGTAAAATTTTTGTACGCTCGGATGCTTCAGGTAAGTTAATATCACTAGCTAATCTAGTTGAATTCGAAGAAGTCGGTTCTGCTAAAATTTTAGCAAGATATGATAGACAGCGTGCTGTTACTATTAGTGCCAGATTAGTTGGAGACTATACTCTTTCTAAAGCCTTAAAATATATTGAAAAAACTGTGAGAGATACCGTGCCTGAAGCTAGACTAGAATGGAAAGGTAAATCAGAGGAGTTAAAAGAAACTAGCAATGAGTTATTTATTATATTTGCTCTTGCATTATTGACTGCATTTCTAGTTATGGCTGCAAATTTTAACAGCTTTATTCATCCTGCTATAATTATGTTAACTGTTCCGCTGAGTGTATTTGGTGGAATTATTTTTATTCTATTATTCAATTCGAGTATAAATATTTTTTCACAAATTGCTTTAATAATTTTAATTGGAATTTCTACTAAAAATTCAATTCTTATAGTGGATTGGGCAAATCAATTGAGAAGAACTGGAAAAAATATTCAGAGTGCTGCATTAGAAGCTTGCAGAAGAAGATTTCGGGCAATAATTATGACATCACTTTCAACTATGATTGCAATGGTTCCTTTGCTAATTGGAAATATTGGACCTGGAGCTGGTGAAGCTAGTCGTCTCGCTGTTGGATCAACAATATTTGGTGGTATGCTCATATCTACCTTCTTTACATTATATGTAACACCTACAATGTATGTCTTTCTTGCAAAAAACACTAAACGAATCGACTCTGTTGATATTCAATTAAATAAAGAGCTTAAAAAATAATATACTTATTTCTATCTAGACTTTTTTGACATTCTTTTAACTGTTTTTTATAAATTTTAGATTGTTTTTCTACACTTTTTGCGAAAATTATTGCTTTTTTATCTATTTTATAAACTTTTTTAGAATATGCGCCCCAACCTAAATAGTAATTTAAGTACTGGCGATAAGAATCATTAAAGGGGATTTTGTTAATTTTATTTGTTTTGTTTATATACCAGCCAATAAACATAACTGAATCCTTAAAACGTGCGCGTAACGCTAAAGGGTTATTAGTTTCATTTTTATATAATTCCCATGTTTTATTAACTGCCTGTGAATACCCAAATGAACTTGAGGGTCTTTTGTAAGGCAGTACTTTAAATAATTTTTTTCTTTTCGGCTTAGCCCAGCGATTAAAACCTGATTCTTTTTTTATGAAAGCTAAAATTATATGAACTGGAGCGCCATAAGTTTCAGAACTTTTTTTTGCACTTTTATACCAAAGGTAATTTTCTCCAAAAATTTTACATGCGTTTTGTGGATACTTGGGAATAGAACTACAAGAAACCAAGAATGATAAAATAATAAAAAAAATTAAACTTTTATTTAAAATCTTCTTTTGCACGCAACAATGCTTTCTTCATTTGATCTCTTATTTCTGAATCTTCTATACTTAAAGAAGCTAGCTGAAAATCTTTTTTTAGCTTTCTAAATACATCTTCGTTTCCAGCTTCTTCCATGTCTGCTTTGATTATTTCTTGTATATATATTTTTTTTTGATCTTCATTTTTTCCAAACTTTGAGCTTGCCCACTCTCCTAAGTATTTATTACTTCTAGCAGCAACTTTAAATTGCAATTCCTCATCCATTTGGAATTTTTTTTCAAAGCTTTTTTTTCTTTCATCGAATGTATTCATTTTCTAATAAATAATAAATAAGTCTTTATTACTAAATATGCAATAAGTACCCCAAAAAAATTAGCAATTAAATCAGCTAGCTCAAAGGCCCTAAGAGGTACTATAAATTGCAAAAATTCAAGCATTAAAGACAAAAAAAACAAGCCATAAATTACTTTTTTTAAATATTTTTCTTTTGAATAAAGATAAAAGCCTAATAAGGCCACACAAAAATATAAGAGAAAATGATTAATTGAATTTCCAAATTGGTTTTCAATTAAAATGGGCTCATAGTCTAAATCTCCATAAAAAAAAAATCCTATTAAATTACCAGGATATAGTGAAAGTATTACTAAAAAAAATATAGAAATATGGAAAATAATTTTTAAAAATTGCAACATTGTATTAATATACAATACTTATAATGATGCGTATTATAATTTAATCAAAATGAATAATTTAATTTTAGTTAGACACGGACAAAGCCTTTGGAACAAAGAAAGAAGATTCACGGGATGGGCTGATATCGATTTAACTAAGAAAGGAAGGTCAGAAGCAGAATTTGCTGGAAAATTAATTAGTAAATTAAATATTGATTTTCATAGTTATTTTACTTCCAATTTAAAGCGTGCAGTAAATAGCTTAAATATAATATTAAAAATACTAAATAAATCTAATGTTGAGATTATTAAATCATCTAAATTAAATGAACGGCACTACGGAGGGTTAACTGGTTTAAATAAAGATGAAACAATTAAAAAATATGGAGCAAAACAAGTTCAAATTTGGAGAAGAAGTTTTGATACTCCACCACCACCAATGGAGCCTGACCACTTATATAAAAATAAAATTAATTCAATCATTTTAGCTGAATCGTTGCAAGATACTTTTAAAAGAGTGGTACCCTACTATAGTGAAACAATCGAACCTTTGATAACCAAAAAAAAAAATATTTTAATTGTGTTTCATGGAAACAGTTGTAGAGCTTTATTAATGAAAATATTTAACATTTCTAAGGAAGAAATAGTAAAATTTGAAATACCAACAGGCAACCCATTATTAATTAAATTTAAAAAAAATTTAAGCCTAAAAGATTGTAGATACCTCGACACATCAAGAGCCAAGAAAATTCCATTTATTAGTTAAAATTTTTTCTCTAATAAATTTTTGTATACACCTAGAGTACTTACATGTAAAAAATTGATTTTGCTTTCTGCACCATATAATTCTTGATTTTCAATTAAATTATTCCATATTTTATTTATAGAAAAAACTTTATAATTTATGTCGGTAAAAACTTCTGGTGTGATAATTTGTAAGCCTGTATAAATATACTTTAAATCTTTTTTACCTTTTCTATTAATTAAATTTTTTTTTAAACTGAAATCTCCATTAATATTTTGATCAAAACTTTTATTTTTATTTACCAAAAGCATAAAACACTTACTTTTGTTAATAGCAAAAAATTTATTTTCCATTTTCTTTAGTTCTTTTAGATAATTAAAATTCCATATTGTGTCTGGATTAATAGTTAAAAATGGTTTGTTTGAAAAATTACTAAGTGCATTTAATATCCCTCCTCCAGTGTCAAGTATATTATTTTTTTCTTGGATTAAAGAAATTTCGGATTTAAAATTATTTTTATTAATATAATCATAAATTTTTTCAGCTAAATGATGTGTATTAATTACAATTTTTTTAATACCAAATTTTTCTAGAAAATTTATTGTATTTGATAATAAAGTTTGATCTCCAATTTTTAGTAAAGGTTTGGGACAATTAAGTGTTAAAGGTCTAACTCGTTTTCCGAATCCGGCCGCAAGTATCATTGCTTTTTTAATCATGGCTTTAAAAATTTTAGAAATGAATTGGCCTCTTATCTACTGCCAGAGCTGCTTCTTTAATTGCTTCACTATGCGTAGGATGAGCATGACATGTTCTGGCAATATCCTCTGAGCTTGCACCAAACTCCATGGCTAATGCTAATTCAGCTATCATAGTACCAGCAACGGATCCGATAATTGAAACGCCTAAAACTTTATCTGTTTTTTCCTCAGCTATTATTTTAACAAAACCTTCTGTCTCATTATTCACTTTTGCTCTTGAGTTAGCTAAAAATGGAAACTTTCCCACTTTATATTTAATATTATCTTTTTTAAGTTGATCTTCTGTTTTACCTACTGTCGCTACCTCAGGTGAAGTATATACTACTGCAGGTATCACTTCATAATTTACATGGCCAGATTGGCCAGCAATTATCTCTGCTACTGCTATCCCTTCATCTTCTGCTTTATGTGCTAACATGGGACCTTTGTTTATGACGTCTCCAATAGCGTAAATATCTTTAATTGAGGTTTCAAATTTATGATTTACTTCAATTTGGTTTTTTTTATTTATTTTAACCCTTAGTTTAACAATGTCTTCTCCAACATTAGGTTTTCTTCCTACCGCAACTAAAACTTTATCACATTCTAACCGCTCTCTTATTTGACTTTCATTATTTGTAAAATCTACAATCGCTTTATCTTTTATAACTTTTACATTTGTAACCTTAGAATCCAATTTAAAATTAATTCCTTGTTTCTGGAGAATTTTTAAAAATTCTATTGATATATCTTTATCCATCCCAGGAATAATGTGATCTAAAAATTCAACAACTGTAACATTTGAGCCTAATCTTTTCCAAACACTGGAAAGTTCAAGGCCTATATATCCACCACCTATAACTATTAATTCTTTTGGAACTTTTTCAAATGATAAAGCTCCTGTTGATGAAACTATAGTTTGTTCATCTATTTTTAATCCTGGTAGGGATGTTGGTGTTGAGCCTGTTGCAATTACAATTTTTTTTGCTTTATAACTTATACTTTTTTTAGAATTGTCAGTAACAGTAACAACATTTTTTGAAGGAATCGAACCTGTCCCTTTTAGATGTGTAATTTTATTCTTTTTAAATAAAAATTCTATACCTTTCGTCAATGTAAATACTGACTTACTTTTATTTTCCATCATTTTCGACAAATTTAGTTTAATGCTATCAATTTCAATTCCCATGCTATTAAAATTTTTTTTAGCTTTATAGTACATTTCAGAAGAATGAAGCAAATTTTTAGAAGGTATGCATCCAACATTTAAACATGTTCCTCCTAGTGAACTTCTAGACTCTACACAAGCAGTTTTAAGTCCTAGTTGCGCAGACCTTATTGCACAAACATAGCCTCCAGGGCCGGATCCAACAACAATTACATCAAAGTTATTATCCATTATTAAAGGTCTAAAAATAATCTTCTTGGTTCTTCAAGACATTCTTTTATAGTTTTTAAAAAAGAAACAGCCTCTTTTCCATCTATAATTCTGTGGTCGTAAGATAATGCTAAATACATTATTGGCCTAACAACAATATTATTATTCTCGACTACCGCTCGATTTACAATATTATGCATTCCAAGTATACCAGTTTGAGGAGGGTTTAGAATTGGTGTAGAAAGCATAGATCCATAAATTCCACCATTGCTAATAGTAAAAGTTCCTCCTTGAAGGTCGTTAATAGTAATTTTTCCTTTTTTTGCTTTCTCCGAAAGTAAAAAAATATTTTTTTCTATATCTGCAAAAGATAACTCGTCAGCTTTTCGTAGTACCGGAACAACTAATCCGCGATCAGTTCCAATAGCAATAGATATATTGTAGTAATTTTTATAAACTATATGATCATTCTCTATTTCAGCATTGACTGATGGAAAATTTTTTAATGCAACAACTGATGCTTTAACGAAAAAAGACATGAAACCTAATTTAACAGAATATTTTTTTTGAAAATCTTCTTGATAATCTTTTTTCATTTGTATGACATTTTGAACATTAACCTCATTAAAAGTAGTTAGTATCGCAGCTTTTTCTTGCGCTTCTTTTAATCTTTTAGCTATAGTTATTCGCAATCTAGTCATTTTTACCCGCTCTTCAGGGCCGTGTGTTATATTTCTTTTTGAAGGCTCAGGCATGTTTCCCATTACCTCAACGAGATCACCCTTGGAAACTCTTCCAGATTTTCCAGTTCCCGTAACACTTTCTATATCAATATTATTTTCTGAAACAATTTTTCTTACTGCGGGTGATAGATTTTTTACTTTACGTGGTGGTACATATTTTGATTTTACACTTTCTTCAGAAGAAGTTTTTTGAATACTTTCGTTTTCAGCTAGATTTTCTAAAATTAAAGGCTCTTCACTTTCATCCATTTTTAAATTTTCTTCAACAAATTTTAATTTATCTTTTTTTTTTATTTTTTCTTTTTGTTCATTTTTTTCTATAATTTGTGTAGAAGAATTTTCTTCAGAACTAATACTTGAAGAGGATTTTTCATTTTTAATAACTCCTAGCAAAGACCCCACTTCAACTGTTGAACCTTCTTTAACGATTATTGAAGATAAAGTTCCTTGAAAAGGCGAAGGTACTTCAATATTTACTTTATCTGTTTCTAGCTCTACTACCGGTTCATCAGAATCTACTGTGTCACCAACTTCTTTTAACCATTTTGATACTGTGGCTTCTGATATAGACTCTCCTAAAGAAGGTACTAAAATTTCATTTGACATATCTATTTAAGTACCTTTTCTATTATTTCTTTTTGCTGCGCAAGATGTTTTTTCAAATATCCAGTAGCTGGTGAAGCAGCTGGTTTTCTTCCTATATAATTAACCTCCGTATTCACTGCTTTTATGTATTTTAGAGACCATTGAATATAATTCCTTGCACTATTCCATGCTCCCATATTTTGTGGTTCTTCTTGACACCAGAAAAATTTGCTATTTTTTTTAAACCTTTTTAATTCTTTAGCAAGAGTTTTAACTGGGAAAGGATATAATTGTTCGATTCTAATAATGTACACACTATTATTTTTAATTTTTTCCCTGGCTTCCAACAAATCGAAATAAACTTTACCTGAGCATATAATTACTTTTGATATGCTTTTATCTTTTTTAAGTTTTATTAATCCATAGTCTTTAATATCAGCTAGGTCAGTTAAAAGTCTATGAAACGAGTTTTTTTGTCCAAAATCTTTAATACTTGAAACACATCTTTTATTTCTTAATAAAGATTTAGGTGTCATTATTATTAATGGTTTTCTAAACTCTCTATGTATCTGTCGGCGCAAAGCATGAAAATAGTTTGCTGGAGTTGTACAGTTCACAACTTGAATATTTTCTTGAGCACACAGTTGTAAAAATCTTTCCAATCTTGCTGAGGAATGTTCGGGTCCTTGCCCTTCGTAGCCGTGAGGTAATAACATGACTAACCCACTTGCTCTTGTCCATTTTCTCTCCCCAGGTGCAATAAATTGGTCTATTACTACTTGAGCTCCATTTGCAAAATCTCCAAATTGAGCTTCCCAGACAACTAGGGTTGTTGGTTCTGATAATGAATATCCATACTCAAAACCAAGTACAGCTAATTCTGATAGCAAGCTATCAATGACTTCATATTTTTTTTGTTTTTTTGAAATATTATTTAATGGAGTATGATAGGTGCTATCACTTTGGTCTCTAAGAACTGAATGACGCTGACTAAAGGTTCCTCTTCCAGAATCTTGTCCCGAAAGTCTAACAGGAAAACCTTCTTCTAATAAAGTAGCAAACGCAAGCTGCTCTGCTGTCGCCCAGTCAAATCCATGTCCTGAGCTAAACATTTTTTTCTTTCTTTCAAATATTTTTAATATTGTCGGATGTGCATTAAAATTATTTGGGATAAAAGTTAATTTTTCTCCAATAATTTTTATTTTATCTAAACTCACACCAGTGTTTCCTCTTTTATCTTTTCCTTTTTCTGGCTTAAACCTCGACCAAACTCCTTCGTACCACTCCAATTTTGGTTTGTATTCTTTGGCAGTTTTCAATTGCTTGTCTAAGAGTTCTTTAAATTCTTTTTTATAATTATCAAATTCTTTAGAAGTAATTGTCCCTTCTTTTATAAGTTTTTCAGCATAAACATTAAGTGTTGTGGGGTGTTTTTTAATTTTTTTATACATCAATGGTTGAGTAAAAGATGGCTCATCAGTTTCATTATGACCAAATCTTCTATAGCAAAACATATCAATAACAACATCACGATTAAACTTGTGTCTAAATTCCATTGCGATTCTTGCGCAGTGTACTACTGCTTCTGGATCGTCTCCATTAACATGTAAAATTGGTGCCTCTACCATTTTGGCTAAGTCAGATGGGTACGGAGACGATCTTGCAAATTTTGGATTTGTAGTAAATCCAATTTGGTTGTTCACTACAATATGTATAGTTCCTCCAGTATTATGTCCTGGTAGTCCAGACATCGCAAAACACTCTGCTACGACACCCTGTCCAGCAAAAGCTGCATCTCCATGTATTAAAATTGGTATGACTTGTTGTCTACTTTTATCCTTATGGAAGAATTGTTTTGCTCTCGATTGTCCTAAAACAACTGGATTTACTGCTTCAAGGTGTGAAGGATTATCTGATAAAGAGATATGAACTAAATTATTATCAAATTCCCTATTTGATGAAGCTCCTAGATGATATTTAACGTCTCCTGTAGAATCTTTGCTTGAAGAATCAATTTCTCCAGCAAATTCATTAAACATTCGTTTGTAAGATTTTTGCAATACATTTGCTAATACATTCAATCTACCTCTGTGAGGCATACCAATTTTCATTTCCTTAACTCCTAGTTGTCCCCCTTTTTTTATTAATTGTTCTAAAGCTGGAATTAAAGATTCTCCACCATCAATGCCAAATCTTTTTGTTCCTAAAAATTTTACTGCTAAAAATTTTTCAAACCCTTCCGCTTGTATTAGTTTTTTTAAAATACCTTTTTTTCCGTTATCTGTAAAATTTAGTTGGTACTCATTTTTTTCCATTCTCTCTCTGAACCATACTTTTTCGATAGGGTCTGAGATATGCATGTACTCAACACCTATGTTAGAGCAATAAGTCTTTTTAAGAAATGATAACATCTCATTAATAGTTGCATAATTTCTATCTAGGTAACCATTTAAATAAATTTTTTTATTATAATCTTCTTTTTTAAAACCATGGTCAGCTGGATGCAATTCATGTAGATAGTCTCTTTTCATTATTTCAAGCGGATCAAGGTTTGCGATAAGATGTCCTCTTATTCTATATGCCCTTATCATTGCAATTGCTTTGACTGATTGCTCTTTTTCTTTCTCAAAATTTTTTTCTTCAGCTGGTATTTCTTCTATGTTAATTTTTTTACTATCTGTGATATTTTTTTTTATATTAATGTTATTTTGAGGTGACCAGCTTGGTCCTAATATTTCTTTTTCTATATTTTCTTGGTCTTCACCAAGTCCGTCGAAAAATTCCAACCAACTTTCGGGTATGGATTGTGGATTTTCCAAATATTTTGCATAAAGCTCTTTAATAAAAGAGTTATTTCCACCTTGTAAAAAAGATGTTTTTTCTAAAACTTTATTGTCATTATTTGGTTTCATTAATCGACAAAATTTATTTTGTTATTATAAAATTGAAAAAACTATCTTGCAAGTTTATCGTGCAAAGTTTTTCCAATATCTGCTGGGGACTCTGCTAATAAAATGCCACATGATTTCATTTTTTCTATTTTATTCTCTGCATTGCCTTTTCCGCCTGAAATAATAGCACCTGCATGTCCCATTCTTCTTCCTGGGGGTGCTGTTTTACCTGCTATAAAACCAACAATAGGTTTCTGAACTTTTGATTGTTTAATAAATTCTGCAGCTTCTTCTTCAGCGGAGCCTCCAATTTCACCAATTATTATGATTGATTTTGTTTCATCGTCTTTTAAAAAAAGTTCTAAACAGTCAATAAAGCTCGTTCCATTAATTGGATCTCCACCAATTCCTATTACTGTTGATTGGCCAATTCCATTTTCACTTGTCTGAGCCACAGCTTCATATGTAAGCGTTCCTGATCTCGAGACAATACCACAAGATCCCTTCTTGTGAATGTTTCCGGGCATAATTCCAATTTTACATTCTTCTGGTGAAATAATGCCAGGGCAATTTGGACCAATCAATCTAGATTTTGATTTTATCAGTTTTTCTTTAACCTTAATCATATCTAAAACTGGTATACCTTCTGTAATACAGGCTATTAATGGAATATCACTGTCTATTGCTTCCATTATTGCAGAAGCTGCAAATTTCGCTGGAACATAAATCATGGTTGCGTCTGCTTCAGTTTTGTCAATAGCTTCTCTTACTGTATTAAAGACCGGTTTTCCTAAATGAGTTTGTCCACCTTTTTTTGGAGTCACGCCTCCAACTAAGTTAGTTCCGTATGCAATAGCTTGCTCAGAATGAAATGTTCCGTGAGTACCTGTAAAACCTTGGCAAATTACTTTTGTATTTTTATTAATTAAAATTGTCACTTTATTTTGTTGCCTCTATAATTTTTTTTGCTGCATCGGATAAGTTATCTGCTGATATAATTTTTAAATTAGAATTTTTTAAAATTTTCTTTCCTAAATGAACATTTGTACCTGCTAGTCTAACAACTATTGGTAATGACAAATTTATTTGCTTTGCGGCGTCGACCACTCCTTGGGCCAAAACATCACATCTCATAATTCCACCAAAAATATTAATTAATATTCCTTTAACATTTTTGTCTGATATTATAATTTTAAAAGCAGAAGCTACTTTTTCTTTTGAAGCTCCTCCACCCACATCAAGAAAGTTTGCAGGTTCAGATCCATATAATTTAATGATATCCATAGTTGCCATCGCTAACCCTGCTCCATTAACCATGCATCCAATTTCTCCATTTAGTTTGACGTAAGATAACTCGTATTTA
>Ga0209403_10004135_pt1 | contig 15922 bp, 17 predicted proteins | sample ArcticOcean_MG_C_8_FD_187440 | JGI IMG/M metagenome (GOLD analysis project Ga0209403, IMG submission 187440) | Marine microbial communities from western Arctic Ocean - ArcticOcean_MG_CB11_86 (SPAdes) (version 2) | ecosystem: Environmental > Aquatic > Marine > Oceanic | place: Arctic Ocean... | reverse complement strand
AAAAAAGGAATTAAAAAAAACACCAAAAGTTATTCGGACTATAAAACATAAAAAACATCCTATAATAATGAATTCAAGTTATGGGATAAATTTTGATAAATACAAGCAACTCGGCCATGCAAAGCTCCAAGAAAGAGCAAAATTAATTAAAAATAATAAAGATTTTGCTAATAAAGTTGCCTCTTTTTATGATGATGAAGCAAGAGAAAAACAAGATTTTGATACACAAGAAGAGATATATGCTGAAGAATCTATCTATAAAAAATTTACAACAAAAAAAGATAATGCTGTTATGCCTGCGTTTCATAGAGCGGATTGGAAAGAAAAGTTTTTAGTATTACAAAAATTTGAAGATGAAAGATTAAGATATTTTGGAAAAAAAATACTTTATGAGGAGCACCCAGAATCTTTACCACAAGATGAGTATAACTTAATTCACAAGGAGGTAGCGGCTAGAGTACTAAGTACCAATAAGGAAAAATGGAACACCATACCAAGAACTTATTCAGAAATTGATACTCTTAGAAATAAATTTAAAGGTGATAGTGAGAAATTAAAAACACTTGATGAGATAAATTTATATATTGAACAGTTAGAAAAGTTTTATCAAAAGGTTAGTTGACATTTAGTAAAAAATTACTAAATTGTATTATTCATATGGGAACCATAAATATCACAGACGAAAACTTTGAAACTGAAGTACTAAAAGCAGAAAAACCTACATTAGTTGATTTTTGGGCCGAATGGTGTGGGCCATGTAAACAAATTGGTCCTATACTTGAAGAAATTTCAGATGAAATGAAAAATGATGTGATTGTTGCGAAGCATAATATTGACGAAAATCCAAATCAGCCAACAAAATATGGTGTTCGAGGAATACCAACCATGTTACTTTTTAAAAATGGTGAACTTAAAGCAACAAAAGTTGGAGCAACAACTAAATCAAATATAGTTTCTTGGATTAAAGAAAACATTTAGTTTAAATTTAATATTTCTCCAGCAAAATATAAACTACCAGTACAAAAAATAATTGCATTGTTATCTTTTTTTGAAATAGTCTTTAAAGCAGATATAATGGAACTTTCAATTTTAGCAGGAACACCGCAAGATAAAGCTATTTTTGATAGCTTTTCTTTTTTTATAGAATTGATTTGATTTGGTATATCTAGAACGACAATTGAATCAATTGCGCTTTTTAATGTTTGAATAAATTTTTTGTGATCTTTATTTGACATCATACCAAGCACTAAAATTATTTTTCTTTTTTTATTTAAATTTTTTAAATATTTTTTTATTTGTACTGCTGCCAACGTATTATGAGCCCCATCTATTAAAATATCATTACCTTTGCACACATAATTACGTAGTTTGCCATCTGTTAATTTTTGTAAACGACCCTCACTCCTTATTCTTGTTATAGCTTTGCAAATATGAGATTCACTAATTTTATATTTTTTTAAATTCCTTGAAACAGCAATTGCAGTACAAACATTACTAACTTGAAAATCACCTAATAAATTAGGTAGAGGTAAATTAATTTCACCTAAATTATCTTTATAAACAAAACCCTTAGAAAACTTTTTATAACTAAAATTTTTACCATAAATATATTTTTTTGAAAAATTATTAGAAATATTTTTTTTAATCTTATTAAATACACCACTTTGTTGATCTGAAACAAAAATTTTAGAATCATTTACTAAATGTGAGCATTTTTCATACACAATTTCATCAATAGTACCTTTTTTTAAAAAATCTTTATGATCAATACCAATCGGCATAATAACTGATGCCATGTTTTTTTTAAAAACATTGCTTGCGTCAAGCCTAAAAAAAAGTCCCGCTTCTATAATGTTGATATCACTCTTATTTCTTGAGGATTCAAGGAAAAAACAGGCACTAATAAATTCGTGAAAAGTAATATTTTTACCTTGGTTAACTTCTTCTACTTCGGTAAGTAGTTTTATGAGTTTACTATCTGAAATATGCTTCCCTGAAAAATAATATCTTTCATTAAACTTTCTTAAAGAGGGGCTAATATTTAAATTAACTTTATAACCAGCTGTTTCAAAAATTTCTCTAAGCGAAGTACAAAAGCTATGTTTACCGTTAGTACCGACAACTTGTATGATATTATTTATTTTTTTTTCAGGGTTGTTAAGATCTTTTAAAAGTCTTTTAATTCTATTTAAAGATAGATCTATACTTTTAGGGTGTAGTAGAAGCAGTCTTTTTAAAATCTTCTGGATTTTCATTAGCTTCTTCTAAATTATTTTTTTTCAAAATTATATTAGATAAATTAACAACAGTATCTTTTAATTTCTTTCTATTTTCAAGAGTTAGATCTGCAAGCCCTGCATTCATAACTCCATCGGCTTTCCCAAAAGATAATGGTATACTATCTGTACCTTTTAATATGTTGGCTGTAACTCGTTTTCCAGAAAAGAGTAAATTTTCAACACATTTCGATTCTACTAAAATAAAATCATGTTGAAAAAAACTACTTGCGTAAGTTCCTCCAGCAACGGCTCTTGCAGCTACAGCAAAAGTTGGGATATTATTTTTTTTAATTGCATTCATGGCAATAATACTTTTTGTCATTCCCGCTAGGCCAGTGACACCTGTGTGAACATCAATGCCAGAGCTTTGATATATCACAATCCAAACATCAACTTTTTCTTGAATAGCAAAGTTAGCTGCTTTTATAAAATGTTCATTTTCTGCTGGTCCAAAACGTCCGCCACCAAATTTAGGGTTAAAGCAAACTACAACCGCACTCAAATTAGATATGCTGCCATGAGCACAAATTAATGCTGTTTCTTGCCCAGTTGTTTTTCTATATTTTTTTATTTTATCAATATATTTATAACTTTTTTCAGTATTTTTAACCTCAAAGTTTAGTGGATCCGGATTTATATTCTCTGGAGCATCTATAATTTTATAACCAACGTTTAACAAATTATCCAAACGTATTTTAGGTGGTAAATCGAAATGAAATGAACATTCACATATATATAAATTTTCTAGTAGATCAGGAATATAGGATAGTTTTTTACAAAGTGGGCAACTTTTCCAATCCACTTCTTGCTCTGTTAGCGATGATTGTTTTTTAAATATTTGTTTTACTTTTATTCCAATTTTTTTCCAACGTGTAATCCAATTCATAACAATTTTCTTCTTAAATTTTTTACCATATTACTTACATTTGTGACAGGATTTTGTTTTTTTTCTATTGATTTTGAGATTTCCTTACATAATGCGCTTCCCACCACCAAACCATCAGTGTTTTTCAGCGAAGAAATATTTTGGCTGGTAATTCCAAACCCAATAATCAAATTTTTAGATTTATCTATTTTTTTAATTTTATTATAGTTTTTCAAAATTTCCTTTGTAGAAACTTTAAGCTTGCTTCCAGTTGTTGATAGCATGCTAATGTAATAAATCATATCATGAGAATCTCTTATTATCTTTAGCATTCTACCTTTTGAAGTAGTTGGAGATAAAAGTTGTACAAAACTAATGGATTTTTTTTTACATTTTTTTGCAAAAGGTTTGTTATCTGGCCAAGGTAAATCAACCACAATTAAACCATTTACACCAACTAGTTTGCATTTTTTTAAAAACCTACTTTCACCATATTGATAGATTATATTATAATACCCCATTAAAATTATAGGTTTTGCGTTTTTATTTTTTTTGAATTTTTTAATAATCTGGAAAATATCATTCATCCTGATCCCATTTTTAATTGCTCGGTTGGCAGCTGTTTGAATTTGGCCACCATCAGCTATTGGTGTGTTGTGAGGGAAACCCACTTCACAAATATCAGCATAATTTGAAATTGAATTTAATATTTCTAAAGATTTTTTTTTAGTATTATCTCCCGCTACTGTATAAGTTAATAGAGCTGGTCTTTTTTCTTCTTTACATTTTTTAAAAGCTAAATTAATTGGCGATTTAATCATTTTTTAATTCCTAGTCTTTGTCTTAAAATATCTCTATCTTTATATGCATCTCCACATGAATTTACAATTATGATTGTTTCCTTATCCAGTTTTGGAGCAATTTTTATTGTCTCAGCAAATGCGTGACTTGGCTCTAAACTAGGATTTAGCTTTTCAAATTTAGTTACAATTTCATAAGCATTTAATGCATCTTCATCTGTAGCATAGACGTATTTAGCCCTACCACTATCTTTTAAAAAGCAGTGAAGTGGTGAAACTCCAGGATAATCTAATCCAGCGCTTATCGACTCAGTTTCATTTATTTGCCCTTCATTATTTTGACAAACATATGAAGCTGCCCCATGTAAGATACCTAGCTTAGCACCTTTGCTTAAGGGCGCCGCATGTAGTTTTGAATTTTTTGGTCCTCCCGCCTCAACACCTATAAGTTCAATTTGTTTCTTATTAAAATCAATAAATTCACTCCAAAAACCATAGGCAGAACTTCCTCCCCCAACGCAATTTATTAGTTTTAATTTTTTAGGAATTTCACCAAATTCATCTTTCACTTGCAGTATTAGTTCTCTGGAAATTTGTGATGTGCTCCATCCACAAATTTTTACAAATATATTTGGTCCAACAGTTGAGCCTACGCACATTGCCGTAGTAAGACAATTAGATACCCAGTATCTCATGCATTCGCTAACCGCATCTACAAGTGTTTGACTACCTGTATAAACTGGAATTACTTCAGCACCATTTGCTCGCATTGCATCACAATTGGGCTTTTGTCTTTTAATATCTTTTGCACCCATAAATATTTTACATTTCAAACCAAATTTTTTAGCAGCCATACTTAACATTTTTCCAGCGTACCCAGCTCCAGTATCTCCAACTATATATTTTTTTCCTGCTCTTTTAGCTATAAGACAATGAACGGTAGCATTATAAATTTTGTGGGCTCCACCTTTAGCCTCAGACACAATTTTGGTCCATATTTGAGCCCCAGCTAAATGTTCTGTTAAATTTTCTAATTTAATGAATGGAGTAGGAGCGCCAACCCAATTCTGGAAGTAATAATCTCTTTCTTGAATAAATTTTTTATCCTTTCTCAATTTATCAAATAAAATAGTAAGATCTTCTACAGGTTTCTTTAATGTTTCAGGTATAAAATTTCCACCAAATTTACCTCCCCAAAAACCATTTTTATCATGCTGATCAATTAAAGGTTTTCCTCTTTTTATTTTCATCATAGGTCTTTAACTTTTTTTAAAAAATTTAAAACTTTTTTAGCAGATTTTTCTCCTGGATTATCTTCTAAAGAAGAAGATATATCAATTTTATTTGTAATATTTTTTACTTTATCCAAATTATTAATACTAATACCACCAGCTAAAAACCAATTTTTAATTTCAATTTTTTTTAAATAATTCCAATCAAATGAAAAGCTTTTTTCCATTCCAGAAGAATCAAACAAAAAATCATCTGCTATACCAACATAGTCTTTATATAAATCTATATCTTCCTTTTTTTTAACTTTTATAGCTTTAATAATTTTTTTATTTGATAGCAATTTTAATGCTTTTACTTCTGATGGCGAAGAATCGTAGACTTGAAAATAATCAAATTGGTTTTTAATTTTCTCTACAAAACTATTTTCTGGTTTTACTAAAACTGCAACCTTTTTGATATGCTTTGGTACAATTGATGTTAGTTTTTTAGATTGTTCAATGGATAAATTCCTAGGAGAAGGAGGGTAAAAAACAAATCCCAAGTACTTACACCCACCATTTTCTAAAATTGTTTTGATAATGTTCTCAGATTTTATGCCACAGATTTTTAATTCTATTGGCATAAGATTATGTTTTAATAGAATTAGATACTTTATTTAAATTTTCCTCGACATCACCATTAAGAAGGCTTCTTCCCATAATTATTTTGTCAGAACCATTTAATAAACTATCATTTGGAGTGCAGACACGCGCTTGGTCATTTGCATTTTCTCTTGCCATACGTATGCCGGGAGTAAAAATTAAAAGATCTGGACCAATTATTCTCCTTACTGCTTTTGCTTCATGACCTGAGCACACTACTCCTACATTAGTTTCTTTAGCTAATTTTGCTAATGATTGAACTTGATTATCAACAGTATTATTAATCCCCATAATTTTTAAATCCTCATCATTCAAAGCAGTTAAAATTGTTACCATCATAATTTTTGGTTTTGATTTGATTTCTTCAGCAGCTTTCTTTGCTTTTTGAATCATAGATTTTCCACCCTGCCCATGAATAGTTAAAAATCCAAAATTAATATTATTTAAAGCTTTTATTGATTTGTAAACTGTTTCCGGTATATCTTTAATTTTTAAATCTAACATCAGATTGGTTATTCCAATATTATTAAATTCTTTAACACCATTTTTTCCATGTGCATTAAAAAATTCCAACCCCAGTTTAACTGTAAAAATTTTATCTTTTAGTTTTTTGGAAATGTTTATTGCTTCTTTTAAATCTGTTGTATCTAAAGCAAGAATAATTCTGTTCACTGATTTTTAAATAATTGTTTAATAATTAGCAGATATTTTCTTTTCAGTAAAATTATTATTTAGTTTATATTGTAAAATTTTACTCATCTTCCATTTAATCATTTTTTTTTGAGGTATTTGAACTTTTTCTGAGTTTTTAGGATTTCTACCTATTCTTGCTTTTCTTATTCCTGTTTTTATTCTTCCCCAACCTCTGATTTCAACCGCCTCATCTCGCGAAAGAGATTCAATCATTTCATGTATAATAATGCTTACTATTTGTTCTAAATCTTTTCTAATTACTTTGGGGTGCATGTTACAAAGTTTTTGCACTAATTGAGATTTAACCATTAATTACTTTATTATTAATCAGTTTTTTTTTTCTTTTTTTTCAAAAGGGGGCCAAGTATCTCTCCTAAAACTCCCCCAGAATCTTTTGAACCATATTTTTTAACAGCTTCTTTAGTTTGTTTTTCTTCTAAAGCTTTTATAGAAAGTGTAACTTTTCTTTTTTCACTATCTAATTCAGTTATTAGTGCATCTATTTTATCACCTTTAGCAAATCTTGAAGGGCGTGCATTTTCAGATTCTTTTGCTAGTTGATTTTTTTTAATTGTAATTAGTTGATTTTTGTTTCCTGTATAAACTTCAATTCCAGCGTTTGAGGAAGAATCTACAATAACTGTCACTACATCTGATACTTTTTTGTTCATAAAAAATTCAAACGGGTCATCAGCAAGCTGTTTTATACCCAATCTTATCTTTTCTTTTTCCTGGTTTATTTCCAAGATTTTGAATTTTACCAATTGATTTTTTTTGTAATTACCTAGTTCAGAATCTTTTTCGTTCCAACTTATATCTTTATAATGAATCATACCAACTAGTTCAGAATTGCTTATTGATATAAATAAAGCAAAATCTGTAATATTTTTTACAACACCTTCACCCTGGTCATTAATTTTATAATCTTTTTCAAATTTTTCCCAAGGATTCATTAATGTGTTTTTATAGCTCAATGAAAGTCTTCTTTTTTCAGTATCCTTTTCCAATACCTGAACTTCTATTTTTTGTGATGTTGATAATACTTTTCCTGGATGAATATTTTTTTTAGTCCAAGAAAGTTCAGACTGATGTATTAAGCCTTCCAATCCATCTTCTAATTTAGCAAAACACCCATAATCTTGAACCTTAGTAATTGTTGCTGGATATATTTTTCCTATATCGTAATTATTAATTACTTTTACGTAGGGGTCATCCGTTAGTTGTTTTACACCTAAACTTATTTTTTTAGTTGCATCATCAATTTTAATAATCTTTGCTTTTATTGATTGTCCAATTGAAAGCAGTTCTGCAGGTTTATTAATCCTACCCCAAGATATATCTGTAATATGTAACAATGCGTCAACACCATTTAAATCAATGAAAGCTCCCCAGTCTGTAAGATTTTTTACAATTCCTTGAACAACGTCACCTTCTTTTATTTTTGATATAATTTTTTCTCTATCATTATCTCTTATTTTTTCCATTATTGCTCTTCTTGACAAAACAATATTTCCTCTTTTTTTATCTAGTTTTACGCACAGAAATTTTTGAGGTATTTTCATTAAATGATCAAATCTTTTTAATGGCTTAAGATCGACTTGAGATCCAGGTAAAAAACAAAGACAGGATTCAACGTCCACAATAAATCCTCCTTTGCATCTTGAAATTATAACTCCTTGAACCTCTTCTTGTTTTTCAAAAGATTTTTCCATTTTTTTCCAAGATGATGCTCTTCGCGCTTTTTCACGACTTACAACCACATCACCGTGTTTATTTTCAATCTTTTCTAAAAGAACATCGATTTTTGAACCGACTTCAATCTTATTTATTTCTTTGCTTAGTTTAAATTCTTCAATTGGTATTGCTCCTTCTGACTTAAGACCCAAGTCAACAAATATATATTTCTTACCAACCTGGCTAACAATAGCAGTTGTAATTTCACCTTCTTTAAATTTTCTGTTATCTAAATCTTGAGATAGAAGTTTTTCAAACTCCTTGTGGGATGCAGTTTTATCTTGCTTTATAGTTTCTTCCATACTTTAAATATAATTTTTCCTCTACAATTTTCGAAACTTTTCTAAACATCTCTTTTTTACTTAATTTCGAGGTGTCAACAACTACAGCACCCTTTGGGATTCGTAAAGGACTATTTTTTCTTTTAGTGTCGTTTAAATTTCGTAATTTAATAGCTTTTTCCACTTCTTTAAGGGTTAATTTATTGTTTGTTTTTTTAAACTCCTTGAATCTTCTTTTGGCAGCAACTTTAAGAGAGCATTTAAAAAAAATTTTTACATCTGCATTTGGAAACAAAATACCCATATCTCGACCTTCTAGCACAACAAGCCTTTTGTTTGCAAATTGCTTCTGATAACTTTTTAGAAGTTGTCTAATTTTTTTAATTTTAGCAATTTCAGAAGTAAACTTTGTTATCTCAGAACTATAGAGTTTATTATTTTTTAATGTTTTAGTTTTAATATTCTTGGTAATTTTTCTTAAAAAAAATATATCATCTGGCTTCTTATTAGAATTGATGAGTTTGTATGCTACGTATCTATAAAGTAAACCACTCGTAAGAAGATTAAGCTCATAACGTTTACTTAAATATTTTGAGGCAGTTGTTTTTCCAGCTGCAGCTCCCGAATCACATGTAACCAATAATTTTATATTATTTTTTAATTTCATATTTCGCACCAATTTTTTTCATAATAGATAAAAATTTATTAAAAGAAGTATTCACGGTTTCAAAATTATTTATTTTAATACTTCCTCCAAGCAATTGCCCCAAACAAAAAAATGACATTGCTATTCGATGATCATTTCTGGGTAAAACTACCAAATTTTTGTTAATTTTTATTTTAGGATTACCAAAAATTTTTAAACTATTTTTTGTTGATTTTGTTTTAATGCCAATTCGATTTAACACAACTTCTACACTTTTAATTCTATCTGATTCTTTATGTCTAAGTTCTTCAATTCCATTAAATTCTGATATTCCGTCTGTAATAGAAGCGATTATAAATAACAAGGGAAACTCATCTATTGCACTTGGCACAAGTTCCTTTGTACAACTTATTGGTTTTAGCAAACTACTTTTTACAAAAATATCTCCTACTGGCTCTCCTGCTTTTATCTTTAAGTTTTTAATTTTTATATTAGCATTCATTTTTTTTAATATTTTAATAAAACCAATTCTAGTTGGGTTACAATTTACATTTTTAATTAGTAATTTTGACCCTGGCGTCAACAAAGTTAAAGCTACAAATGGTGCAGCAGAAGATGGATCTCCTGTAATATCTAAATTAAATCCATAAATATTTTTTTGCCCTCTTAATGAAATGAAATTTTCTTTTTTAATTTTTTTAACTTTTATATTAGCTTTAATTGCTGTTAAAATATTTTCAGTATGGTTTCTGGATATTTTCTTTTCTTCTATTGTAGTTATTCCAGGAGTATTTAATGAGGCAAGTAAAATAGCTGACTTAACTTGTGCTGATCCGATAGATTCTACATGGTTTTGAGCCAAAGGCATATTTGTTCCTTCAACTGTTAGAGGTAAAGTTTTTTTATCTTTAGGATAAAAGTTACACCCAATTTTTGTGAGCGGTGTAATGATTCTGCTCATATCTCTCTTATTTAAACTACTATCGCCGTGAATTTTGACTCTCAGATTTTGTTGTGTAGCTATTAACGCAATTAACATCCTAGCTAGAGTACCAGAATTACCAGCGTATAGTTTTTTGTTGTTAATTGTTTTAAACGAAGAAAGCCCATTACCATATACAATATATTTTTTATTATTTTTTATTATTTTTACACCAAGATTTTTTAAGCAAAGAACAGTGTTTTTAACATCACTGCTTTCCAATACACCACTTAAAATAGATTTACCTATACATTGACTTGATATTAGTAATGCTCTATGTGAAATACTTTTATCACTCTCTACTAAAATAGTTTGATTAATTTTTTTAATTTTTTTTGTTACTAAAACAGAAAATTTTTTATTCATTTAAGAATTGAAATTAAAATCTTCACCAAAATACAATTTTTTCGCCTGTGTTGAATTTGCAATTTCTTTTGGACTTCCTTGAGCTACAATAGATCCATTAGCAACAACATATGCTCTATCTACAACACTAAGTAATTGAGAGGCATTATGATCTGTCACTAATACTGCACAGCCTCTAAATTGTAACTTAAGTAGCAATTCTTTTATATCGTGTAAAGAAAGCAAATCTACACCGGCAAAGGGTTCGTCTAGTAATAAAACTTTAGGGTCATTTATTAAACATCTAGCTATTTCAGTTCTTCGAAGTTCACCTCCCGATAAGGACGTAGCCTTGACATTTCTCAAATGTGTTATAGAAAATTCTGCCATTAATTTTTCTACAACATCTTTTTGTTCATTAGGATTTTTTTTTGTTATTTGTGCTATCCCCAAAAGGTTTTCATATACTGTGAGCCCTCTAAAAATAGAAGTACGTTGCGGTAAATAAGAAATTCCAAGTTTAGATCTCTCGTGAATTGCTAGATTAGTTAGCTTTGTGTTTTCAAGAAATATGTCTCCAAAATCACATTTGAGCAGTCCTAAAATAATATTCATAAAGGTACTCTTTCCTGCTCCGTTACTTCCAAGCAAACCTAACATTTCACCTTTATTTAAATGAATATCCATTTTTCTCAAAACCACCCTACCATCAAAAGATTTTGAAACACTTTTTGCAGCCAATATTGGTTTTGACTTGAACTTTAAAATTCTAAATTTTTTTGAGCTACTCATTCAATTAATTTTATTTTTATCTTTTCATCACCATACATTGAAATTTGATAATTTTTTTGTTCAAAGTTATAATCTACTTTATCAGCTCTTAAAGAACTTTTCTCATTATTTATTACAACATTATTATATATGCTGGCCAAATCGTTAGATGCAAGTAAATCTAAATTATCCGCATAAACTAAAGTTTCTCCATCGGTGGCTCTAACGTTGTTTACAAAATAACAATCATAGGAAATTTTATTGTAGCTACCTTTATCTGATTTTATATTAACCACCGATCCATTATCCATGTAAATTGTTACATGCATTTTTTTCATATATACAATATTGGTATCTTCATCTAAAATATATGCATTTTCAGATTTTATCGTAAAAGGATTGATAATATTATATAATCCTTCGTAAGAAACATCTTCAAATACATTGACTTGATCTGCTTCAATTTTTAAAGGTTTTGTATTCTCTATTTTAATTTGAATTTTTTTTTTTTTAATTTCTGGGTAGAAAAAATATGTAAAAAAAATTAGTGAAAAACCTAAAAATAAAAGGGTAACTTGTATTTTTTTCTTATTCTCTTTCACTTTATACCTTTGCTCAGACAATGGTGAAGATGAATTATTCCAACAATATTTTTCTTTTCTTTTTTAACGCTTTTGCTATTAGCAACCAAGAGTGATGTAATTTTTAAAAAATTCATTTTTTCTATAGCTGAAAGAGCAGAAACATTATTAGAAATCCAAGTTGGTTTTTTATTACATATTTGCATAATTTTTTTTTTAAAAAGATTATTACTATTACGTCTTATATCGCCATCAGTAATTAAGTATATTTGTCCATTTTTTTCTTTAACACAGACGACACCCAATTTTTTTTCTGCCATTATTTTTATTGCATCTTTTATATTTCCATTAGCTGAAATAAATGGAATCTCCTTTCCTTTAGCCATTATGTCTTTTACTTGTATCAACGAGGTAGCCAAGGTTCCCGAAGGGTGGGTTGCAACAAATTTTTTATTTGTCCATTTTTTTCTTTTCATACAAGCGATAGAAAGAGAATCTCCCCAAGCTAGAAAATTTAAAGAGGACGATGTTGGGGCCAGACTGTGGCCTGCTTCAATAACTTTAGGAAGTATAATTTTAATATTTGAATTTTTGATGAGCATTGAATTTGCTTTACAGCTAACTCCAATTACAGGAATATTATGTCTATTAGCATATTTAATAATACTATCTAATTCAGAAGATTCTCCCGAAACGCTAAATATTAATAATATATCTTGATTTTTTTGTACAGCACCTAAACCACCATGCTGCAAATCATTAGCTGAAAAAGCAACACTTGGCGTTCCTAGACTTGATAATGTTGCAGATATTTTAAGACCTACAAGATAACTTTTTCCGACACCAACAACTAAACATTTTCCTTTTATTTTAGAAAGCAAATTAACAGCTTTTGAAAATTGTGAAGTACGATTAAAACTAGCTGCAAGTTTTTTTAAAGCTAGAATTTCAGTTTGAATTGTTTTTTTTGCTATTTGTAAATCTTTATTCATTAATGTTGAAAAATATCTTCAGTAAATCCACTTTGGTCTAATTTTATTCGCGTTTTTAAAAATTCAATGCTACTTTGATAAAGTTCCAGTCTGTTTTCTCTAATTAACATTTTATTAAGGCTTTCTTTTATTTTGTGTAAATAGATAACATCATTACTGCAATACTGAAGTTGAGCATCTGAAAGTTTTTCTAAATCTTTATTCCAATCACTTGAACCCATTCTCTTATCTAATTTTTTTTCACAAAATTCGAAAACTAAATCTTTTAAACCATGGTTTTGCGTATAAGTTCGGCATAATTTACTAGCAATTTTAGTATCAAATATATTTTTAATTTCACATTTTAAAAAATATTCTAACCCTGAGACATCATATCTTAAATAGTGGCCAATTTTTGTAATTTTACTATTTTCTAAAATTTTAACAATATTTGGGGCTTTGTAATCTTTTCGATTAGGTTGACAAATGTATGCATCATTATTTCCTGAGCTTATTTGAATTAAACTAAGCTTATCTCTTTTTGTTATGTCCAGGCCGGTGCCCTCAGTATCTATTGCGAGACTAGAGTAACTTTCTAATTCTTTTAATGCCTCTGGCGAAATATCATCTTGAAACTTATAAATTTTAGTCATACCTAAAAGCATATATAATGTTAATGTTATCAAAATGCAAAATAATCAGAAAATAATATCAATTTTTGGCGCAGGTGGGTTTATAGGCAAACATTTGATGCGCCAATTAACGAGCTTAGACTATCGAATTAAGGTAGCAACAAGAAATCCATATTTAAAAGGTTATTTGAAACCTTTGGGAAATCCAGGTCAGATCGAACTCTTTAAAACTAATATTTTTAATGAGGAAGATGTTAGAAAAGTTTTAAAAAATTCTGACTTTGTTATTAATCTTGTTGGAATACTATATGAAACAAGAAAGCAAAAATTTAAACATCTTCATTCGCATTTTCCATATTTATTAACCAATTTATGTAATGAACTCAGAATAAAAAATTTAGTTCATGTTAGCGCTTTAGGAGCTAAAGAAAAACATCCATCAGAGTATATGCAATCTAAATTTGAGGGAGAAAGAAGTATAAAAGAAAATTTTAAATCTTCCGTAATTTTAAGACCATCTATAGTATTTGGCCCAGAGGATAAATTTTTTAACACCTTTGCTTCGTTAATACAATTTTCTCCTTTCATACCTTTAATTGGGAGAGGTAAAACAGAATTTGCACCTATTTATGTTGGTGACGTCGCAAAAGCTATAGTAAAAGTATTAGAGTTAAATAACTCTGAACCTAAAATTTATGAACTAGGTGGTCCTGAAAATTATTCATTCAAAGAATTAATGGAAATCCTATTAAATGAAATTAAAAAGAAAAGATTTTTAGTTAACATTCCTTTTAGTTTTGCTAAATTTCAATCCTATTTCTTGCAAATGATGCCGAATCCACTTTTGACACCTGATCAAGTAGAGTTATTAAAGCATAACAACATAGTTTCAGGAGATCATCCAACTTTAAAAGACCTTGGAATTACAGGAACACCAATTCAAAATATCTTACCTAAGTATATTTATAGATTTAGAACAGGTGGTCAATTCGGTTAAAATTATATACCGTAACCACCAGGAATAATAATATAGTGAATAGCCAAGACAATACCAACAGAGACACTTAAACCAAAAATCATTTTAACAAAGTCTTTGCCAATAAGTGGAAACACATATTTAAATTTATATTCTTTGTTCATTGTGGAAATAGCAAGTTCTCTTCCACACAACAATCCAACAAAAACCCATGTTGTTGACATGGGGAGATCATTTAATTCTTTAAAGTAAAATAAAACCACTGCATAAATTGTATTAATGATAGTAGCAGAACGCGCATATCTTGTTCCTGTTTTATCCAAAACAACTTTTTGAATTGGCCCACCTTGAATATAAAAAATATAAAAAAGTAAAATTGTAAAATAAGCAAGAACAACTGCTAATAAAGAAACATCAAGCTGTCTTGGTAAATAAACTGCAATATTTGCAACATCATGAGAAAGCCAAGCTGCCCACAGATAGGCTGAACTAACCCAAACAGAGTTACGCCAAAATGCAATTTTACCTTCTCCAGTTACTTCGTCAAATTTCTCGTTTATAAATTTAGAAATAACAATCCAACATACATAAGCTGCACCAGCTGCAATACCATAACCCACAATACTCTTCATAAGCATTTTCTCTAAAACAACGGTTGAAGCAAATGCAGATAAGACTAAGAAAGTTGTTGAAACCGGAATCCCTATTCTTGTAAGTAATAATAATATTCCAGGGGCGACAGCGTGGTACCATTGAATTTCTTGATATGGAATTCTAGTTAATCGACCATACGAAATATCTCCATCGTGCGCCCACCAACCATAAGTTATAGTAACAATCATCGCAAACGAAGCTGCTGTGGCTAAAGTGTACCACTTAAACCACTTTTGTTTTGAGGCTATAAATGTTCCTAGTGTTTGAATAGAATCGTTACCAATTACAGACCAGCCCGCTAAAGCAAAACCAATAACTGTGTAGATTAATGTTAGTTCCATAAAGTTATTTCTATATAAGCTTAGGAAATAATTTAATCCAGTAAAAAGTTAATTTAGTTAAAAATTTGATAATCCCAAACTTCCCTAATTATAATATTTTAAACTCACGTCAAGTTGTATTTTAGCTATTTGACCTTTAGCCAAGTTATGTTATAACATAACATATGAAAATCATTAAATGTAAGCTCAAAAATGATCAGCAAGTACTAGGTGTATTAAAAAAAAATATTAAGGGTTTGTCTGCATATGATGTTTTAAAAGAATTGCAAAAGTACAAAAACATTAAACCCATGACAGTCTACCGTTCTTTAAAAAACTTACAAAAAATTGGTGTTGTTCATAAATCTAATCAAAGTAAAAACTATTTCCTTTGTCATAGCGACGTAAAAGAAAAACATAATCCAGCATTAGCTATTTGTAAAAAATGTGAAATAACTGAAGAAATTAATCCAAATATTTTTTCTAAATTATTTAATAATTTAAAAACTAAAGAAAAA
>Ga0209403_10004134_pt1 | contig 15925 bp, 15 predicted proteins | sample ArcticOcean_MG_C_8_FD_187440 | JGI IMG/M metagenome (GOLD analysis project Ga0209403, IMG submission 187440) | Marine microbial communities from western Arctic Ocean - ArcticOcean_MG_CB11_86 (SPAdes) (version 2) | ecosystem: Environmental > Aquatic > Marine > Oceanic | place: Arctic Ocean... | reverse complement strand
GTCCGAATGCCGTTTCCGAGACATCACAAATCCCCTTCCATGCCAAAATAATGACCAGTCTTAGGGGGGAAGGACACCACGTGCAGCATCGCGGCGGCCCGGCGGGTTTTATGCGGGTGATCGACGAAAAGACCCTTGGGTTTCAGGACTTCCGGGGAAACCGCCAGTATGTCAGCGCCGGCAATTTGAACGGTGACGACCGCGTGTAGCTGTTCTTTATGGATTACCCCAACGGTGTGCGTTTGAAATTGCTCGGCCGGGTCCGGGTGACGGACGATCCTGAAATCCTGGAACAACTTTCTCTACCCGATTACCGCGCCCGGATTGATCGCGGGTTTCTGATCGATGTCGCCGCCTTCGACTGGAATTGCCCGCAGCACATCACGCCGCGTTATACCGAAGACGACGTCGATGCTCTGACCGCACCCTTGAAAGCGCGGATTGCGGAGCTTGAAGAGGGTCGACCCGGTCAGACGTGAGGTGCGGACACGTGGTCGCTCGACAAGCGCCGAGGATGACGCACGGTGCGGCGTGTCAGATGCCCGGCGCGGGATTCGCTCCGTTCTGCTAATACTGAACCGGTAAACGCATTCCGGGACGAGCATCATGACCTCCAGACTGGCCGCCTTCGGCATAACTTTCGGCATTGCAGCGCTCATGGTGTATGTGCTGGTTACGGGCAGCGATCTTTTGATCCCGCTCGCCATCGCAATCATGGTCTGGTACCTGATCAACGCCCTTGCGCGGACATTCGAAAAATATACCCGTGCTCCCGGTTGGCTGTCGTTGACGCTGTCCATTGCGACGTTGATCGTCGCCGTCGGGCTGATCGTCGAGATGATCAGTGGCAATATCGCGGCGGTGCGCGAGGCCGCACCCGCCTATCAGGCCAATATCGAAAAGCTCATTGAAAAAGCCGTGAAAGTCGGGGGCTTCGAGCAGATGCCGACCATCGGCCATGTCGTCGACCAGTTCGATGTGAAGGCGGTGATCGGCGGCGTCGCCGGTGCCGCCGCGAATGTCGCGGGAAATGCGGGGCTGATCCTGATCTATGTTATTTTTCTGTTGGCGGAACAGCGGACGTTCGGCCGCAAGATCCGCGCGCTGTTCCCCGACCCTGGCCGCGAGAATGAAATCCAGAAAATTCTCGCAGATATTCAGCAACGCACGCAGACATATGTGTCTGTAAAGACATCGTTGAGCCTGCTGACCGCCGTGGTCAGCTATATCGTTCTCGCCGCCGTAGGGGTCGATCTTGCGATTTTCTGGGCGTTTGTAATATTCCTTCTCGCCTATATCCCGACGATCGGCTCTCTTCTGGGGGTGGTTTTTCCGGCCCTGCTGGCAATCATTCAGTTTGGAACATTTGGGCCGTTTCTCGTTGTCACGATCGGTCTCGGCGTCGCGCAATTTCTGATCGGCAACGTGCTGGAGCCCCGGATGATGGGGAAATCGCTCAACCTGTCATCGCTGGTGGTAATTATCTCGCTCGCGGTTTGGGGGTCGATCTGGGGGGTTACAGGCATGTTCCTCTGTGTGCCGATCACCGTCATAATGATGATCGTATTGGCGGAATTCCGCCAAACCCGCCCGATCGCAATTCTGCTGAGCGCAGACGGAAAGGTGTGACCGCAAGTAAATTATTGAGGAAATCGCGCCAGAAGCCGATTTGTGGGGGGATCGGCGGAAATTCACCCGAAATACCCGAGCGTTTGCCACCAGAAATATTGCAATGGCAGCATCACCGTCCATGCCAGAACGCACATCACGAGCAGAAGGTGGGTGACATACCGGATCGGTATGCCGCCAAGATGGGCGGCGAGGATCAGAGGTGGAAACTGGTAGGCGAACAGCGTCATCGCCCAGCTTATAGGTTGCGTCATCAGAACAGTCTTCAGCGGCCAGCCGGTTGATGCCGCGATATCGGCCGCCAGTGTCGTCATGATCGCCGGTTGACCCGGGACGGTGGTAACGATGCTCATCGCCATGCCGACACCGCTGACAATTGCGAAGTTGAGAAAATCCTGTCCGTTTGTCAGAGGGACAATGTCAAAAAGAGCGGTACTGATATATGCGCCGAGACCGGCCTTCGCGACGACCGCGCCCATGCCGATCACGCCGGCGACAAAGAACCACGGCGCGTATGAAATTTTCCCGACCATGATCCCTGTGGGCACCATGCCAATGCGCGGTAGCATGCAGATCACAGCTGCCCCCAGTGCAATCCAGGCCGGCGATACGCCATGAGCGAAATCGGTAAGCCAGAGCCCCAGCGCAGCCATCAGAACGATGATCAGGCGGGTTTGGGCAGCCGATGATTCTGCCGCCTCGATATTGGTCTGTCCTGTTCCGATCCGGTCGGGAAACAGGAAACGGCAGATCAACGGGAGCGAGATAATCGACACGATTCCGATGACGGGAAAATTGGCGATCAGGTATTCGCCGTAAGTCATCTTGATGCCGTGAATGCTTTCGACCGCGCCGAGCCAGCCGAGATTCGGCACGGCCGCCGGTAGAATAGCGAGGCTTGGATACACAGAGCCGCCAGCCACGGCAAGTGTAAGTCCGGCGCGTCCCTTGCTTCCCGGCGCGAATCCTACCTGGTCGGCAAGCGCCATGAATATGGGCATCATGATCACGATCCGCCCCGTGTTCGACGGGATTAGAAAGCCCAACACCGCGGCGACGACCGTGATCCCCGCAAGGATGCCGATATAGCTGCGCGGGAATATTTTGAGCAGGCAACTTGCCAGGGTCTTTCCGAACCCGGTTTCCTGCACGGACGCGCCGATGATCAACCCGCCGAAAATCATCCAGACCGCGGCGGAATGAAATCCGGAAAATACCGTCGGCGCGCCGGCATCGGTCAGAATCATGGCCAGAAAGAAGAAAATTATCGCGGTGAAATATTCAGGCAAAACGCTGGTTGCCCATAAGGCAACCGCGATCAAAACAACCGCCGCGACGCGCATCATTTCTGGAGCGGCGCCGTCCGGCGGCGGCAGAAACCATATGACGATGCTGGCAAACGCGGCGAGCGTTGCGATGGTTGGCGCAAAATATGAGGATTGTTTTTCCATCCAGCGAAATTGCGCAACCGAATTGGCGGTGTCAATGCGGCGTCTTGCTGCGACCCGCCTCCCGCGCTATGGCTGTGACAGCAGGGAAGGAAAGTAATGAACAACGCGGAACTGATCGTCCGGATTCTCAAAATGGCCGGCATCACGCATGGCTTCGGCATTCCCAGTGGCAACGTGCTCCCGCTGATGGAGGCGATGCGGCTTCATGATCTGCCCTTCGTGCTCACCGCCCATGAAGGTTCGGCCGGTTTTGCCGCCGACGTAATGGGTCGCATGACGGGCGCGCCCGGGTTAGGCATCGCGACACTTGGCCCCGGGGCGACCAATCTGGCGACGGGTGTCGGCAATGCGTGGCTCGACCGCTCGCCGATGATCGCGATCACCTGCAATCTCAACACCGACCAGCATGGCCGTCGTATCCAGATGTATATCGATCATCATCAGCTCTTTGCGCCGATCACGAAGGCGAGCTTGAGCCTGCGCGAGGGTTCGGTGGCCGAAACCGTGGCGGAGGCCGTGCGGATCGCGATGTCGGAGCCGATGGGCCCGGTGCATCTGGACCTACCCGAAGACGTCGCCGTTGCGCCCGCCACTGAAAACCTGCCGGAACTTGCCGCGCCGGACCGGATTGCGCCGGTTTCCGGCGCCGATATCCGGACCGGGATCGATATTCTCGCGACGGCGAAACGACCCATCGCTGTTATCGGCGCAAACGCGATGCGCATGCGCGATAGCGGTTTGTTGCGCGCGTTCATCGATCGTCACGGGATACCCTTCGTCAGCACGACTATGACCAAGGGGTTGATCGACGAGGATCATCCGCTGTCCGCCGGCTGCATCGAACGGGCGAGACGCCAGATTCAGCGGGCATTTCTGCGTAAGGCCGATCTGATTGTCGGGCTGGGATACGATACGATCGAGGTCGAATACGAGGCGTGGATCGGCGATACGCCTCTGTTGCAGATCGATATCGAGAAGGTCGATATTGCTCCGTCGGTCCAACTGCGCGCTGAAGTGACCGGCGATCTCGATACGTCGCTCGCGGCGTTCTCCGAAGCGGACGCTATCGGCAATGACTGGGCCGCTTCCGAGGTGTCTGCCCACCGGACGCAGTTTCAGACGGCGCTGCGGCCCGATGTAGCTAACTTCGCACCGCATCAAGCGATCGACATCGTCCGCGACGTGCTGCCGTCCAACGGGATACTCACGTTCGACGTCGGTGCGCATACCCACCAGATCGCCAGTCAGTGGACGGCGCACGCCCCGCGCCAGTGCCACATCACCAACGGCTGGTCGTCGATGGGGTTCGGTCTCCCCGCAGCGATTGCCGCCAAGATCGCGCGGCCCGACCTGCCGATCGTCTGTCTGATCGGCGATGGCTGTTTTCAGATGACCTGCGGCGAGCTGGCGACGGCAAAGCGCATGGGGCTTTGCCTCCCGGTCGTGGTGCTCGACGACCGCTGGCTCGGCCTTATCCGGGTGAAACAGGAACGACGCCAGCTGACCGTTTACGGCACAGCGCTGCAGGAAGAGGAATACCTCGATCCTCCGGCGCATTACTTCGGTGTCCCCGCAATCGGTGTCAGGGATGGCAACGCGCTCCGGGCAGCGCTTGCGGCCGCGCTGGAGGCGGACGGTCCTACGGTGATCGAAGCGGTGGTCGATGCGGCGCACTATTCGGAGACGGTTTTCGACTAAACCCCGACCCGACCGGTATCAAGTCCGGCTGGGCACTTTTGCCCGACGTTGTTTCTATATATCATTACCCCACAGAAATTCAGTCAGGAAAGGGAAGAGACATGGGATATACGCTAGAGCAGCTCTCCGCCGATTGCCGCACCGCGATGGACAGGGATTCCGGGCCCGCCGGACGCGACGAAGTGCGGAAATACGTCGAAAAGGCTTGCGCCGACACGGAATTTGTCGCCACCCATCTCGGGCCGGACAACACGACGCCGCGCCAGGTTATCTATGAGGATGACAAGCACAAGTTCTGTATCCTTGCCCACTTTTATGAGGGCGCGAAAGGGTCCAACCCGCATGATCACGGGCCGAGCTGGGCGATCTACGGCCAGGCAGTGGGCGTGACCACAATGACCGAATGGAAAAAGCTGGAAGAACCCCGCGACGGGGAACCCGGGAAGGTTAGTAAGGTCCGGGATTACAATATGACGCCTGGTGTCGCCTATCTCTACAACGAGGGCGATTTGCATTCGCCGAGCCGTACTGCGACCACGCGGCTGATCCGCGTAGAAGGCATGGATCTGACGGACGTGAAACGGGACAAGTACGAGGCGGTGGCGTAGGGTGCCGGCAACCAGCTGCAAATACGGGGCTTTGTGCAGGGTTGGCCCAAAAGGTGTCGGCATTCTATCCCGCATCGTTAATAGCCCGTGGCGCTGGTTTACGGTCACCCATCGGGATTATTCGGTCAGCCGGGATCCAGGTCCGGACGGTGGGCCCATGCCCCAACTCGCTCTCGTATTCGATATCTCCACCGTGTAAGTGGATCATCGCCAGGGCCAGGGGTATCCCGAGCCCGAGTCTTTCAAAACCGCGGGAGAGGCTCTTATCCGCCTGCTCGAACGGCTCCATGATCCGCGGCAGATCATCCGCGGATATACCGATCCCGTTATCCACAATCGTGAAGAGCAGCCGGTTATCGGCCGTGAATGCCGCGTTTATGGCGACCAGACCGCCGGTGCCGGTAAATTTGACAGCGTTCCATGCCATCTTTCGTAAAGGCGACATAGGCCGCTCGGTGGTCATATCGTGCGGCGGCGTGCAGGCGCAGTTCAGCCGGTTTCTTCGAGCGCGATAAGGCCCATGCCGGTGGTCATCGGGGCGTAGTAATTCCGGTGCACCTGTCTCAGAGGCCCGTTGAGAGCACCCCGCATGGTGAGCCACATGATCAGTTCGACCGCTTCGGCGCCGGCGTCTTCCATTATCTGCTGATGGGTAAGTTCGGTAAGCGCCATGGGGTCGGATTCGATCTTGTCGAGAAAATCGCTGTCGAACGCCGGGTTCAGGTAGCCGAACCGGGCGCCGTTGAGCTGGTGCGACATGCCGCCGGTGCCGAGGATCACGACCCTGGCGTCCTTTGGGTAGCTGTCGACCGCTCGCCGGATCGCCTGACCCAGTTTCCAGCAACGAAGGGCCGTCGGGAGCGGGTGCTGGATCACGTTGACCGCCACCGGCACCACCTGTACCGGCCAGTCCGGGTCGTGATCAAAACACAGATGCATCGGTACCATGAAACCGTGCTCGACCGCCATTTCCTGGCATACGGTGATATCGAATTCGTCATAAACCAGCGAATTGCACAGATGCCATGAAAATTCGGTATCGCCGGGAAAATCGGGCAGCGGACGGCGACCCCAGCCTTCGTCGCCGACCGGATAAACCGCGGCCGCGCCGACGGCAAATGTCGGATATTTGTCGAAAAAGAAATCGCCCCCGTGATCGTTATAGACGACGATGGCGATGTCGGGCTTGATCTCCTTCAGCCATTCCTTAACCGGCTTGTAACCATCGAACAAAGGCTTCCAGTCGGGTTCTTCCTGCCGCCCCTGATCATAGGCGACGCCGATGGACGGGACGTGCGATGTGCCGATGCCGGCGATAATTTCCCCCATGCCCGGATGCCCTATCTTGCGCCCGACGCATTGCGCGTCGCCAGAAATTCCTCGTAGGTCTGGCCGCGCTGATGGGCGCCGATCTGATAAAGGCCCTGGCCGACGACGGCACCAATTTTCATGATCATGTAAATATTGCCGCCATGCTCGTCCAGGATGGCGCGCCAATCGCGGTCACGGATCAGCTGTTTCTCTTCCTCGGTCAATTCCGATGCCGCCAGGCTGGCCTCTTCGTCGGCGATAAAGGCGGCCCGGTTATCCGCCTTGGTCATCGACATGGCGAATTTATTGAGCCTGTATCCCAACTGGGTCTGCCTGGCATCGAACACTTTCGTGTTCTCGATGGGGCGGGTCGGATCGACCTGTGTCTTCACAAAATCTTGCCTCTTATTATTATCATTTGATATTATATATATTTCAGTTCGGAATCGCAACCCTCACTTCGATGAACGCCTGGCGTTTTTCCGTCCGAATTACTTGAACCGCACGTTCCAGCGCGGCAGGCAGGTCGGTACCGATTTCGACCCGTTCGGCATGGGCCCGGCTCGCCTCGGCAATCTTGCAGAAATCGGGCATCGGTTCGAGCGACGTGATCGGCAATGTGTTCATGCGTATCGCCTGGCCGTCCGGATATACATTACGGGCGGCGCGGCGGACGGCGTTCCAGATCCCATTATTCATCACCACGGTCAAGAGCGGCAGTTCCTGGGCTTCGGCAACCTGATGGCAGGCTACCGGGTTCGCGAACATGTAGGACCCGTCTCCGATGCAGGCAACCGACAGTCGGTCGCGGTCGGCAAGCGCTGCGCCGAGCGCTGCCGGCATGCCCCAACCCAGTCCGCCCGAAAACGGCGTGGAAAAGAACCGGTTGGGCCCTTTCAGGTTCATGGGGCCGGGATTGACGCCCAGTTCGCTGAAAACGACCCCGTCATCGCCGAGGATATCGGAGATACATTTGCTGACGAATGCCGGTGTCATGGGCGATCCGTCGCCTTCGAGCGCGCGGGTCACGGCTTCCGCCCGCCGTGCGTCGGTGCGCTTATTGATCGCTATCGCGCGGGCGTCGCGGCCCGGCACATTGCCCACGAGCGCTCCGGCGAGGGCGGTCAGGGTGGCGGCGGCGTCGCCGGCGATGGCGAGATCGTTCTGGAAACTGCGGACCGGCAGCGACTGGAACAGTGGGTCCGTGCCGACATGGATAACCTTGGCGCCCTCCGCCAGTTTCTGGCTGCGTTGGAGCCACGGCACCTGTGACTGGACGACGACAATGACATCCGCCTCGCCGAGCCAGGGCCCGACGTCGTAGCCGCCATGCATCGGGTGGGCCGTGGGCAGATTGTTGTGCAGCGCCTGGTTCTCGATAACCGGTATCGCGGCGGATTCCGCCAGCGTCGCCAGGGCGTCCGACAGCCTGCCTTCGGGATCGCTGCGCTGCGCGATGATCAGCGGATTGCGGGCCGCGGCGAGCATGACGGCAGCCTTGGCAACTGCATCCGGATCTGGCTGGGTACGACTTGGCACGGACTGAAGAGGAACGTCGACCGCAAATTCGTCCGGCCAGGCTTCCGCCAGGGGTTCTCGCGGCAGGCTGAGAAACACCGGACCCCGCGGCTCGGTCATCGCAATCGCGATGCCGCGGTCGACCAATGTCGTCGTCTGTTCGGGGTAACGCAGTTCGTAATCCCATTTGGTGACCTCGCGGACCATGCCGGACTGATCACGCATTTCCTGACCGTACTGGATCGGCGTCATGCGTGAGCCAAGGCGGCCGAACTCGGTCAGGGGCGTACGTCCCGACATCATGAACAGCGGGATCTGGTCGCTGGCGGCATTTATAAGTCCACAGATTGAATTTGCGAGCCCGACATTGACGTGAACCATCACAGCTTGCGGTCGCCCGGTGACCAGATAGTATCCGTGCGCCATCGCCACGGCGGCGGTCTCGTGTGGAATCGCCAGTGCTACTGGCATCGGGGCATCGTTAGTTGCCTGCGCCGCATATCCTTCGATCACCGGCGCGAAATCGGTTCCGGCATTTGCAAACAGGTAATCGACCCCGTTCTGCTTAAGCCGCATCAGCAGCGCTTCGGCGGCGTTGACAGGAGTATGAATCTCCGCGGCGGTGCCGGCTTCATCCAGTGGCATGTGCCTCGCTATCCTGATTGTTGCGGGTCGACCCGATACCGAAGCATGGCGGGAAGAACGGCATCCGGCAATGGCTGACGGCGATGTTGCGGCGGCCGGAGCGACGGTCTAGTTCATCGCCGAGCCGCCATCGACGGCGAGAACCTGTCCCGTGATGAAATCACTTTCGGCACTGGCGAGGAAGATACAGGCGCCGACGACGTCTTCGGGCACCTGTTCGCGCCGGATGGCGCGGGTGGCCGTGCCCTGGGCGATCAAGTCACGGACGGTATCCTGCGCCAGCACGTTTTCGGTCATGATCCCGCCCGGCGCGATGGTGTTGGCGCGAATTCCGGCATCGCCGAGCTCACGGGCGATCGACCGGGTGAACGAAATCACGGCACCCTTCGATGTATCGTAATGCAGCAGATTGATGTTGCCTTTCAGTGCCCGGCCCGACGAGATGTTGATGATCTTGCCATAGCCTTGTTTCTTCATCTGCGGCACGACGGCCCTGGTGCACAGGAACATGCCGGTGACATTGACGTCGATCACCCGGTCCCATTCGGCCTTGTCGATTTCGAGCATCGGTTTATGGCCGACATGAATCCATAGCGCCGCGTTATTGACCAGCGCATCGATGCGCCCGAATGCCTCGGTCGTCCGTGCCGCCATATCCGCGCAGGCGGCCTCGTCGGTGACGTCGGTTTTGACGTGGATGGCGGTGCCGCCGGCTTCCGCAATTTCCTCGATCAGTGCGTCGGCAGGCGCTATATCGGCGATGACGAGCTTTGCACCTTCCGCCGCGAAGCCGCGGGCATAGGCGGCGCCGATCCCTTGTGCGCCGCCGGTAATGATAGCGACCCTGTCTTCCAATCGTGCCATGTTCGATTCCTCCTTATGTGCCAAAATGATCTTCCACGATCCAGCGTCCGACTGCGGTGAGACGCTCGTCCTCATCGAATTGGCCGAGTATCTGGATCCCGACCGGAACGTTTTCGACGGCCAGCAGCGGCAACGATATAGCCGGCGCGCCGAGCACCGACGAGCCTTCATTGTAGATCGCGCTGCCCTGGTCCATGCCGACCGGACCCGGGCCGGGCGATGACAGGGTGATGAAGGCGTCCGCGCGCTGGCACAGTTGGCGGTGCAGATCTCGAATTCGGACGCGGCGGTTCAGCGCCTCTCGGTATTCCGCCTGGGTCAGCCCTTCGGCCTCCTTGAGGCCCATCAGCAGGCGCGGCGGAATTTTGTCGGGGTAGCGTTCCTTGTATTGCAGCATCGGCCACTGAAATTCGAACCGGTACAGACTGCGCCATAGTTCGGGCATGTCGGCGAAGACCTGTTCGTAGGCTTCGATGGCCGGATCGTCCGCTCTGCCGTATATCTCCACACCGGCGTCGGCGAGTGTGGCGAGGAAGGCCTCATAGGTCGCCTTGGTGGCGTCATCGGTCTGGTTCCAGCCCGCGGTTTCCAACCGGATCAGCCGCGCTGGTTTTTTCGCGGCGGGCGGGGCATCGCCGCCAAACAGCCCGGGATATCCGGGGTCGCCGCCGCCGAGTTTTGCCATATGCCGCGCCGCGATCCACATATCGGACAGCGATCCGCCGAATACGCCGAGGTGATCCATGCTGTCAGCGGCGGAAAACACCCCCTGGCGGTTGATCGCGCCGAACGTACCTTTGAGCGCGAACGCACCGCAAAAACTGGCCGGCCTGATCGTCGAGCCGCGCGCATGAGTGCCGATCGCCACAGGAATAGTCCCGCCGCCAACCGCTGCCGCCGTGCCGGCGGACGATCCGCCGGGCGTGCGGGTGATGTCGTGCGGGTTGCGGGTGCGTGCCGGATCGCCGCCGCCAAACGTCACCGTCACCGTTTTGCCGAGGATCACCGCACCGCCTTTGCGCATAGCGTAAACCGACGCCGCATCGCGGAGCGGCTGATAGCCCTTGAACAACACGCTGCCGTATTCGGTCGGCATATCGACGGTTTCGATCAGATCCTTGACACCGATCGGCATGCCGTCGATCAGCGATAGCGGGGTGCCGGCTTTATATCGCGCACCGGCTTCGTCTGCGGCGGCGCGGGCGGGTTCGGTGTTGACGATTTCCCATGCCATTACGTCTTCTTCGATGGCCGCGATCTTTTCGAGACAGCGTTCAAGATAGGCGCGCGGCGTATCGGACCCGTCACGGAACGCCGTAGCCCTGTCGTGAAATGTCATCAACTTGCTCGAAACCGGTGTGTAGTTCGCGTCGCCCATCTTGTCGGTTCTCCCGTATCTGGCGTGTCTGGTTTTTGTCCTTGCGGACAAGTATACCGAAACGTTCGCAACCGAACAAAACATCGGAGGAATTGATTATGGCGGCGACACTGGATGGGAAACGGGCACTGATCACTGGCGCCGGCGGCGGCATGGGGCGCAGCCACGCGGTGTTGATGGCGGAACGTGGTGCAGATATCGTAATCCACGACATCAAGGCTGACGGCGCGGAAGAAACCGCCGAAATGGTGCGCGGTCATGGCCGTGATGCGACCGTTGTGGTGTCGGATATCCGCGATGTGCCGGCGTTTACCGCCGCGATTGCCGGGGCCGGGCCGGTCGACATCCTGGTCAATAACGCCGGTGTCGGCGGCGCCCGCCGCACGATCGAGGAAATCGATCCGGAAATCTTCAATCAGATGTTCGAGGTTCACGTCCGCGGCACGTTCTTTGCCACCCAGGCGGTGCTGCCCGCGATGAAGGAAAAGAAAGGCGGCAAGATCGTCAATATTTCGTCGATTTACGCGATGGGCGGCAGTCAGCGTGCCAGCCACTACTCGGCGGCAAAGTCCGCCATATCCGGATTTACCAAATCCTGGGCGCGCGAATTGGCGCCGTGGCGGATAAAGGTGAATGCCGTCGCGCCGGGCTTTATCGTGACCGGCATGACGCAGGGCTCGAACTCAATGGAGAATATCCGCGAGCGCGAGAAACTGATGCCGCTTGGCGAATTCTGTAAACCGATCGATATCTCATACGCCGTGGCCTGGCTCGCCTGCGCCGAAACCGATCTGATTTCCGGCCAGGTTATCAGCCCCAATAGCGGTGAGGTGATTGTCGGTTACTGACACCGAGGGACGATTCTCATTCTGGCGCTTGACCGCCGCGTGATTTCGCCGTTTGGTGGGGCTGCATCAAGGTCGCGTATTGGAATTGCAATGCGGACGACGGCACCCGAATTGACCCTGACCACCGATTGTTCGTCCGATGACATCTGACCTTGACGCCACCGATCTTCCCGAACGCCTGCGCCCGGCTGCCCGGCTGCGCGACGAAGGCTTTGGTGATCTTGTCACCTATAGCCCCAAAGTATTCATCCCGCTGACGAAGCTGTGCCGGGATGTCTGCCATTACTGTACGTTTGCGCACCCGCCGCGCGCCGGGGAACGGGCGTATCTTACGGCGGACGAGGTGCTGGCAATCGCACAATCCGGTGCAGCGGCGGGCTGCGCCGAAGCACTGTTCACCCTCGGTGACAAGCCGGAGATTCGATACCGCGTCGCGCGCGAAGAGCTTGCCGCGCTCGGTCATCAGACGACGATCTCGTATCTCGCCGAGATGGCGGGGTTGGTGCTGGCCGAGACCGGATTGCTGCCCCATCTCAACCCCGGCGTGATGACGGCGGACGATATCGCGCTGTTGCGCCCGGTATCGGCGTCCATGGGCTTGATGCTCGAAGGTATTGCGCCGGCGCTTTTCGCGTCCGGCGGGCCGCATCATGGCTCGCCCGACAAGGACCCGGCAGCCCGGCTTGAGACAATTAGGCTTGCCGGCGCCGCGCGGGTGCCGTTCACCACCGGTATTTTGATCGGCATTGGCGAGACACGGGGCGAGCGGATAGATGCGCTTGAGGCGATCCACGATCTGCACAACCGGTACGGGCATATTCAAGAAATCATCATCCAGAATTTTCGGGCCAAGCCGGGCACGAGAATGGCTGATGCGGCGGAACCGAGTCTCGATGAATTGCTTTGGACCATCGCCTCGGCGCGCGAAATATTCGGCCCGTCGATGTCGCTTCAGGCGCCGCCCAACCTCAGCGGCGACGGATTTTCGAAATTGCTCGATGCCGGGATCAACGACTGGGGCGGGGTTTCGCCGGTCACGCCGGATCACGTCAATCCCGAGGCACCGTGGCCGGCGGTCGTGCGTCTGCGCGACAGCACGGCGGAGAAGGGTAAGGCGCTGGCGGCACGCCTGCCGGTCTATCCGGACTACGTTTTCGAAGATGGCTGGCTGGATGGCGCAGTCCGGCCGTTCGTGCTGCGCGCGATGGACGGTGAAGGTCTTGCGCGCGACGATTTTTGGGCCCCCGGTGATCCCGCCGTCGCGCCCGTCGCGCCGGCGCTGGTCGGCGGCGACGGACGGGCGGTGAGAAAAATTATCGACCGGTCGGGCGACCGACTGGACGAAGCCGAGGTGACGGAACTGTTCGCCGTGCGGGGCGGGGCTTTCGCTGAAATCGTTGCCGCCGCCGATGCGCTGCGCGCGGAGGTTTGCGGCGATACGGTAACTTATGCAGTGAACCGCAACATCAATTATACCAATGTCTGCGGCTATCGCTGTGGGTTTTGTGCCTTTTCCAAAGGCAAGCTGAGCGCGAATCTGCGCGGTGTCCCCTATGATCTGGCGCTCGATGAAATCGCCCGGCGCGCGGCCGAAGCGTGGGCGCGCGGCGCGACCGAGGTCTGTCTGCAAGGCGGCATCCATCCCGACTATACCGGCGAGACCTACCTGTCGATCGTCCGGGCGGTGAAAGCGGTCGCGCCGGAAATGCATATTCACGCCTTTTCGCCGCTCGAAATTTCGCAGGGGGCGGCAACGCTCGGGATGTCGGTGGCCGACTATCTCACCGCGTTGAAAGAGGCCGGTCTCGGCTCTCTGCCGGGAACCGCGGCCGAAATTCTCGATGACGAAGTGCGCGCCGTGCTGTGCGCCGACAAGCTGTCGACGGACGAATGGCTGGCGGTGATCGAAACTGCACACAATGTCGGGCTGCGGACGACGGCAACGATCATGCACGGTCACCTGGAACGCCCGGTGCATCACGCGCGTCATTTGCTGCGGCTGCGCGATCTGCAGCAGCGAACGGGCGGGCTTACCGAATTCGTGCCGTTGCCGTTTGTGCATATGGAGGCGCCGATTTACATCAAAGGCATCGCCCGCAAGGGACCGACATTCCGCGAGACGCTGCTGATGCATGCGGTGGCGCGATTGGTACTGCATCCAGTGATCCCCAACATTCAGACTAGCTGGGTGAAGCTCGGGGCGTCGGGCGCGGAGGCGTGTCTCCGGGCGGGGGCGAACGATCTTGGCGGGACGCTGATGAATGAATCGATTTCGCGTGCCGCCGGTGCTTCGCACGGCCAGGAATTCGAGCCCGGCGAAATTCAGAAACTGGTCGAGAATATGGGACGGAACCCACGCCTCCGAACGACCCTCTATGGCGATGTGCCGGCTGAGCGCCAGGCCGTGGCGGAAGATGCGTTGCCGCTGGAACCGGTGATTCAGACGCCGGCGGCCAAATACGCCCATGGCAAGGCGGCGGCATGACCGGTCGATTGCCGGTAATAGCGGTCCTCGGCGGTACCGGGGCAGAGGGATCCGGGCTTGCCACCCGGTGGGCCGGTGCCGGTTACCGGGTGCTTGTCGGGTCGAGATCCGCCGAACGGGCTGCGGCGTTCGCCGCAGAAATGGGCGCTGAAGGCATGGACAATGCGGCGGCCGCTGCCGCCTGCGACATCGCCGTTCTCACAGTGCCCTATGCGGCGCAGCGGGGAACGCTGATGGATTTGCGCGATACATTGCAGGGTAAAATTCTCGTTGATGTGACCGTGCCACTGGTCCCGCCCAAGGTGATGCGGGTCCAGCTGCCCGAAGAGGGATGTGCGGCACTGGTGGCGCAGGCAATCCTGGGCGACGGAGTGCGGGTGGTTTCGGCTTTTCAGAATGTATCCGCCGGTCACCTGAAGGATCCCGATCATGTCATCGATTGCGACGTGCTGATTAGCGGTGACGACCCTGAAGCGCGGGGCGAGGTGGTCAAACTTGCGACGGCGGCCGGGCTGAATGGAATCGAAGTCGGACCGTTGGACAACGCCGTTGCCGCGGAAGCGCTGACGTCGCTGCTGATCTGGATAAACCGCAAATACAAGTCACCGGGCGCGGGCATTCGCATCACCGCCTTGCCGAAGCCGGACGGAAACTAAAAAAGCGGGCTCGAAAGCCCGCATTTTTAATTTCGGTTGGGTGTGTTTAGCGGCGTTTGTGGCGACGCAATGCCATATTGGCCGACAGGATCAGCATGCCGATGACGGTCGGCGGCGGTATTCGTAGTGTCGATAATATTGTCGCAGCGCTGCGGAGCGGCGCGGACAAGGTGGCGATCAACACCGCTGCGATTCAGCGGCCTGAATTTCTTTCGGAGGCGGCGCGTGCCTTTGGCAGGCAATGCATTGTCCTTTCCGTGGAGGCCATCCGGCGCGGTCCGGAATCCTGGGAAGCGTTGACGGATAATGGCCGGGAGCAGACAGGTGTAGACGTTGTCCAGTGGGTTGCAGAGGCGGAGACACGCGGCATTGGCGAGGTTCTTATTACTTCGGTCGATATGGAGGGAACCGAGAAAGGTTTCGATGTCGAGTTGATCAAGGCTGTGCGGAGCAATGTTTCGGTGCCGGTGATCGCATGCGGCGGTGCCGGTGAAGGCGCCCATATACGTTCCCTTCTGAAGGCAACCAATTGTGACGCGGTCTGCTGTGCGTCGCTGTTTCACTATAACCGTGTGCCGATACCGGCGCTCAAGAAGGAATTAGCGGCCGGCGGCTGGGAGGTCCGGCTGTGATTGCTGTGGTAGATTACGGTCGCGGCAATCTCTTTAGCCTCTCGCACGCCTTATCTCATATAGGAGTTGACCATATTGTCAGCGACGCGCCCGACGATATCCATAAGGCTGAGGCAATTGTGTTGCCCGGTGTTGGGGCGTTTGGCGACGCCATGGATGCCTTGGAGGCAAGACAATTGGTTGCGCCATGAAGGGATGCGGT
>Ga0209403_10004127_pt1 | contig 15938 bp, 13 predicted proteins | sample ArcticOcean_MG_C_8_FD_187440 | JGI IMG/M metagenome (GOLD analysis project Ga0209403, IMG submission 187440) | Marine microbial communities from western Arctic Ocean - ArcticOcean_MG_CB11_86 (SPAdes) (version 2) | ecosystem: Environmental > Aquatic > Marine > Oceanic | place: Arctic Ocean... | reverse complement strand
CAAGATCTTCAAAGGCGGGGTCTTCCGCCAGCACCAGCGCATCGGCACCCATGGACAGCGGCTTCTTCATCACGTCCATGATGAAGCCATTACCGGCGGCGAGGATGATGACCTCAGCGTCTCCGGCGTCTTTTATGCGTAGAGCTGCCTCGACCGCGTGAAGGTCGAAGCCGTTTACAACCGGTGGAATACCCGGGGCCGGGACGACCCGATTGACGGATTCGTCAACCTTGAACGCAGATGCGGGAGTTTCCGGGTCCGGTACCTGCTTCACGCAAACTGCGATTCGAAGCGCCAACCGCACCTCTCCAACTCGTGTTCAGTGTGACTAACCGCAGTGCAGATCGCACCGGGTGAAGATCGTGCCATGAGAGCCGCATTAGCGACTTCTTAGGACTCCAAAATATCACTGGACTTAGGGTCAGTCAATCGGGGATACCAAGCTAAGTCGATACCCGGATGGTCCTGAATTACCTGCTACCGACATCGATTGCCTGAACGCCGGTCCACTTGATGCACGGATTAACGGCGCAGCGGGCGTATCCTGAACTGCTGTAATCCTTGATGAAGGATCACTTGATCCAGCCCTTGCATCGCAAATACCGTTATTCTTACTTTCGTCGGAATGACGGGGTTATTGTTGGCAGCGTTCACCATAACCATCTCAGGAGAATCCTCACCTGAAACGCCTAATCAATCAAGCCGGACATGCCGGAATCCAGATCAGTCAGGATCAGTGCGAACAGTTCGCCGTCTATCAGGAGCTGTTGGAAGAACATCGCAAGCGGGCCAACCTGACCTCCATCACCGGGCTGGACCGGGTTCGTGATGAGTTGTTTGTGCGTTCGTTGGAGATCGCAGCGGCTCTAACGCCTGCTGAGCGCGAGCGATACCTGGGAGACGGCAAGCGCCTTATGGATGTCGGGACCGGAGCCGGATTCCCGGGCCTACCGATGGCGATAGTGTTCCCAGCTACGCATGTCACTTTGCTCGACGGAACACGGAAGAAGACCGATTTCCTTACTGTTGTCGTAGAGGCGCTGGGTCTTGGGAACATCGAAGTTGTCAATGGCCGGGCCGAGGAACTGGCCCGTAATGACGCACATCGCGAGTCCTACGACATCGTGACATCCCGTGCGCTTGCGGCTCTCCCGGAACTGGCCGAACTAACGCTTCCGTTCTGCAAAATCGGTGGAATATCGCTAGCCTTGAAGGGCGCAAATGTGGACGAAGAGGCGAAGAGTGCTGCATCCGCTGCAGCACAGATGGGCGCCTCAACGGCGTTGTTACGATTAGTCGCCCTCGGACCACGACCCGAACCTGACACCGCCGTCTTATGGCGCAAGGTCTCCAACACACCGACCCGTTTTCCTAGACGTACGGGTATCCCCCACAAGCGTCCTCTCGGTGTGCCAGATCCTGCCAGTGAAAAGAAGCCAGTCTCGAAGACTGACAAGGGCACTGTTTGAGAAATCAGCCAGCCCAGCCCGATCTCCTGAATCCTGAAATCCGGGCACATGGAGACAGACCCCGGCTCAGCGACAGGATGTTCTCGAAAAGGACCCTGGCGGTAAGTGTCGTTGCGATCTCCGTTTTAGCGGTCACGTCTTTTCGGTTCTTCGATATCGATTGGGGCGAAATGTGGGACCAGGTGAAGGGCGTCGATCCGCTCACATACCTGCTTGCCGGAGTTCTTTACTACATCAGCTTCTGGTTCCGCGGCATCCGCTGGCGTCTGATAGTGAGTGCGTCCGGCGTCGACAACAAACCGGGTGTAGTCCAGATCGGCAATGCAAAATACGCGGCGATCATCCTCATGGGTTGGTTTGCAAACTCCATCGCATTCTTCCGTCTTGGAGATGCCTACCGCGCTTACGCCCTGCATCGAGAAACTCGCATCCCACTTGCCAACACGCTGGGCACCTTGCTCGGGGAGCGCGCTCAAGACATTTTGATCGTGCTGTTGCTGCTCGTCGTCGGAGCGGTCGGTCTGTTGGTCACGGGCGAGGTCACCCTGCCGATCTACGTGCTCATCGCCGCTATCGTCGTATCCGGAGCCATACTCCTAGCGCTCATCATCATGCGCAACTACGGTGAACGACTGGCGCGCCACCTTCCGGCCCGAATCGAAGAGATCTATCACCCTTTGCAGGCCGGAGCGCTTGGCAGCTTCAAGGCCCGCCAACTGCCGCTGCAGTTTTTGCTTGGCATGATCGGCTGGGCACTTGAAATCGGCCGGGTCTACTTTGTCGCCGAGAGCCTCGGATTGGACATTGGCTTCTTCGTAATTATGTCCGCCGCCCTGACCATTGCAGTTTTATCCACAATCCCTACCCCGGGAGGTTTTGGATTCGTGGAAGGGGGACTCACCGGTATCCTGATATTTCTGGGGCTGGGCGACACACAGGCGCTAACACTGACCATAGTCGACAGATCAATCAGTTGGATCAGCATCATTGTTATCGGCGGCACATTGTTTGTAAGTTGGCAGACCTTCGTTGTCCGGCGCTGTGAGCGAGGCAACGGGCAGCCGCTTATGGGATCGGCTGAAGACGCGGGCGGCTCTGAGCCTACGGTGATCGACACGGATTGAGGTCTGATGGATGCACGGAAACCAATGCGAATACGAGTCTGAGTACGAACCCAACTCCCAATAACCGCTGCCCTGCGGGCATTGTAATTCGAGCGGTTCGCTTCTTCCGTGAAAACCGGGCGATGACGGCCATCGCACTCGCCACAACGATCTCGATGATGGGGCAGGGCGTGGTTGCACCCGTGCTGCCAGCGTACGCACGAGACTTCGATGTCGGGACCACATCCATCGGCTTTGTAGTCGCAGCATTTGGTTTTTCACGCCTGTTTCTGAACATCCCGTCCGGAGTGCTTGGGGCGAAATACGGCCGCACCGTCCTGATGTCCGTTGGACTGGCCATAACCGCCGTCGGCAACGTCGGTAGTGGGTTCGCACCCGAGATCATCCAATTAATCGCATGGCGCGTGCTTGCCGGGGCCGGATCTGCAATGTTCATGACCGGTGCGATGGCGTACGTAGCCGACATATCGACCTCACAAAATCGCGGCCAGTTGATGAGCATCCAGCAGGGCGCGCTCTTATTAGGCGTTGATATAGGCCCGCCGCTTGGCGGGTTTGTCGCCGACACTTGGGGACTCGCGTGGCCCTTCTTTATGGCTGGCGGACTGGCCGCGGTCGCCGCGGTGTGGACCGCGTTCCGGTTGCCTAACCGACCGCCAGGTTGGACGCCGGCCGGGCCTCTGGTCGGTTCTTTGGCGGCGTCGCAGGTCAAGAACCGGCCTCGTGCCAAATCAGGCACGAGGACCATGCTGAGTAACCCGACATTCATCGTGGTCGGGTTCTTCACGCTGATGGTGTTCTTAACGCGGACCGGGTCGCGCCAGACTCTGGTCCCGATAATTGCCGTCGACGAAATAGAGATGAGCCTCACGATGTTGGGCGTGATGCTGTTCGTGATGACCACGATCAACTTCTTTATTGTGTTCCCGGCGGGGTGGCTTGCAGACAGGTTCGGACGCAAACCGGTTATGGTGCCGGGGATCCTGCTTGCCGGAATTGGCTTGCTGCTGTTCGCGCTCGCGGGCAACGTAACGATGATGTTTATCGCAGCGATCATCATGGGAATCGGCACCGGTGTGGCCGGCCCTGCTCCGGCCGCCTACATCGCAGACCTAGCGCCGCCGGGCCAAACCAGCCTGGCGATGGGCCTCTATCGGACCTTTGGTGACCTCGGCTTCATAATCGGCCCGATAGCCCTCGGTTTCATCGCCGAAACATCAGGTATGACCACGGCCCTCCACATCAACGTCGTCCTCCTTGTCGGGATAGGAATTATCCTCGCCTTCATCGCCAAAGAAACATCAGGCCGAAGGGGCAAGAATCGGGACATCCCTCCTACGAAATCAGGGGATTCAATAGAGGGTGACAATCCCGCAAAAACACCGTAAGGACGAATGACTATCCGCGCAGGGTTGCCCTTCAGGCACATTTATCAACAGAAGGACAACAAACTCCTGTCATCCTGATCTCGAGCCGACGAATCTCGGGGCACATCACCGCTGATCCTTGGCACCCAACCACCCACAGCGCGAACCGTCAACAATCGTCACCCCATACACCGAACCCCGTGATACGATTTCCTGACGCAGTGCGCCGATCTACGTCGAGCGCCGCAAGTGGGGCTGTAGCTCACTCGGGAGAGCGCTTCAATGGCATTGAAGAGGTAGCGGGTTCGAATCCCGCCAGCTCCACCAAAACACTGCCTCTGACGTGTGAGGCATCGCCTTCCATTGGAGCATCTGGATCGCGTAAACCCACGTCCAGCAGGAGAGCCACAGCGGCAGTCACGTGACGGGCATAAGATGTGCGGTAATACGGGACCTCAATGAGCAAAGAGGCAAGGACAAACCAACTATGAAATTCGGTCAGTTCGAACTCGTCCGGTGGCACCAGGACGTAACTCCCGAAGACAGCATCCGTCGCTCCATGGAGAAAATCGAACTTGGCGACGAGATCGGCATGGACGAAATTTGGCTCGCAGAGCACCACTTCTCACGCCATGGCCTCGTCTCCGGCATCTTCTCGCTGCTCGGCAACGTCGCCGCACGTACTAAGAACGCAAGAATCGGTACCGCGATTGTTGTCCTGCCCTTCCGCAACCCTATACAGGTCGCCGAAGAAGCCGCAACCGTTGACATCCTCTCGGGTGGACGGCTGACCCTTGGGGTCGGCGCAGGATACCAGCGGATGGAGTTCGAGGCTTACGGGCTAGACATTGGAGAGGCTCGTGCGAAGTTCCGCGAGTATCTGGCCGTCATCGAGCAGGCTTGGAAGCCTGAACCGCTGACCTTCAAGGGCGAATTCATCGATGTCCACGATGTCAATGTGCTTCCGAAGCCGCATCAAGAGGGCGGCATCCCGATCCACATAGCGGTGAGCACGAGCCCCGAGAGCGTCGATTTCGCGGCCAGCCAGAACATGCCGATCATCGTCGGAGGCCCGACCGCGACTATGGGACAGGTCCCGGAAGTGCTTCGACTATGGCACGAGCGAATGGAGCATTACGGGAATCCCCACGAGCACATCGATTTGGCGGTTGCGGTGAACGTTTATGTCGCGCCGACTCAGGAGCAGGCGGAGTCCGATATTGCAGGGCTGGAAGATGTGATCGAGGAGGACTTCGCACGGGTCGGCAACCCGAGAACCGCCGACGGGAAAACACCCGATGATTACAAGCACTGGGAGCACCGGGATCGAGACAGGTCTGTGGCTTCACAGCGTGCAAAAGACGCAGGAATCATGCCGCTAATAGGGACGCCAGAGGTCGTAATCGAGCGAATCGAAACACTGCGATCCCTCGGCATCAACTCAATCAGATGTGCCTTCGGAGCAGCTGGCCTGGATCAGGGCAAGATGCTAGACAGCATGCGAATGTTCAGAGAAGAGGTAATGCCGCACTTCGCAGAAGAGAGTGTTGTGGCGATTTCTTAGGTTAGCAACGGGTGCAATCGAGTAATCGATCCCCAGAACTATGACGTGGTCATCTGGAAAGAGATCGTGGAGTAACTTGGCATCGTGATCGGACGGATGGCGCGTTTCGAAGCCTAGAAACTCGCCGTTGAAGGCGATGAATTTCTGTTGAATAGCGCGAAGATAAAAATCCGCGCATCGAGCGTTAATGATTGGGTCAGAGCTGTAAAGATATCCTGTCGCGCTTAACGTGACCAAGTGTCGGGCGAACGGCGTTTCCCAAAGTGTAAGATCTTGCCGGGTAGAGATCCGATGGGCTCTTGAGCGTTAGGACCATCCAATTTGGGCATCACGGCAGGTGATACTGGAATTGGCAAGCTTTCGGCCCACCAAAGGCTGACTGGGCCGGCCGCAGGCTCCCGCATAGGGTTGTTTGATGTGGGCAGCGTCACATTTTTTGGCACAAGGCCACAGCTATCTCACTAGGTTCGCCGGCCGTTTGTCTCGCCCAACGTATAGGCAAGTGTGTCCGAGCCGGTCTTTGACTCGTACACGGGGCCGATATCTTCAATGCTTGATTCGAATGTGGTGACAATTTGCCAGACCTATATCCCCAATTTGGCCTCAGATTGTTATCAAAAACCGGTCAGTGAAGAAATTTAATATTGTCACCGCCGCACCCCATTACACTGTCTTAGGCGTACACGCGTGATGCACAACAAGCGCCAACACCGGAGTTGATCGTGAGCGGGGGTGTTCACTCGATGGACTATTCAGGGCTTTTCTCTTCAAACATGCCGTTGCCGGTCGAGATGCCGGTCGGCCTCATGGCGGACACAAAATACGTCTTCTCCGTTACCTACGCCGACCAGGGCGTGTTTCCAACAGAAGGCTTGATTGACGCCCTTAGCGTTGCTATTCGACGTGACGGTCAGACTCTCTCCCAGTACCCACCACCTCAGGGCCACCTCGGCATGCGTGAGCTGATCGCCGGCAACCTTGCTGGGCAACGCGGAGCGCCGAATATCGACCCCGATTCCATATTCCTGAGCAGCGGCGCGGGCGGGGCGATCGGCGCCATTCTCGACGTATTCGTCGACCCCGGAGACGTTGTGCTCGTCGAGGAGTTCAGCTACCTCGGCACCATGAAGATGCTGCTTGAGCGCGGCGCAGATGTACGACACGTCCCCACCGACGATGAAGGCATGGACACCGACGCCCTTGACCGCATCATTGGAGAGGTGATCGCTGAGGGGAAACGCCCGAAGATGATCTACACCATCTCGGTCTACCAAAACCCGATGGGCGTGACCCTGAGCCTGAACCGTCGCAGGCACATGCTCGAAATCTCGGGAAAGTACGGGGTACCAATTTTTGAAAACGAGTCATACGCAGACTTCAGGATTGACGGAGACCCGCTCCCGCCGGCGATGCTCGGTATGGGTGACCCCAACCGCGTCATGTACGTCTCTGCCTACACCAAGCTGCTCGGCTGTGGCCTGAGACTCGGCTACGGGGTCGTGCCGGAACCCGTGATGGAGGCCCTCAGGAAAATCCGATTCGGTGGAGCCCCCAGCCATCTCGCCTCGATGGCCGTCCACCAGTACTTGACCGACAACCGGGAGGAGTACGTGACGGATGTTGCGTCGTCCCTCCGGGCCAGTCGGGACTCGATGCTCGGGGCGCTCTCAAAACACTTCCCGTCAAACACATCGTGGAGCACTCCGGACGGCGGGATGATGTTATGGGTGGAGTTACCAGAAGGTGCAGACACGCTCGCGGCACTTCCAGCCGCTGTAGAAGCGGACGTGAAGTACAACCCTGGACCGGTATTCAGGGCCGAGCGAGATGGCCACAACTTCCTGCGCCTGACCTACAGCCATAACTCGCCAGAAGAGATCGGCGAGGGCATAGAGATCCTGGCAGACGTGTTTCAGCGTGAGGGTTTGTTTGGGTAGTCAGGGCTGCTGCTGACGGGGCCGACTAGGGTCGCGCCCCGTCTACGCTTTGATGTACGCGGGCCTCTCGCGCTGAGGGGTAGAGGGTGCGATTCCAACGTGACTGATGCGTTTGGTACGCCGTCGTTTTGTCCCTAGCATGGAGGTCTAGCTCACGCTGACTTTATCCCCAAGGTTCACTGTGCCGTCAAATAACGGTGTTACAAAGAGGCCGCGCTGGCCCTCGATCTTCTCTCGCAACCCTGGCCGGATGTGGTTCATGTTCTCGCACGGATCGCACAGTTCACCGATCTTGAACTCCAGCCCGTCGCCCACCTTCAAGGTCTGACCCTTCTCGAGGCCAAATAGCGATACGCCCTCGACGGTGATGTTCTCCCGGAGCTGACCGGGCTCCACTTCAAGCACGTTCATGATCGCTCGATCCATCATCAGAATCTGCCGCGCGCTTCCGGCCTTCGAATGACGGTCACCTACTAGACCCTCACCGGCCTTTACTTCTGCGCTTTCGACTACGCTCATCGGCTGTCGGCGTGCGACGTTCAGGCGGATATCGACAATTGTCCCGGTGCTTGAGTCGCTCATGGCGAGGCCTCCAACGGTGGATGATCTGCTGCGTCGTTCGAATTAACGTATTGGTTATAGAGGAGGCTAGCAGCATCGGTCCTCCCGTCAACATCATTGTCAGGATTACAAGTAAAACACTAGGGTTTCTTCATTGCTGGCTCTACTGAAGGCCACACCGATAGACTTGATGCGTGGCCAACTAACGAATCGTCGCCGACCTCTATGTACACTCCGGGTATTCGATGGCGACCAGCCGCGTTCTCGAGATCGAATCCAGATACGACGGCGTGTACGAAATGGTGACACCAATCACCGATTAATCTCGTTCAAATCACGCTCATTCCCGCAAGCCGTGCCACGAAACGCCAACTCCGATGTACGATTACCCGCGCCATGGCCGGAACGCTGAACCCTCGAATCGTTCGGGGATTGGTTCGGGATTCTTGAAGAAACGTACCCTGGCGTCCGCTCTAAGGAGGAGATGTCTTTGATCGATCTGACCGACGAGATGAAGACCGCGATCGACAATGCACTTGCTGAACAAGTGCCGTGTATCCTCGCCACCGCATCTGCGGATGGCATGCCTGGAATCGGCTACCGGGGTAGCGTAATGGCCTACGATGGCCAAAATCTGGCTTACTGGGAACGCGCCAAACGCGGCGGCCTGAGAAACATCCAAACCAGCCCATACGTGATCGTGATGTACCGCAACCCAGAGACCCGACAGGCGTGGAAGTTTTTCGGGAAAGCGACACTTCATGAGACCGGCGATGTCCGAGAAGCTGTGAAGGTACGCACCGTCCAGGCTGAAATCGATCGAGATCAGGACGGAAATGGATTTGCTGTGATTATCGAACTCGAACGCGTCGAGACAATGGCTGGCGAAGTCCTCATGTCCAAAGATTGAACGTCTCGAATACCTTGGCTGATAGCGAGATCGTATTCCTCGGCACCGGCACGTCTGAAGGCGTGCCACGTGTCAGTTGCCTGACGCGCCAGCCGCAGACCTGCAAAGTGTGCCCGGACGCGGTCTTGCCCGGCTCGCACAATCGGCGTCGTAATACGTCGTTGCTGATTCGTTATAGATCGCCGGACGGCGCGCAAAAGAACGTTGTGATCGATGTAGGTAAGTTCTTCTACCACTCGGCGATCGATTGGTTCCCGAAGGTTGGGGTGACGACGTTGGACGCCGTGATTCTTACGCACCAGCATGCGGACGCCGTTGGCGGGCTGGACGATCTCCGTGATTGGACGAACAACGTCCAACAGGCTATCCCGCTCTACCTGCGCCAGTCCGAGATGGATCACGTGGCAAAGGCGTTCTACTGGCTTGTAGACACAAGTCTGGCTTCGCCTGGAGGGGTATCAAAACTCGACTTTCAGATCATCGATGAACGACCTTTTGAGGTATTCGGACTTAAAATCACGCCGCTACATGTCGAGCACGGCCCACGGACCACCGCGTTTGGCTACCGGTTCGGCGATGTCGTGTACGTCTCCGATGCCTCCGGTATTCCCGATTCCACGGCAGCGCTGATGCAAGACGCTGAAATCATGGTTATGGACGCGTTGCGGCCGGCACGCGCGCACGGCTCCCACTTCGTCCTCGAGGAGGCGTTAGAGCAACTGCGGCGCTTCCGGCCAAAACGTGCGCTGTTGGTAGACATGACGCACGACTTCGATCACGAGTCGGCGAACATCGAATTAGCGAAACTCAAAGAGTCAGAAGGCCTGGACGTACAACTCGCCTACGACGGACAGCAAATTGCGGTCACTCTGTAGGTAACTCGTCTGCGGATGTGGCCCGCTGTGGGCGTATTCTGATACGCCCCGACAACACGGTCACGGACTCTGGCGGCGCCTTCACGCCAATCCGTGCAACGGCCCTAGGGCCCTCAAAAGCCCGGCTCTCACGTCTACGCTCACGTGACCGTGTAAGAGAATTCTTCTCTAAAACTCGAACTCAGTGCCAACGCCGTTCTCAACCGCCAGGTCGTACACCAATCGAGCGCAGGAAAGATCCTGGATGGCGAGTCCAACGCTCTTGAACAGCGTCACTTCTTCATCGTTCTCCCGGCCAACCGTCGTGCCGTTAATTACGGCTCCTAATTCGCCATGAATCTGATCTGCCGAGTAATCGCCTTCTTGAATCGGGATCATGATGTCTCCGGCCTCAAGCAGGCAGGCCTGGGTCTGGTCGCAGATCACCTTCGCTCTTTGTATGGACGCCGTGTCTAGCTCACGAAGGGCCGGTGCGTGCGATCCTACCGAATTGATGTGCGCTCCGGACTTCCACCAGTTAGCGTCTACGATTGGGTTTGGAGCGGTCGTCGCCAGCGCAACGATGTCTGACTCGGCAAGCAACTCCTGTGTGCTGCTTGCGAGGCGAACCTCGACACCGGTCTCCGCGGTAAGGGAATCGGAGAAAGCTCGGCGCTTGTCATCGGGGTCAAGCGAGAACGCAAGAATCGTCTTGAGATCCCGGGCCGCCGCCATCCCTGTGACCTGCGTGTACGCTTGAACGCCCGTGCCAAGAATGCCGGCCACACTTGAGTTCGCGCGTGCCAAGTGCTTCGTCGCTACACCGGTGACCGCGCCGGTGCGGACCGCTGTCAGGAAACCGCCGTCCATGACGGCAAGGGTCTTCCCGGTCTGATTGTCCTGGACGATGATTGTCGCCAGGGTAGTTGGCAGATCGTACTTCTCCGGGTTGCCCTTGTACACGGTCACGGCCTTTACTCCCAACGCGCCGGATGACCCAAGGTAGGCGGGCATGTAGGCGATCCATCCTCCGACCTCGTCGTCGGTGATGACCGTGCGGTCTGGCATCTCTGCGGTGCCGTTTGCGAGCTCCGAGAATGCGCCTTCGACCACATCGATCGCTTTCGACATGGGAAGTAGCTGTTGTACGTCGGAGCGCGATAGCAGAAGTGCCACGTTGAGCCTCAAAAAAGCTGAATTGAGTGCCGAGAGGTCCCTGCAAGCGGAGCCTTCAGCGTAAGGCAACGGATTATACCCGTGCCAGGATGCCGATTCACTGGACGTTGTGAAATGCCTTGTAAGATCACGATCTGAGTCGCGTGCAGGAGCGTCTCAACTCGTACGGTCCTCACGTTGGGACTGTGACGGATAATGCATAGATTCGATTGTGGCGCAAATTGTCCCCATTAATGATCGACGTCCACAGTACGATCGAGAAGATCGTTGGCGAAACGCGGTTGGTTGGTGGCGTAGAGTTCACTGTCGACCGGCAGATTCCTTCGATAGCTCGTGTTTACCTGAGCCCTCTGCAAAAAGAAATGCGAACACCGACTCATCCGGTTCTGACTCCGAGAGTCACGACAACATCAATACTCTGGAATTGGATTTCGTGATTACCGCAGCGTGTCCTAACTGATTGCGGCTTCGCCTGGAAATCACCGGGTCAGATCCACCGCATAGTACTGGTTGCTCAAATCAAACCCGCTACCCACGTCCGTCTCGTACATTAGTACGCGACATTGATGTATTCACTCGGCCTCACAATTTACCGGAAGCGTTGGACGGTCCTCGCGTTCTGGGCGGTGCTGTTACTTATCGCCCTCCCACTTGCCCCTCGGGCCACAAACGCTCTGAAGCCGGGCGGATTCTCTAACGACAACCTCCCGTCGGCTCAGGCTCGCGCCGTATTTCGGGACAAGCTCGACCTGACCCCGATGTCGTTCGAGCTAATTTTTCGCAGTGAGATCTACGGGGCCTACGAAAATGAGTTTACGAGCGATCTTCAGGCCGCGCTTGCTCAAATCGGCACACGCCCGGAAGTAACAAGAGTCATCACACATCTGGATGATCCTGCGCGGGTATCTCCCGACGGACTTTCGGTACACGTTACGATCGGGCTCAACCTGGATCTTGAGGACGCCCGAGAGTTCCTTGAGACGGCTCGGCCACTTATTGAACCCGGGGCTCTGGGGCTGACCTTCACCGGCGGCCCATCACTTTACGCTGACATCAGTTTGAGCAGTGAACGCGACGTCCGTCGTGCGGAAATACTCGCCTTCCCGTTGTCTACCATTGCCCTATTGCTGGTGTTCGGCACGCTCATCGCTGCGTTCCTTCCGGCGACTGTCGGCGGAGTTGGAGTAATACTGGCCCTTGCTGCAGTTGCTCTCATCTCACGCGGCGTGGACATGTCTGTATTTGTGCTGAACATCGTTACGCTTCTCGGGATCGGGCTTGGTATCGACTACTCACTCTTCTTCACAAGCCGGTTCAGAGAACAACTTGCCGCCGGAGACTCGGTAGAAGAGGCAGTAGCTACTGCGCAGGCTACTGCTGGCGGTGCGATTCTCTTCTCAGGAGTGACAAGTCTCATCGGCCTCTCCAGCCTGATTGCATTTGAGTTCATGATGTTGCAGTCCGTGGGTATCGGGGCGGTGATCGTCATCATCGCAGCCATCTCTGCTGCGCTCACGCTGATGCCAGCGATGTTGGGAATACTGGGTCCACGGGTCAACGCTTTTCGGGTCATCCCGTCAATCCTGAGTCGTACCGATCGTGACGCGTGGGGCAGCCTGTCTCGATGGGTTATGGCGCGGCCACTGATGGTTGCGGTGCCGACCGTCTTGTTTTTGTTGTTGCTCGCCTCTCCGGTGTGCGGAATTCGGTTGGGTACCGTGGACGCCACGATCCTACCGCCCGAACTTGAGTCGAGGCGTGGGTTTGACATCCTTCGTGACGAATTTGGACTGTTGAACCAGACAGAAATCCCGATTGCCTACGTGTTCGATGAGGCCGAAGACACTGATCCGCTATCGCCGGGCAACCTGGAGCGGCTCTACGCCTTTGGGCAAGCGCTTGAGGGGCTCGATGAGGTAACGCAAGTTCGCAGCATCGTCAACGTATCGCCTGACCTCGATACCAGCACATACGCCACGTTATATAGAGTGCCGGAAGCCGTGACTGATCTGACTGTGCAAACCCTGCTGCGAGACAGCATCAGGAATGGGGCTGTGCTGTTTCTTGTGGAATCGGATGTAGAACCGTTCGGCCCCGAGGCGTCGAGCCTTGTTTCAGACATTCGCGCGTTTGATCCCGGGCCAGATGTCGCGTTGTTTGTGGACGGCGGATCGGCCGAAATCAAGGACGTTGTAGACAGCCTTTACGGCCGATTCCCGTTCGTGGCAGGAATCGTAATCATCGCGACGTATCTTTCACTTCTCATTCTGTTCAGGTCTGTAGTTTTGCCGATCAAGGCCATACTGCTGAACGTGATGAGCATTCTTGCCAGCTACGGAGCGCTGGTGTTTATTTTTCAAGACGGACACTTCGCCAACCTGCTTAATTTTGAACCGATTGGCGTAATCGAGGCCACTACTCCGATATTGCTGTTCAGCATTATTTTCGGTTTGTCGATGGACTACGAGATATTCCTACTGGCACGCATCTCAGAGGCGTACAAGCGCAGCGGAGATAACGCGGCATCCGTCGCCGAAGGGTTGAAACGAAGCGGACGGATAATCACTGGCGCTGCCTCGATATTGATTGTGGTGTCGCTGAGTTTCCTAGTTGCGGATGTTGTTCTGGTAAAGGCAATAGGGCTTGGGCTGGCGATAGCGATCTTTGTCGATGTCACGATCGTGCGAGCCTTGCTTGCTCCTGCCATTATGCGGTTGCTCGGACCGCTCAACTGGTGGATACCGCGTTGGCTTGACCGGATCCTGCCGCGCATCGATATTTCGCCATGAAGGGACGATTCGCTTTCATAGTGATAAGCGCGGTAGCGTTGCTGGCCCTCGCATGTGCAGACACAGATCGGACCATGCCGGTCCCCACACCCGCAGCCGTGGCACCGACACCGGCGCCGGTACCCCTCGAGTTCCCGCAGGACGAAGGCCCGCACGAGAATCGGCTGGAGTGGTGGTACTACAGTGGACACCTGCAGGACGAAGCGGGTGATGAGTACGGCTTCCACTTCGTTGTCTTCCAATCGCTAGATCCTCTTGTGTACCAGGATTTTGGAAACGGCCTAGGAACCGCATACGCGGCGCAATTTGGGCTTACGAGTGTGGGCTCCGGTAGGCACATTCAAGACGCCCGTTTTTCGCGCGGTGAACAGCCGCAATCTGGCCTCGCATTGAATGGGTTTCAGGTTGCCGATTGGAGCCTCAGTGCTAACCCAGATCTGCACACGATTGATGCCGGAACAGATGATGTGAGGCTGTCTCTATCGATGACCCCAACGAATCCCCCGGCCCTGCATAACGACATCGGATGGCTTGCGGGTCCGACCACAGGCTGGACTTACTACTACTCGCGCCCGCGCATGGCCGCTGGGGGAATGTTGGAACTCGATGGCCAACGATTCACCGTTAGCGGTGACGTGTGGATGGACCACCAGTGGGGTGAGTTTTTTGTACTTGGGAATCCGGCCGGATGGCAGTGGTTTGGGATCCAGTTGGACGATGGGACCGAGCTTATGGTCACCCAGACGAGAAACGTCGACGGAGATATTGACGCTCTCTACGGATCATTTATCGAAATCGACGGTTCACTCAAGTCGATCGGACTCAACCTGGGGGAACTTGAACTCATAACTGAGGGATCCTGGACAAGTCCGCACACCGGTGCCGAGTACCCGGCCGGGTGGGTCATTAGATTGCCGGAGGAAGAGTTACACATTGAGATTTATCCCGTTGTCGATGACCAGGAGATTATCTCGACGAGGCCAGATTCCGCGATCTACTGGGAGGGCAAAGTGTCCATTAATGGCACACGAGCGGGCAGTCCGATAACGGGTGACGGATTTGTTGAGCTCACAGGTTATGTCCTTCCAGAACCGCTACCGTGGCGAGTCCTTTCAACGGTAGACCGTCATGTAGAAGTCGCCGAGTAACAACTGAGATTGATCGACGTGATGTGGATGTTTACTGCCTCCAGTGCTGTTCCTGCCGATTCTTCACGCTCGAGGACATGCGTGTTCGCAGGTCTCATAAGCCTGCACATCCCGCTAGGTTGGTGCAAAATCTCCAGTGGTCTACACGGTTCGTTCGTCGAGCGCGATTACAGATCATCACAGGAGAGGCACACCACTTGAAGATCACCGCCGTTTCAGCCGTCTACCCAAACTACCGCAACGTACCCGCCTCTTGGCGCACTCATTTCTGGCAAATAGTTGTCCGGATCGAAACGGACGCCGGTGTGACCGGGTTTGGGTACGGAGGAGGAGGTCGGGCGGCCGTAGAAGTGGTCAACCGGCACTTCGCCGAGCTCGTGGTTGGCAGCGAGTTGGATTCGGTAGCCGATATATCGGCCATTTGGGACCACGTGTATGCGGAGTCGCTGCCATACGGGCGAAAAGGCGTCGCTATCATGGCACTGTCTGGACTGGACCTAGCGCTTTGGGACGCACTTGGTAAGGCCGAAGCAAAGCCGGTGTATGAGTTACTTGGTGGCGCGAGCAAGGGCAACATCCGCTCCTACGCCACCGGGGCTGACCAGTCCTGGTACGGCGAACTTGGCTTCACGGCCACTAAATTCCCGCACAGGTGGACCGAGGATGCCGATTACGATTCAGCGATAGAGCGTGCGACCATCGCCCGGGAAGCGATGGGTGACGACGGACTAGTGATGATCGACACCTACATGTCATGGGACTCAGCAGTCACGACGCGTATGACCGAACTACTGAAACCATTCAATATCTACTGGTTTGAGGACGTTTGTACGCCGGACGAACTGGATGCACAGGCACAACTCCGTCCTGTTGCCGCGCCTGTCCTGATTGCCGGCGGGGAGCACGAGTTCACTCACTTCGGGTTCGCCGAGATCGCAAAAGCAGGCGCGCTTGACCTGTGGCAGCCGGACATAACTTGGTGCGGAGGCATCACGGCGGGTTTACGAATACTGAACGTCGCCTCTGAGGCCGGGATCCC
>Ga0209403_10004122_pt1 | contig 15943 bp, 10 predicted proteins | sample ArcticOcean_MG_C_8_FD_187440 | JGI IMG/M metagenome (GOLD analysis project Ga0209403, IMG submission 187440) | Marine microbial communities from western Arctic Ocean - ArcticOcean_MG_CB11_86 (SPAdes) (version 2) | ecosystem: Environmental > Aquatic > Marine > Oceanic | place: Arctic Ocean... | reverse complement strand
TATTGTCGCGGTCTGGACGGGACTCGAACCCGCGACCCCATGCGTGACAGGCATGTATTCTAACCAACTGAACTACCAGACCGTTCTTTAAAAGAGATGCAAACTTAAAAGAATTTTCAATAACTCAAACCATTTTTTGTCTTTTAAGTAGATAAGAGGAAATAATTTGATCGTATCCAGCATTAATGTCTACTTCAATTAAATCAATTTTATATTGTAAACACTTTAGTCTTAATTTATCAAGATATAAATTAATTTTTTTTGAATACTCATTTTTGTAATGAAATGGGTTAATCTTTATATTATCTCCACTCTCAACATCAATAAAATTATAAGGTTTATTATCAAAATCTAATCTAAGCTCTTTATTGACATCTGAAAGATAAAACAATATGATTTCATTTTTTTTATGTTTTAAATGTTTAAAAGCATCAAAAATAGCATCTAAATCCTGATTATCAGATATCATATCAGTGAATAAAACAACTAATGATCTTTTATTAATTCTTTCGGCAATTTGATGTAATGAAGAAATAGTTGAGCTCTTTCGTTTACTTAATTTAGCATCAATAGAGAGAATTTCTTCTAATTTGTGATAAAGTAATTGATGATGTCTTTCAGAAGTTTTAGCTATAATATGATTTTCTATATCATTGGAATAAGAACTCAAACCTATAGCATCTCTTTGTTTTTTCAATAAATTTATTAAAACACCTGTTGCATAAACACTAAAAAGTACTTTGTTAGGCTTATCTAATGACAAAGAATTGAAATTTGGATAATACATGGATGAAGATGAATCTATAATTATCTGACATCTTAAATTAGTCTCTTCTTCGTATCTTTTAACAAAGAGTTTATCAGATCTTGCAAATAATTTCCAATCAATATTTCGAGTGCTTTCACCAGTATTATATAACCTATGCTCAGCAAATTCAACTGAGAAACCATGATATGGACTTTTATGCTTTCCAGTAATAAAACCCTCAACTACCTGTTTAGCAAAAAATTCAATATTATGAGAAAGTTTAATTTGATCTATATCTTGCATAAAAAAAAGGGCACAAAGCCCTTATTATAATAATTAACAATAATTACATATGAGCTTGTAACTTCTCTAAAATCTGAGATTTTGGAACTGCACCAACCAATTTATCAACTACCTCCCCATTTTTAAAAACCAGTAATGTAGGAATATTTCTTACACCATATTTAACAGATGTATCTGAATTACTATCAACATCAACTTTTCCTATAACAGCTTTTCCTTCTAACTCAGTATGTAGCTCATCAACAATAGGACCTATGACTCTACATGGACCACACCATGTTGCCCAGAAGTCAACTAACACTGGTTTGTCTGAGTTTAATACTAATTCTTGGAAATTTTGATCTGTAATTTCTAATGCCATTTCTTTTATTTTAATTTATTCACAAATTTATAAATTTATTTTAATCAATTTATGGTTAATGTTATCTCTTCTAAATTATTTATCTCATCAATAAAATCTTTATTAATATCAACCTTCAATTTTCTTGAAAGCAAATCGACTTCATAATTTTTTTCTGTATCCACAACACTTAATAATAATGAGTGTTTCCCTTTATTTTTTCTAATAATATCTACTGTCTTATCAACTAGAATTTCAGATACTTTATTTAAATCTAATCTTAGAATCACATCTCTAACTTCATTATCAATTAGTTCAGATAGTAAACTAATAGATGAAATCTTAAATTCTAAATCATCATTATAAAATTTCTTTTTAACCCTACCGCTAACATGTAATAACCAAGATGGTGTAAGAAAAGATTTAAATTTAATATAATCATCACCAAATATGAAAAATTTATAAGATCCATGATAATCTTCTAATTGAAGAACACCAAACTTTTTTCCTTTTTGTGTCTCTTTATGTTCAATATCAATAACAACACCTGAAAAATGCATTTCCTTATTTTTAACTTTTTCTAAATCTAATAACATTGATAAATTAGAATTGCAAAAATTTTTAATTTCTAGTTTATAATCATCAAGAGGATGTCCTGAAAGATAAATTCCAACTACTTCTTTTTCTTTAGATAATAAATCCATAGTTGACCACTCTGGACAATCCAATACAGAAGGTGCCTTAACACCTGCATCTAAACTATTACCAAACATATCAAATTGATTAGAATTTTTAGTGTCCTGTAACTTATTTCCAAATTTTATCATTTTTTCTATATAGCTCTGGTCCTTTTCCTTTTCAAAATATTGTGACCTTTTTATACCAAATGAATCAAAACCACCTGAATAGGCTAAACTTTCTAAAGTTCTTTTATTAGCAGATCTTAGATCAACTCTTGAAACAAAATCATCAAAATCTTCATAATTTCCATTTTCTTTCCTTTCACTTACTATTGCATTTACAGCACCCTCACCTACACCCTTAATGGCACCTAATCCAAATCTAACCTCACCAACTTTATTTACTGCAAACTTATAGAAGCTTTCATTTATATCAGGACCTAAAACTTTTACAGCCATTACTTTACATTCTTCCATATAAAGTGTTATATCCTTTATATCTCTCATGTGATTAGTTAATATTGCTGCCATTAATTCTGCAGGATAATGAGCTTTTAAATAAGCTGTTTGATAAGCAATAAAGGCATAACAAGTAGAATGAGATTTATTAAATGCATATGAAGCAAATGCTTCCCAATCTGTCCATATTTTCTCAACAACTTTAATATCAAAGCCATTTTTACTACAACCATCAAAAAACTTTGGTTTTAATTTATCAAGAACAGCTTTTATTTTCTTACCCATACCTTTTCTAAGCATGTCAGCATCACCTTTTGAAAAACCAGCTAAACTTTGTGACAATAACATTACTTGCTCTTGATAAACAGTTATACCGTATGTATTTGATAAAAAACTTTCCATCTCTGGTAAATCATATTCAATTTCCTCTTTACCGTGTTTACGTTTAATAAAGTTAGGTATATATTCCATTGGTCCAGGTCTATATAGTGCATTCATAGCAATTAAATCATCAAATTTATCAGGCTTTAATTGTTTTAAGTGAGCACGCATCCCATCTGAAGAAAATTGAAAAATACCTTTTGTGTTTCCATTCTGGAAAATCTCAAAAGTTTTCTCATCATCTAAAGATATCTTATCAATATCTAAAATTTCTTGATGAAGATGTTTAATTATTTTAACACAATCTTTAATTATTGTCAGATTTTTTAATCCTAAAAAGTCCATTTTTAATAAACCAGCATCCTCTACAACACTATTATCAAATTGAGTCACCATTAAATCTGCATCTTTTGAATTTGTGATAGGAATAAGATTAATTAAAGGCTCAGGAGTTATAATTACACCACAAGCATGAGTACCAACATTACGAATTGAACCTTCTATTTTTATAGCGTTATTAATTGTTCTTGCAACTAGATTATCTCCTTTAGAAAGGTCGATTAGTTTCTTAGCATTAGCCAATTGATCCTTTTTAACATTCTTTTTTAGATCTTTATCTGAATAATTAAAAATCTTAGATAAAGACATTAAATCTGGAACTAACTTAGCTGTTTTATCTGCTTCAAATAAAGGTAAATCTAAGACTCGCGCAGTATCTCTTATAGAAGATTTTGCAGCCATGGTTCCATATGTAATGATTTGAGCAACATTATCCTTACCATATTTATTTACAACCCAATCAATCACACGAGATCTGCCTTCATCATCAAAATCTATATCTATATCAGGTAATGAAATACGTTCTGGGTTAAGAAACCTCTCAAAAAGAAGATCATATTTAATAGGATCAATATTTGTAATTTTTGTACAATAAGCAACAACAGATCCTGCAGCAGAACCTCTTCCAGGCCCAACAGATACATTCATCTTTCTAGCTTGTGCAATAAAATCCTGAACAATTAAAAAATATCCAGGATATCCAGACTTTTCAATTGTTTTAAGCTCAAAGTCAATTCTTTCTTTGATTTCGTCACTAATTTCAATATACCTTTCTTTAGCCCCTTCATAAGTGAGATGTCTTAGATACTTGTTTTCTCCTCGTTTTTCTCCATCTGCCTTATCTTGCTCATCTTGGAAGTCCACTGGAATATCAAAAGCTGGAAGCAATACCTCTCTTGATAACTTATATATATCAACTTTATCAATCAAGCCTTCAATATTTTCTATTGCATCAGGAATATCAGAAAACAGCTCATGTATTTCTTTAGATGATTTAAAATAAAATTCATTATTTAAGAATCCATATCTAAAACCTCTACCCTTTCCAATAGGTGTAGACTGCTGTTCGCCATCCTTTACACAAAGAAGAATATCATGAGAATAGGAATCTTCCTTATTTATATAATATACATTATTGGAAGCAATTAATTTAACATCATATTTTTTAGCTAACGCAATTAGAATATTATTTACATGACCCTCTTCTTCAAGTCCATGTCTATTTATTTCAACATAAAAATCATCACCAAAATGTTCATACCACCATTTAAACTCATCCTCTGCTTGTGATTCTCCAACATTTAATATTAGATTAGAGATACTACCATACAAACTACCACTAAGTACCATTAAACCTTCTTTATATTTTAAAATTAAGTCCCTATCTACTCTAGGAACATAATAAAAACCATTAATATAAGCTAAAGAACTTAACTTAGATAAATTATGGTAGCCAGTCTTATTTTTTGCTAAGAATGGTATCTGCGAACCATAATCCTTAACAGATTTATCTAGATGATTGGAACAAACATTAAGCTCACATCCAAGTATTGGTTTTAATTTAAGTTTTTTATCTTCAATATATGAACTATTAATTGGATGTTTAAAGACAGAATCAATAAACTTAAAAGAACCAAACATATTTGCATGATCTGTCAATCCAATTGCAGGCATTTTCATTTCAGCTGCTCTATTAATTAATGAATTAATATCACCCGTTGCTTGTAAGACTGAATATTGTGAATGAACATGTAAGTGTGAAAATTTAGATTCAGTATAATCAGCAACTAATTCATTCTTATTTTGACTAACTCTTTCTATCTCATCAATAGTTTCATCCTTATCATCTTTATGATCTTCAGTATTTTTATATGGTTGTATATTAAGCCCTATTAGCTGAATAGTTGAAGGGTTATTAATTCCAAATTCTTTAAAATCAAAAGGCTCCATTCCAACTTTTTTATAGGAGATAACTTTTATTCTAATTAACTCGAGAAAACATCTTGTTGTAGCCTCTACATCTGCTGATGCATTATGAGCTTCAGCAAAAGAATCATTAAATAATTTCTTGTATAATTCTGATAAGTTAGGCCACTTATATTTACCTCCTCTTCCACCAGGTAATTGACAAAATTCAGTAGATTCATTCTTAGTATCAATGGAAATTTTATCTAACAATAAATTAGATAGATTACTTCTTAAAAATTCACATCCAACTATATTATTATCAAAACTTATATTATGACCAATAATATATTTTGCTTTAGATAAATCATTAATAAAAAAAGATAAAACCTCTTTTAAAGATAGACCTTCGTCAAGGGCTCTTTTTGTAGAAATTCCATGTATTTTCTCAGCATTATATGGAATAGTAAAGCCTTCTGGTTTAATGATATAATTCTTAACCTCTATTAAACCTCCTTTAATATCATGAATTTGCCAAGCTAATTGCACCAATCTTGGCCAATTATCAAAATCAGTTAATGGAGCTTTCCAATTTAAAGGGAGACCAGTAGTTTCTGTGTCAAATACTAAATACATTCTGTAAATTTAGAGAAAAGTGAAAGTTGAGCTTTTGAAAAAAAGCTTTACTTTCAAAGAAGTTAATAACTTTCGTATACTATAGGAAACCTACACTTTTCATCCATTCATCATTATAGATTTTTGCTATATATCTAGAGCCATGATCATGAAGTAAAACTACCACAACATCTTCCTGAGATAATTTTTCTTTTAACTGTGTCAAACCTGCTATTGCACTTCCACATGAATATCCACAAAAAAGCCCTTCTTCTTTAGCAAGTCTTCTTGTAAATAGAGCGCCATCCTTATCAGTAACTTTTTCAAAGTGATCTATTAAATTAAAATCAACATTCTTAGGAAGAATATCCTCACCAATACCTTCAGTTATATATGAGTAAATCTCATTCTCATCAAAAACACCAGTCTCATGATATTTCTTAAAAACAGATCCATATGTGTCTACTCCCCATATTTTAATATCTGGATTTTTTTCTTTCAGATATTTACCTACACCTGAAATAGTACCTCCGGTACCTACACCAACAATAAAATGTGTAATTTTTCCATCAGTTTGCTGCCATATCTCTGGCCCAGTTGTTTCATAATGTGCTAGTCTATTAGATAAGTTAGAATATTGATCTGGATAGTATGAATTTTCAATTTCCTCATGTAGTCTTTTAGCAACAGAGTAGTAAGATTTAGGATCATCAGGAGAAACATTTGTTGGGCATATATAAACAGTGGCACCCATAGCTTTTAAAACATCAACTTTCTCTTTAGATTGTTTATCTGACATTGTACATATTAACTTATATCCTTTTTCAATACAAGCTAAGGCAAGTCCCATACCAGTATTTCCAGAAGTTGCTTCAATGATTGTACCTCCCTTACTAATTAATCCCTTTATCTCAGCATCTTCAATCATTTTTAGAGCAATTCTATCTTTTGTCGAATGGCCAGGGTTAAAACTCTCAACCTTTGCTAAGATAAGTGCCTTAGATTCTATAACACTATTTAACTTTACTAGAGGGGTATTTCCTATCGTCTCAATAATACTATTGTAATATTCCATAATATTCTATTGTGAAGCAAATTTAAAACAACTATTCAAATCTTATTGATTTAACAGGAGATATTTTTGTGATAATAATAGACGGAACAATTAAAATCAAATAGCAAATAACAATTGTTCCAATATTAATTAAAAGTATCGACAAAACATCAAGATTAATAGGAACAGAATTCATAAAATAAATAGACTCATCCAAAGAGATTATATTAAAGTTTTTTTGAATAAATGCAAAACTAAGCGCAAAACTATTACCCCAGAATAATCCATTCAAAATAAGATACATAGAATTATATAAAAATATCTGTCTAATATCCCAATTACTAGCACCAATAGCCTTAAGAATACCTATGAATTTACTTTTCTCAAGTATAATAATTAATAAAGATGTAATCATATTTACAGAACCTACAATTAGCATAAGTATAATAATAATTACAACATTAAAATCTTGTAGAGCAAGCCAATCAAATATCTGAGGATTCGTCTCTTTAATGCTTTGAGCTTTTAAATCATAATCAATTGCTTCATCTATAACTTTAGTATATTCATTAACCCTATCAAAGTTATTAATTGAAATTTCATAACCCCCAAGCTGTTGATTATTCCAATTATTAAGACTTTGTATATGTTTAATATCACCAATAATCATTATATCATCAAAATCAGACAATCCAGTTTTATAAACACCAGAGATTATAAACTTACGTACTCTTGAGGGTTGTTGAATAAAATACATTATTAGATTATCGCCAGTTTTTAAACCAATTTTTTTACTGATACTCTCAGAGACTAATATATTATCTGAAATTTCTCCTAACGAATCATTTACTGAAAATACCTTTCCAGAAATAAGATTCTTATCAAAAAAATCCCAGTTAAAATCATCACTAACTCCTTTTAATACTACACCTAAAATCTCATTATCATTCTTCACAATTCCAGCTTTAGTAGAGAAAACCTGAATATTTTTTACAAAATCATTTGACTGAATACTTGAATACATTTCAGAATCAAAATTGATTGGATCATTTTCATAAGATTGGTTGTTATTAAATTTTGATATTTTTATATGAGAACCAAAACCAATAACTTTATCACTAATCTCATTTTTAAAACCTGACAATACGATTACTGATAGAAGCATTATAGAAACAGAAAGAGCAATTGCTAAAATTGCTATACTAATAATAGGGCGAGTGTAATTATTATTGTTTTCTTTTGTACTATATAATCGCTTTGCAATAAAAAAAGAAGTATTCATAGTGGCTAAAATAAAACAAAATATTATCATATTAATGATACTCTCTAGTTTTGGGGTAAATGCCCAACAACTAATTTTAGGATCTGAAAGAATAGATAATCTAATACAACATATATCAGAAAAAAACATAGCCATTATTGGAAATCAAACGTCAATGATTAAGAACACTCATCTTGTTGACACACTAATTTCTCTTAAACAATCAATAAAAATAGTCTTCTCTCCAGAACATGGGTTTCGAGGAATAGAAGATGCAGGAACACATATTAATAATGAATATGATAAGAAAACAGGCATTCCAATAATATCACTATATGGGGGAAATAAAAAACCCAGTAATAATCAACTTAAAAATATTGACATAATTATTTTTGACATTCAAGATGTTGGAGCAAGATTTTATACATATATCTCTACTCTACACTATGTTATGGAAGCGGCTGGAGAAAATAATATTCCATTAATCATTCTAGATCGTCCAAATCCAAATGGACATTATATAGATGGTCCAATACTAGAAAAAAAGTATCAATCCTTTGTAGGAATGCATGCCATCCCTATAGTACATGGGATGACCATTGGAGAATATGCAAAAATGATAATTGGTGAAAAATGGATAGAAAAGCCATGTGAATTAACTATTATAAAAATGATCAATTATAATAGACAAAAAATATATAATCTACCAATTAAACCATCACCAAATCTACCCAATAAAAGAGCAATAAATCTATATCCATCACTATGTCTATTTGAAGGAACAACAGTAAGTATTGGTAGAGGAACCAACTTTCCTTTTCAACATTATGGCGCTCCTTTCTTAAAAAGTGATTATTCATTTACCCCAAAAAGCGGCCCTGGAAGCAAATACCCTAAACATGAAAATAAAATATGTTATGGAAGTAATCTAAAGTATCAGAAAAATATATTAAACAGCATAAACCTAGAATGGTTAATTAACTGTTACAACAAATGTCCTAACAAAGAACAGTTTTTTACAAGTTTCTTCGACAAACTTGCTGGAACAGATAAGTTAAGAATTCAAATATCATCTGGGAAAAGTAGCGAGCAAATTATAAAAACCTGGAATAAAGGATTAAATAATTTTAATAATATTAGAAGAAAATATCTACTATATAATTAGAATCTACTTTAGATCTAAATCTCTTTTTAAAGCTTCAATAATATTATAAACAGCCGGACATATCTCTACATTTTTCTGAGTTATATTTAGTAATTGATGCTGTTTAATCCTATCAGTATGCGGATATTCTCGACATGCCTTTGGTCTAACATCATATATAGAACAAGAATTATCATCTAATAGAAAAGTGCATGGAACTGACTTCAAAACATAATCATAATCTTCATCAACCTTTAAATACTTTTGAGTAAAAATAGAAGGCTTTATCTTTAAATGCTTAGAAATTCTAGCAATATCCTTATCAGTAAATAAAGGACCTGTAGTAGTACAACAATTTGCACATTCTAAACAATCAATACATGCAAATTCCTTATTATGAAGAGTATGTATTGAATTATCTAATTTTTTTGAATTAATATTTTTTAGACGTCTAAAAAACTTGGAGTTTGCTTTTCTTTTTAAGCTAGAATGTAATTTTAAATTTACTAAGTCCATTAAATACTACGGCCTGGATAAATCTTTAAAGCTTCATCTAAACATTTAATTGCTTTTTTTAGAGATCCTTGATTTAAAACATAGGCAATTCTTACTTGATTGAGCCCCTGACCTTTAGTATAATAAAATCCAGCAGCAGGTGCAACCATTAATGTTTCCCCATTATATTCAAATTCTTCAAGCAACCATTGTGCGAATTTATCTGCATCATCAACTGGTAACTGGGCTATAACATAAAAAGCTCCCTTCGGTTTAGGACAAACAACACCCTCTATTTTGTTTAGACCCTCTACAAGCACATCTCTTCTAGAAACATACTCATTTATTACATCATCAAAATAAGATTTAGGCGTTAATAAAGCTGCCTCTCCTGCTACCTGACCAAATGTAGGAGGAGAAAGTCTAGCTTGCGCAAATTTTAAAGCTGTTTGAATTATTTCTTTATTCTTAGACACTATACAACCTACTCTTATTCCGCACATACTATAACGTTTCGATGTTGAATCAATAACTACAGCATGTTTATCTAATCCATCTACACTTAAAACAGAAAGATGCGTGTTGCCGTCATATACAAATTCTCTATATACTTCATCAGCAAAGAGAAATAAATCATGCTTAACAACAATATCTCGTAATATTTCTAATTCATCCTTAGAATACAGATAACCTGTTGGATTTCCAGGGTTACAAATTAAAATTGCTTTAGTCTTAGGATTTATTAGTTTAACAAACTCTTCAATTGGTGGCAATGCAAATCCATCACTAATTGATGTTGAAATTGGTTTTACTGAAATCCCAGAAGATATTGAAAACCCATTATAATTTGCATAGAATGGTTCTGGGATAATAACTTCATCACCAGCATCTAAACAACTATTTAATGCAAAAAGTAAAGCTTCTGAACCTCCAGTTGTAATCATTAAGTCATTATGAGTAATATTAATATCTAAAGATTGATAGTATGATGCTAAGCCTCTTCGATAACTTTCAAAACCAGCAGAATGACTATATTCAACAACATTTTTATCAAAATTTTTAACTGCATCTAAAGCTACTTCTGGTGTTTTGATATCTGGCTGACCAATATTAAGATGATATATTTTTTTTCCTTTTTTCTTTGCATCCTCTGCAAAAGGAACCAATTTTCTAATTGGTGATTGAGGCATATTTAAGCCCTTTTTGGATATCTCTGGCATAATAATTTATTTAAAAAAAACACCTCCTATAATAAAGAGGAGGTGCAAATATCTTAATATTTATTTGAAATCTATTTTTTTTCTAATGGAGAACCATCATTTTTCTTAATCGGCATAGCTCCTTCATCTTTTTGTGGAGGCTTTACTTCTCCTTTAATAGTCAATATTACTGGTCTTTTACCTGCATTAGTAGTTAAAGTAATCGTCTTAGTAAACTTACCAACCCTATTAGTTGCATATTTAACACCTATTACACCTTTTTCCCCTGGAGCCCATGTTGATGAACCATCTTCTTTTCTCCATGAAGGAACAGTACATCCACAACTCCCTTTTGCATTTTTAATCTTAAGTGGATCTGAACCGGTATTTGTAAAAATAAATTCACGCTTACCATCAGAGTTATGTTCAATAGTTCCATAATCAACTACCTTTGATTCAAATTCAATCACTGCATTAATTATATTCTCCTGTGGAACTTCAGCACTAACAGGTTTAACCTTATTAGGATTGTTTTGGGCATTCGTTATCACAAAAGATGTAACCAATACAAGAGATAAAAATATTTTTTTCATATACGTTTTGTAAATTTAATTTTTTACTGATATGTTAACGCCAAATTTACTAAATTATTTCCTTTAAACAAATAAATTATTTAGAACGATAGATTTTGTAAATTTGACCTTTTACTAAAGAAAAATATTAATGTCTATACCTAAAATATACCTTGCAAGTAAAATTGAAGAAAAATGGTATAACCACTGGTTAGAAAAAGGATATTTTCATTCAGAACCTGACAATCGAACACCATATACAATTGTAATACCCCCTCCTAATATTACTGGGGTTCTTCATATGGGTCATATGCTTAATAACACCCTACAGGATGTTATGATTAGAAAAGCAAGAATGCAAGGGTTTAATGCATGCTGGGTTCCAGGAACTGATCATGCTTCGATAGCGACAGAAGCTAAAGTTTTAAAGAAATTAGCTGATGATGGAATCAGTAAAGATAATATTAGTAGAGAAGAATTTATGGAACATGCACATGCATGGAAAGAAAAACATGGTGGGATAATACTTGAACAACTAAAAAAATTAGGAGCATCATGTGACTGGGAAAGAACAAAATTCACAATGGATAATAGCATGAATGAATCTGTAATTAAAGTTTTTATAGATTTATTTAATAAAGGATTAATATATAGGGGGGTAAGAATGGTTAATTGGGATTCATCTGCTAAAACTGCCATTTCAGATGAAGAAGTAATTCACAAGGAAGTTAATTCTAAACTATACCACATATCATATAAGATAAAAAATAGTGATGAAAAAATAACAATTGCTACAACTAGACCTGAAACAATTCTTGGTGACACTGCAATTTGTGTTAATCCAACAGACAAGAGATATAAACATCTCAAAGATAAGTATGCAATAGTTCCTTTAATTAATAGAGAAATACCAATTATATATGATGAATATGTAGATGTAGAATTTGGTACTGGGGCTCTAAAAGTCACTCCAGCACATGATATTAATGATTATAACCTTGGTGATAAACATAATCTAGAGACTATTGATATTCTTAACAACGATGGGACATTAAATCAAAAAGCTGAAATATATGTTGGAGTTGATAGATTTCAAGTTCGTGAAGAAATAGTAGTTGAATTAGCTGATAAAGGTTTTTTAATTGATTCAGAAGACATTATTAATAAAGTAGGATATTCTGAAAGAACAAAAGCAGTAATAGAGCCAAAACTATCAATGCAATGGTTCTGTAAAATGGAAGAGATATCTAAACCTGCATTAGATCATGTGATGAATGATGATATAAAACTACATCCAGCTAAATTTAAAAATACATACCGTCATTGGATGGAAAACATTAAAGACTGGTGTGTTTCAAGACAATTATGGTGGGGACAACAAATTCCTGTTTTTTATTATGAAGGAAATAAATTTGTAGTTGCAGAAACTAAAGAAAAAGCACTTTTACTAGCTCAAAAAGAAAACCCTAATCTTAATCTTTCTGATTTAAAACAAGATGAGGATGTCTTAGACACATGGTTTTCTTCATGGCTGTGGCCAATATCTGTTTTTGATGGAATAAGAAATCCTGAAAATAAAGAAATAAACTACTACTACCCTACAAATGACATAGTAACTGGCGCTGATATAATTTTCTTTTGGATAGCAAGAATGATCATGTCTGGTTATGAATACAAGAAAGAGATGCCTTTTAAAAATGTATTCTTTAATGGAATGGTTAGAGACAAAAAGGGAAGGAAGATGAGTAAATCATTAGGAAACTCTCCTGACCCAATTAAATTAATAGAAAAACATGGTGCTGATGCAGTAAGAGTTGGAATGCTACTATGCTCTCCTGCTGGAAATGATTTGCCATTTGACGAGGCACTATGTGAACAAGGAAGAAGTTTTGCTAATAAAATATGGAATGCATTTCGTTTAATAAAAGGTTGGGATGTATCTAATATTGAACAAGAAAATGCATCAAAAGATGCTATAAAATGGTTTGAAAATAAGCGAGACCAAACTATTAATAATATTAATCAAGCGTTTTCAAAATATAGAATATCTGAGGCACTTATGTTTACATACAAATTAGTATGGGATGACTTCTGTTCACTATATCTTGAAATTATTAAGCCTGAATATCAAAAACCCATTGATAGACAGACATACGAATCTACAATTAAATTTTTAGAAGATATACTTAAATTACTTCACCCTTTTATGCCTTTCTTATCAGAAGAATTATGGCATCTAATTGATGACAGAAAAAAAGATATTATTATATCATCATGGCCAGAGGCTAAGAAAGTTGATAAACAATTAATTAATGACTTTAATAATACAATAGAGGTTGTCTCAGGTATTAGAAATATTAGAAAAGAAAGAAATATTGCTAAGAAAGAAGAATTAGATTTATTTGTAATCAATAATGAAGAAGCCCAAAATGATCTTGATTCTATAATTATTAAATTAGGTAACCTATCTAAAATAGAGTATACGAAAACAAAAGTCGAACAAGCATTCTCATTTATGGTTAAATCGAACCAATTCTTCATCCCATTATCTGCGAACTTTGACAAAGCTTCAGAACTAGAAAAACTAAATAAAGATCTTGACTATACTAAGGGATTCTTAAAAATTATTGAATCAAAACTATCCAATAAGAAATTTATTGAAAATGCTCCTAAGCATCTTGTAGAAAACGAGCAAAATAAATTGACAGATGCAAAAGAAAAAATTAGGATCTTAACAGAGAAAATTAATTCATTAAGTTAAGATCCTAATTTATTTTACTATTCTATAACGAGTTTTCTATTAATTACTCCTCTATCGGTTTTTATCTTAATAAGACAAACTCCTTTTGATTGTGAAGATAAATCTATAGTAGTGGAAAACTCACCATTAAGCATTTCATTACTAAAGTATATCTGCTCTCCTAACACATTAAATATACTAATCTCCATCTCTCTTAAATCATGTGTATTAAATTCTATATTAATAACACCATTTGATGGATTTGGATAAACATCCAATGATGATAAAATATCAGAAATATTTGTATTGCAAGAATCAACAATTATCATTACTATCACCTCACCACTACAATTATTACTATCAACTGTAGTAAGAGTATATGTCTGATTAGCAAGAGGACTATCTACGATTACTGGACCGGTCATTCCATTATCCCATGAATATGATTGGAAGCCAGAAGAAGCTGTTATTGTAACATCATCACCTAAACATATTATACCATTAGGAGGGTCAGTTGTTATACTTGCAATATCTGCCTGATTAACTGTTAAGTCTGTATAAATCACACTATCACAGAAATTTGATGCGTTTAATGTGTCATAATATATTCCTGTAGTTGTATAAGTATTAGACCCTACAGAAACAGAATTTCCATCACATATATACTGATTATTTACTGTAGCATAAGACATTATTTCTAAATCATAGTAAAAATAGTAATATCCGTTTCCAGCATTTGAACTTGTAATACTTACCGATCCTATATTAAAGGGATATGGCCAACTATTTCCTTGACCTGCATTACTTCTGTATAACAGATGGTTACCATCAGTTCCTAGTTCAAAATCAGTACCAACAGGAATAATAAAATTGAAATTTAATCTTTGTTGACCAGGATAAACAGTATGAGTTATATCCTGTAAAACAAGCCCATTATCATCTCTTAGCTCAAATGTCACTGAATGAGTATCAAGAGCATAAACTGAAGCTGATTTTAATATACTCATAACATTATTATCTAATAGCAAAGAACCATTATAATTACTAAATCCTCCTGGTGCACTAGCTGTATCTGGAATACCTCCATAGATTACAGGATAGCTAGCTGATAAGACATTTAAGTTTGTTGTTACTGTACTATCACAACCATTTGCAGCTGTTAATATATCTACATAAGTTCCTGAGTTTGTATACATAGTACTTCCTACCATAAAATAATCTCCATAGCAAATAGTAGTATTATTTGTGCTAGAACCTCCAGTGATTGTATCAACAATAAGATTTGTATAAACAATACTATCACAGCCAAAAGATGTTTGTAAAGAATCTATGTAAGTTCCTGTTGAGTTGTATACATTATTACCAAGAACATAAACCTCTCCTGTACAAATTGTTTGGTTATTATTATAAATGACAATAGGATTCACTGTTACATTTGTTAATACTAAACTATCACAACCAGATGCAGACATCATTGTATCTGTATATAGTCCTGTTGATGTATAAACACTTGTTCCAATAACAACACTACCCCCTTGACATATTGAATATTCAGTAGGAGAACTTGAGGCACGCATTTCTATATTATAGTAATAATAATAATAATTCCCTCCAGCACTTGAAGATGTTAGTGTTGCTAATGACCCAAAATCATAAGGAAAACTTACTCCTTGATTATGTCTCCATAACCCTTCAAAACCTGATGCTG
>Ga0209403_10004121_pt1 | contig 15951 bp, 15 predicted proteins | sample ArcticOcean_MG_C_8_FD_187440 | JGI IMG/M metagenome (GOLD analysis project Ga0209403, IMG submission 187440) | Marine microbial communities from western Arctic Ocean - ArcticOcean_MG_CB11_86 (SPAdes) (version 2) | ecosystem: Environmental > Aquatic > Marine > Oceanic | place: Arctic Ocean... | reverse complement strand
TCCAGATTGAGTTGTGCTACAGACCTGTGAGAATCACCTACCTTTAAATCCACTCTTTCTCTGAGATTATCCCAGAATTGATCTGCAATTCTTTTATTGAGTTTTTCAAATATCAACAGTTCAAGTATGTGCCATTTCTGAAAACTGGACATTGAAACATCTAGGAAACAACGTTCCAAAGGTGAAAGCAGGTTGTGTTTAGCAACCTTCATCTTTCCATTACCGCTCAAGAGCCATTCTGCACGGTAGCCGTGTTTCAGCTCAATTGAGTTTGCGAGCGGAATTGTCAAACCTGCCGGACCAGTCAAAACTTTATGGAAAGAAGTCGGTTTCAAACCTATGCTTTCCGAAAAAGCGCGGCTTGATTTTCCAGATGCCTTAAAAACCTTGTTAAGACGCTCACGCACCTCTTGTTTGTGTTGCTCTAATTCAGTCATACTAGATCTGCAGTGTCGTGAATGTTTTTTTACGCATTTCAGGAAAAGGAAATTTTAACTTATAAAAAAGTAAGCTGATTTATTAATACTCACCGCCCCAAATCAACTTTCCGCTTTCGCTAAAGTAGTCTCCGCCTAAGAGTCTTGCTTGTTTCAAAATTACCAGAGAGCGTAAGTGTTCCAGAAATGTTTGAAATATTTTACGAAAATAAACATCACGACGAACTGCAAAATATAAAGCTTCCCAGCCAAGTTCAACGAATGCCAATCCAAATTCCGTAGCCACACTGCGTGTTCCGATAGCCGCATCTGCCTATCCGGAAACTATGAGTGCTGCAGTTTCACGATTAGAAAATACCTTTACTGTAGAAGACAAATTCTTGATTTTCATCTTGTGCTGAGCCAACAACTCATTAAGGAAATGCACTGTTCCGGAACCATCCTGACGGATACCCCATTTCAGCTCAGAACTCAACAGAGACTCGGAAGAGCAATCTTCCGGTTTGCGCTCAGGATGAATCATAAATCCTCTCTCCCTTTTAAACGCGCTTACAAGTACCCACTGCTGATGCTGTTTATAATTCTGAAGTAAAGCAGGATGACGCTGCGGGCTTTCCTCGACCTCTCCCCAATTCAAACAGCTGGCGTTGACTTTCTGAGAAGAGAGCAATTCTAATCCAAGCCTGGTTCCGGTTCCGGTGTAACTCACTATAGCGTGTGACTTCATGTCGTTTGAAAGCCGGAGCAGCGTCCGGTAAAGCAGTGGATCCTCACTTCCTGCAATCACCAGCCTGTCAGTATAGACTCCTCCATGCGCGGATTCGAGCATCCAGCGATCAACGAGTTCACGCAGGAACATCCATTTCCCTGTTACTTTTGTTGCGGGAATATTTTTCTTCAGTTGCAAGAGCATATATATTTTTCTCGTTAAGCTGCAGATATTCCGCGACTTGTCTCACGGTCATAAAACGGTTGCTCAAATTGTTATCGCTCATACTTCTAATTCAGCTTTCCGGCGGCGTTCACGACGGGTGCTGTCTTCGCTGTTATTTGCGGAATCATCAAATCTGGAAGCGGTTTTCTCATGTGGTTTTGCGTCAAAAATCAATGTGTCCGCACCGTTGTACACTAGAAAGTGTTTTCCGCCCGCACGGGCAATTGTTGTTACGCCCAGTGTTTTAGAGAGTTCCATACCCATTTGTGTGATTCCGGCACGTGAAAACAAAATCGGAATTCCCATTTGGGCGACTTTGATTACCATTTCTGAAGTCAGGCGTCCAGTAGTATAAAACAATTTATCTGCGCCGTCTATACCTTCCAAAAGCATGTGTCCTGCAATTGCGTCTGTCGCGTTGTGTCGACCGACATCTTCAATAAAGATTTCAATCTTTTCACCTTTGCACAAAGCGCAGCCGTGAACTGCACCGGACTTTTTGTAAACATCGTTGTATTCACGTATATTATGCAAAAGACGGTAAAACGAAGATTGAGCTAAAGATGGTTTTGCTAAGTTAATATCTGCTAAATTCTCCATCATATCACCAAACATGGTGCCTTGACCGCAACCGGAAGTCACGGTGCGCTTTTTTAGTTTTTCCTCCCAACCATCGCTGCCGTTCCGAGTGACAACCACTGCCGAGTCAATGTCCCAATCAACTTGTACAGCTTTTATTTCTGCTGACGTTTTAATAAAACCCTGATTGTGCAGATAACCGATTACCAACAATTCCGGATATTTGCCTAAAGTCATCAGGGTGACAATTTCCTGCTTGTCAACATAGATTGTCAAGGGACGTTCTCCGGTGATGTGAGTTTCACGGGTGTTTCCAAATTCATCGGTTACTTTTACCGGATATGAAGCTGCGATTCCGGCATTTGTCATCTCTGGTCTCTTATGCATATTTTGTTTATTCATAAAGCCTCCGCCTTTTTTCTGTTTCTTATCTGCTTCTGTACTTAATATTTTTTTGTTGCATCAATTCTATCATGGACTTATTTGCCAATTCACCATTAGCAATATCGGTAAATTGTAAAATTACTTCCAACCCATCTTTTTCTTCTTCAATAACTTAGTAGCTAAAATTTCTTGACCTCTATCGCATGACGTGAAGGTGCAAAAAGTCATTTGTAATAAAGGGATTTCTTGTCCTCAATACCAATATATTCATTCTCCATCAGTATGCTCACCCTTCTGGTCAAGTCACCGATGCTCATTGTTTTATTTATAACATAGCATATCTGTATATATTTATTGAATCGACATTGATATCTATCTTGAACGACATGTTTTAATTAGTAAACCCAAATACATTTTCAACTACCCCACAATAGTATAAAAGGGTAGCGTCCCCCTTTATACTTGCTTCTGGCAACGCTGAACTTGAAATCTGAATTTGACCTCTCTCACGAATCCGGAACTCAGAATTTTAAAATTGTGGAACTGGTTGAAAGTGTTGGTAAAGATCTAGTGATTATGGCTGCCCACTCACACACTATGCTAGGTCGGCTTTTTATGGGAAGCAATACAGATTATGTCGTGCATCATGTTCATTTTCCAATCTATGTACACAGGCAAACTAAGTCAGACCTTGTTAAAATAGTTTTGGTACCTCTCGACTTCAGTGAGGCAAACCGAATGGTTGTGGAAAAAGCCGTAGCCTGGGCGGAACGTACTGAGTCGGAAGTACACTTTGTACATGTAATGACGCCGCTCGATTATTCTTATTTTTGTGCAGAAGCAACTTGGTGAATGGATAAGGCTGAACTTGAGGTGACTGAAGATCAGGGCTTGGCAGCCATGGAAAAATTTTTGTCACCAATGCAGATAACAATTCTGGAAAAACGTGTTGTCCTTTTATTAACGCCCTTTCCACACAGCCTGACGTTTGTTGATAAAAGCGTCCACGCCTTCCGACACATCTTCCGCCATCATGTTGCAGGCCATTACTTCTCCAGCATAAGCATATGCATCTTCCATCTTATGTTCGAGTTGTTTGTAGAACATTTTTTTTCCGGTAAAAACTGCCACCGACGATTTTGACAGAATTGCGTTCGCCAGCTTTTGAGTTTCTTCATCCAGTTTTTCCAAGGGAGCCACACGGTTGAGCAAGCCCCAGTTGAGTGCTGTGTCTGCATCAATAAATTCACCTGTCAGCAATAATTCCATCGCCCGTTTTCGTGAGATATTTCGACTCACCGGAACAGCCGGTGTTGAGCAAAACAAGCCTACATTGATGCCGGACGTCGCAAATCGTGTACCCTCCGCAGCCACCGCCAAATCACAGGCTGCTACCAGTTGACAACCTGCCGCAGTCGCGATTCCATGAACTTTTGCAATGATTGGTTGAGGCATTTGATTGAGTGTCATCATCATCTTGCTGCACTGCAGAAATAGAGTTTGATAGTACTCCTCTTTCCGCGTTGAAATCATTTCTTTTAAATCATGTCCGGCACAGAAAACCTTTCCTGCACCTTGCAAGATTACTAGACGCAGTGCTTTATCAGTTGCGATGGAATCCAGTTCCTGCTGTAATTTTGCCAACATTGCTTCGGACAATGCGTTAAACTGCTTAGGACGATTGAGTGTTAAAGTAACAACTCCGTTTTCTGCCTGACGAAGAACCAGATCATCGTTCATTGAAGGACTTTCCGGAATTTTCTTTTCTGCAGGTTTCATTATTCTCCTAAATTGTAAAGGTGATTTCGGTGAAGCATAATCATATATCTCTCTATTGTTGGTACTATACACTGTGCCGTTAAAGTGGGGAAAATGTCAAACGCATGTTCAACCAGAGGTAAACCCAAATAAGCTGAATCAGCAACTTTGTGAGCTTGTAGAGACTGCCAAAATACCTGCGTATCTGTTGCTGAAATCAGTGCGTCGGTTTCTCCCTGAATCAATAAAAAGGGCGGTGTCTCGCCAGAAATCCAGTTTGCTGGAGTAATTTGCTGATAACGATCAGGCTGTGTTTCCGGAGTTCCTCCGCAAAGCATTTCCAAGACTCCTGCTTTTGCCGGAAAGGGAGTCTGTTCATCAAAAGGAGCAGTGAAATTGAAAACACCATAAATAGGCACACAGCCTTGAATACCGGTATCTGTCCTCTCAAAGCCCGGTTGAAACTCTGCTCGGTTTTGTGTGAGAGCCATCATCGCTGCTAAATGTCCTCCTGAGGAACCTCCTGTCGCAATAATGAAATCCGGATCCAATCCGTGTTTTTTCGCATTATTTCTAATCCAGCGCAAAGCGCGTTTGATATCAATTAAGTGTTCCGGAAAAACAATGTCCGGGCTGAAGCGGTAGCTGACTGAAAAACACACCCAGCCCCGTGCTGCCATGCGTGCCATCAAAAAAGAAGCCTGCCTTTTGCTGCCTGTAATCCAGCCTCCGCCGTGAATTTGCAATAACCCAGGATGTTTCTTTTTGGTGTTACACGGACGGTAAATATCTAGTTTAAGCTGATAACCTGTTTCCTGATAAAAAACCTGATCATATATTATTTCTATGCGCGGATCATCGACAACCTTATTCGGATTAAACCAACTCTGCCAGTCAACCTCGAAAATATTACGGGGAGCAACTGGCTGCGGATAAATCTTTTGCCACGGAATACCCAACTGTTCTTCCATCTTCTGCTCAAGCCGCGCCGGTAGATTGAGTATAATCCAGAGACGCAGCACCAAAATGATCCAGCCGCTGAAATGAACTAGAAGTCCGCCCCATCCCAGAGGCTGATTGAAAATATCCGAAAATGAAAAAAGAAGGAGGATTCCTGCATTGAGCAAAATCCAGTTTGGCAGCAGATCACCGACCAGCCAACTCAGTACAAAAGAAGCAAGTATTGCGCGGAAAGACGAGTTTGAACGTTTAGCGAGAGGCCGGAAAACATTGAGGGTAAGAAAGAAAGAACCCAATGTCCAAAATATGAAGAAAAATGTGACCATGCGGCTTGAAAAAGCGATGCAGAGTCCTCTTTTTAACTGCCGATTTTAAAATGCTTAAAAGAAAAATCTCTTGGATTTTAGTAAAAATCAGCAGTTAAAATAAAGATAAGAAATCAGCGTTTTGAAAATTGATATTTTTTGCGGGCACCGGGTTGTCCGTATTTTTTACGTTCAACTTTTCGCGAGTCACGGGTCAGCATTCCAGCTTTTTTTAGAACATCACGTGAATCTTCAATCGCGAGCAGTAAAGCACGTGAAATTCCGTGTCGAATAGCTCCTGCTTGACCTGACAATCCGCCACCGTGTACATTGATAAAAATATCAAATTTATCGATAGATTCTGTCAGTTCCAAAGGTTGACGCAAGACCATTTTAAGTGTCTCTCTACAGAAATAATCTTCAACTGGTCGTTTGTTAACAACTATTTCTCCTTTTCCGGGACGGAGGTAAACACGTGCTACGGATTCTTTTCGACGACCGGTACCGTAGTACTGGACAGTAGTTTCTTTTGCCATAGATCAAATATTAAGGGGCTGAGGTTGCTGAGATTCGTGAGGGTGCTCCGAACCTATGTAAACTTTTAAACGTAGCAGGGAACGTCTATTGAGAGCGTTTTTAGGCATCATACCTTTAACAGCACCTTCTACAATGCGTTCAGGATGCTTTTCCTGTAATTCATAGTATTTAGCACTTTTGATTCCACCTGGATAACCTGTATGGTGGTAATACATTTTGTCCTCTTCCTTCTTTCCACTGACAAGTACTTTTTCTGCGTTAACAACAATTACAAAGTCTCCTGTATCAACATGCGGTGAAAAAAGTACTTTATGTTTTCCTCTAAGAACATGCGCAATTTTTGTTGACATCCGGCCTAATGTCTGGCCTTCTGCATCTACTACCCACCAGACTCGTGGATTTGTGCCGTTGTAGAAATCTTCTTTTCTGGCAAATTTAGTATTCATTATTATCTCTATCTCTTTTTTGTATTAAATCTGGCCTACTATTTTTTTGACTGCTTTAAAAATATGCTGTCGCTAAACCCATTAATAATGCTTTTTTTTGAGCTATTTTGCAAGACCTTAATCTATTATTATGAAATTGCTAATAGAGTCATCCACAAAAACTCAAAAAATTAATCCTTGTATGTAATCTACATGAAATCATAAAACCATTATATCAATTGCTTACAAGTATTTCAACTGCCATTATGCAGAAATAGAATATTTATGAATTTGTGAATAAGAACTAATAATCACATTAAAGTTGCTTTCTGTCTGGCGACTGCAGATTAGGATATTCCTGAACTAGGTTATTAAGTTTTTGCAAAAACTTAAAGTGGCTCGGCAGCAAGCACCTTGTTTCTACCTTCGGCTTTACCTTTGTATAAACAGTCGTCAGCCTTTTTCAGTAGAAGTTCCTTTGTGTCCGCATCTTCCGGAAAAGTAGCGACTCCAAAAGTGCAGGTGAGGTTATGCATTGGTTGCTGTTGCTGATACGGAAAATTTTCTGCGGCAACTGCCAGTCGCATTTTATTTGCAATCAGCATAGCATTGTCCTTTTCACAGTTTGGTAAAATAACAACAAATTCTTCACCACCATACCGAGCTACGAGGTCACCTCTGCGGATACTGTTTTTGAAGATGGCGGCAACGGAGGCTAGTACAACGTCGCCCAGTTGATGTCCGTGCGCGTCATTATAATGTTTGAAGTGATCCACATCTGCAATTATAAACGAAAACGGTTGTTTCTCTTCCGGAAAAAGACTGAGCATTGCTTCTAGGAATTCATCCATCCTGCGGCGGTTGGCCAGTCCGGTAAGTCTGTCGGTATCTGCCGCGATTTCAACTTGTTCCAGCTCTTGCTGACGGTAATGATCTTTACGGAATTTACTGAGCAGATGTTGCAGGTCAAAAGCTGAAAAAGGTTTTAGCAAAAAATCTGTTACTCCCAGGTCTGCGAGAAATTGCCTGTTCTCTTCTTTTTCACAGTATTGACTGATGACCAGTATCGGCGCCAAATGTGAACTGCAGATTTCAATTAGATTACGAATTTCAGCAGTCTGAGAAATGTCTCTCGCAATCATTTCAGGATCAATAATAATAAAATCAAAATTATTTTCAAACGGGTTTTCAAGAAAATCTTGATAAGAATCCAGTTCTATAACTCGGGACTTCTTCCAGACATGTTCCAGCATCGATTTTATTTTTCCGCGGTATTGCCTGTCCGGATCAAGGATTCCAATCAGCGGAACTGGATCTTCATGTGAACGGCCATTATTATTCAATAACGAACGTGCGGTAATGTGTCTTAGTTTTTCTGCGAGAATGTGTGAAAAAATATAATATGCAACCGAAACTTTTGTGTCATCTTCCGCAACTTTAAAAAGGTGATTCGGAAAAATCACTACTTGAGAAATTTCTTCCGCAATTACGTCCGCATACGGATTTGGATTAGCTGAAATAACGGACATTTCTCCAACGACATCTCCTGCATGATTCAGACGCATAATGAAATGATCATTCGATGTTACTGCAAGTGAACCTTCCAGCAGAACAATTAATTCCGGTGGCTTAGAATGGTTTTCCCTGATGAGATATTCTTCTGCTTTCAGCGTTACAAATTCACCTTGACGCAGCATTTCCTTGAGAAGAGCCAGACTGATTTTTCGAAAATAACGGCAGGATTTGATGATTTTGGCAAATTTATCCAAATCCGGATTTTCCTTTGGTGAGGAGAGTGATTTTCGTTGCATTGGATTCTTTACTGAATTTATTCTAAGATGTTTTAAGCTCCCTCAAGGCAACATGTTAGAATGAAGAGTGTTTTTATTTAGACTATGCCATGAATCTGAAGCAATCACAATACTTAGGATAATAAAGAATGTTGCCTATTGTCGGAATAGTACTTGTACCTGGAATCCTCTGGGGCTGGGTTTTTTATCATGCTCAGCGTTACAAAAAAGTATACCTGCCTTTACTGCTACTTTTGTTTATCGGCGGTATGGGTGCAGGCCTGTTGGCGCTGGTTTTAAATCATGCGGTTGTTAAATACACTCTTTTTTGGCCAGATGCCATTTTGCTGCAGATTATAGTATTTGGAAAGTCTATACCTTTGTTTAGTTCCGGATTTTGGTTTTTCGTAGGATTTAATGAAGAATTTGCGAAATTACTTGTCCTGCTCGCAGTAGTTTATCCCAGCCGGCATTTAGAAGAAGCTTTTGACGGAATTCTTTATGCGGCGGTGGTTTCAGTGGGATTTGCCACACTGGAAAATTTTTATTATCTGGGTCAGTACGGCGTGGCGGTTGTTACCGCAAGGACTGTAATCACAATTCCTGCCCATGCTTTTATGAGTGTACCAATGGGATATTATGTAGCAAAATCGAGTCTGCTGCTTGAGGCAGGTAATGAAACAAAATCCAGTTTTTATTTGCCGATGATGACGATTATTCAGGGTTGGATTATTTCTGCGTTTCTACATGGTTTGTATGATTTTTTTCTCTCATTGAAGATGGAGAGAACGGCGTATTTACAGATTGTGGTGATGGGTGGAATCAGCTTCTATCTAGGCAGAGTTGCTCTACGTGCAAGCAGGCGGAAGGGGCTGGGCGAATCAGCGGTCTGAGCGGTGTTGCCTGTTTTTTTAGCCGCAAAGTTTGCTGAGAAACACTAAGGTTTTTCTCCAGACTCTTTTTTGACTCTGCTAATAGGAAGGGATTTCACTTACTCAATTGTGTTGAACCCGTGCAAAGTCAAAATGGTACACTTTTATGTCATTCCCGCTTTCGCGGGAATGACAACTATTTACTAATGCATCAAGTGTACGTGCTGCGGAAATTGTCACCTTCGACAGGCTCAAGGAACGGAATGCAAAAATGAGATTGTGATGCGCTCTACATAAGTTCCATTTTAAGAGTGCCGATAATCTGCAGGACATCAGGCCGAATTTCGGTTTGATCATAGAACTGTTCAAAATCTGTCAGCAGGTAATTGAGAGCTTTCTGCTGTACTTCCGGTGCTTTGTTAAGAGCAACTACGCTGCCCAGCAAATTGATCAAATCCCTGGTTTGTTTCCTGGAAGAAGATGCATCAAGTCCTGTCTTAATCAAATCAAGACTGTCTAAAAGCAATTTTGATTCGGCTAATTCATTGGAAATATTGACCAGTTTCTGTATGAGGATGAAACGGTCTTTATCGGTAGACTGCTGGAACTGCTCAAGCAGCAGGTTGTAATTTGCCAGATTAAGGTAACGCTGGGCCTCTGTGTAATCGGGTGAGTGTACATGTACTTTGGACAAATCAATGAGAACAAGCTTATATTTTTTTTGTTCAAAAGCCGCTACACCTTTTTTGAAAGGCACCTTCTGTATCATCACGACTGCCTGTGGATAAAAAGGAGAACTTGGAACAATTTCACGGAAATGCGTTTTTGCTTCTTCATATTTACCTTCACTTAAGGCTTTTTTACCGGACTCATAAGCTTCATTTATTGGTTCAGTGGTTTCTCCAAACCAACTGCAACCTCCTGTTCCGGCAGCAATCAGGATTACTACAAGAAAACTTAGTAATTTGTTGTTTCTTATCATAATTTGCATCCGCTGTAATATTTTCCCTACGCCTCTTTTTCACGCCTCTTTGCCAGCCACAGTACTGTAACACCGATCGCCAGCATCATCCCTGCGAGGATCAGTAAAAAGACACTCCACGAAAAAGCTTCTTTGAACACCACTAGAAACACGATACTCACTAGCAGCAGAGTTGGGATTTCATTAAAAATACGGAACTGTATTCCGCTCCAGCCACATTTTTCTTGCAGCAATTTTTTACGCAAGTGACCGCACCAAAAATGATAAAGCACTAAAAGTACGACCAATCCTATTTTTGTGTGAATCCACGGGGGCAGTCCCCACTCCATCAACATGGCAGTTCCGAAGAAAATTGTGATGCACATGCCGGGCCAAGTAATTCCGTAATAAAGCCGCTTTTCCATCAGTACGAACTGCGCAATCAGAGTCTCGCGTTCTGGTTCCGGACGCTCATCCGCCTCACTGTGATAAACAAATAAACGGCCTAAATAAAACAGTCCTGCAAACCAGACAATAACTCCAATGAGATGAAAAGCCTTGAAATAAAGTAACGACATGATTCAAAAATAATTAGTTTAGTGAACGAAAATGAGACCGAAGGTAATCCTGCAATTTAATTTGAATGTCTTAATTAAAGTCTAAATTCTACAATTTGTTTTCTCGACAGTACGGCGAAATCTTAATACGGTTTGTGAGGTGGTTTATACTAAATGTTTCGGATTGCTATATAATGACACTGTTTCAGGTTTTTTAAAGACTATTGCCATCGCTTTTAGTTGTCATTCCCATTTTGGCATGAATGACAAACAAGTGAGTCATCATAACTTTTAACGAAAACATCATGTTGAGTTTATTATTATCAACTTTTTTTATTAAGAGCATCTACTGTTAAACCAAGTTTATTCAGTTGTAATTGAATGTTTGGTTGCTGCAGCAAGTTTAAAAACTGTCTCACCTCCGTACGTTTCAGGCGCTTTTGCGGAATGATAAAATCATATTCTTCATCCTGCATTGGAAAAAATGCTAGGCCGGAATCTTCGGCAACGGAGTGTATGGCAATCCCCCAATCAGCACGTTTTTGCGCAATTGCCGCCGCTACTGAATTATGTGATTTTGCTTCCTGGAAAAATCCTGAAGGTCGTTGCTCCAATAATAAACGATCGAGCAAAACCCGTGTTCCGCTGCCTAAATTTCTGTTGATCATACGTACGTTTTTATCTTCCATCAATTGCCGAATCGTCTCTTCAAAATTCTGTTTGACTAAAGCAAAACGTGAATCATCTTTACGGAACAACAAACCCTGACTACGTCGGTAGCCTTTTATCAAATCCAGTTCCGGTGTCAGTAAATGGCGGTTATATTGATTTGATGCTTCATCTAGCAAATGCGTTCCCGCTAAATCACACTCTCCACGTTGTGCTGCCAAAACACCACCTAAGCTCCCAACTGCGAGAAATTTACAGGAAACACCTAGTTTCTGCATTTCTCCAATCAAAAAATCAAGTCCCACGCAATGGCTGCCGATGATCATCAAATCCGGAGGACGCGCTGATTCTCCAAGTAAATGGATGGTTGTTTCTTCGCCTGCTTCCAGCATTTCAGTGTTACGCGGAATTTCCATAAAACCGTCTGCTCGGGCAAAACCTGTGATGGAACCTGAGCCTTTTCCGGTAGAATATGCACTGAATCCATCCTCGTTACGTACCAGATGGACAAGGTTAAATTCGGTACGACCTTTGTCCGAATTTAAACGCAGCGGAACTTTTGCCTTAACCTGAGAGCTACGTTCCGGAGCAAGTCCTGCAAGTTTACGGAGAATCGGAGCAATGAATTTGCTGAAGGTGAATGTGGAAGATGTCGGGAATCCCGGCAGGATGGCCGCAGGAGTGCCTTCAAGTACTGCCAGACAAAGCGGTTTTCCGGGTTTGAGTGACACACCGTGTACCAGAATTCCTGGATTGCGGAACTTTTCAAAGACTCGGTAATTCAAATCACCTTCGCCTTTTGAGGTGCCACCGGATAGCAGCACAAAATCCAATGCTAGTGCTATTCTCAGAACAGATTCCAGTTGGGCTTCTTCATCCGGAACAATTCCAAAGCGTATGGCTTCACAACCAAGTTCTTCTACAGCATGTGCAATCACGGTTGAGTTTGAGTCATAAATTTTCCCCATTTCCATCTGCTCTCCGGGAGCAATCAGTTCATTTCCGGTTGAAATAACAGCCACTTTGGGTCGTTTCCAAACCTTGACTTCTGCTTCTCCCAAAGCGGCCAAAGTACCTGTTTCGCGATAACCAAGGTGTTCTCCAATCCGCAATACTACCTCACCTGCGCCAATATCCGAACCAGCCAGAGAGACTCCTGCATTTGGTGCAATCGGTTTCAGTACTTGAATCATGTTCGTTCCGGATTCAGCGTTATTAGCCGGAAAAGTATTTTCAATCATCATTACACCGTCAGCACCTCGTGGCAGCACACCACCTGTGGAAATTGTGGTAGCTGTTCCCGGTGCAACATCTTGCTGAGGAACCACACCACAGGCTAGAATTTCCGGATTCAATTTCAGTAAAACCGGAGCTGTTTCCTGTGCGCCAAAAGTGTCTTCCGCTCGCAATGCAAATCCGTCAAAATTACTGCGGTCAAAATATGGGACGTTATGCCGCGCCACGACATCACCTGCTAAAATTCGCCTATGAGCATCTTCCAGTAGCACCATTTCTTCACCCAGCGGTTGAGGCTGGACAGCTTCCCAAAAACGATCTTCGGCTTCTTCTGCGCTGACTAAATTTAAAAATTGCTGCTGTTTCATGTTGAAAATTTAATATGACTCATTTGCTTTGGCGAATTTTTATAATCTGCTTGAAACTGTGAGGTGGTTGGTGGAGTGTTTTTTAGGAAACAAAACTTGCTTCCGGTACTATTAAATTTGTGTGTGTTTTTATTACGGAACATGCAAAAAAGGATACATTAGATGTACTAAAATTGCCAATCAATGTGTTAAGCCGTTGGGATTAGCCCAGGATCTGTTTGCGGAGGTTACGGTAACGCGTGGTATTTTTCGTTAGGAGGCTGTGCCTCGTAACGAGTTTAAATATTGCGATTATCCGTGTTATGGCTTTTGCCTAACCTAGACTACATAATTTACTTTATTTTCATAGTAATTGAACAGCATTTTTTTTAAACGGCAACACAGGACTACTTGCCGGAATAAGGTCTTGATTCCTCTGATCTTATTTATGATTTTAAATTTCTTCTACATTACTAATAACACTCTTGGATTTTCGCCTGCGCGGGAATGACCCTCAACAAATAATTCATTTTTGCATAAAAAATCTGGATTCCCGCCTGCGGGGAAATGACAAGAAAACGGTGGCGGGCTTAAAAATTGGTACTCCATGGATTCCCGCCTGCAAGGGAATGACAGCACTGAGGGATCTACCTGTATCCGCAAGTCCCCTGGATTCCCGCCTACGCGGGAATGACAACTGAGTATTAACGTAAATGGTGAAACGCAATGTAAGGGAAGCACAATGGAGTAAGGCTGAATATTTTTGGCCCTGCAAACAATCGAATTGAACAGGGTTTAGTGCAGTGTCAGTTTCAACTAGCGGAATGTGCGTTCAGGATTGTTTCTGCAAGTTCCACAAATCCTGAAGCTGTTCTATTTTTTGTGATCCAGCAAGGTTGTTGTTCCAATTCTTCGGTATAATCCAAAACATTGGCTACTCCAACTGAATTTTCAAAAAATCCGAACATTGGCGAGTCATTCGGTGAATCTCCGCAAAAGATGATTTGCTCCTGTGCAGAATCCATCTCAAGTTGAAAGCATTCTGCTAACATAACTCTTGTCATTGTTAGTTTGTCATAATCACCGAACCAGCCATTGACGTGAATGGAACTGACCTTTGCAAGCGCACCGGCTTGTTCAAAGGTGTCAACAATCTTCTCAACCGCAGATTTTGAAAGTGCTGGCACATCTTCACAAAAATCAATCGCCAGATCAGCTTGTCGAAAAGCTTGATCGGAAGCAATAGCGCAGCCTTCAACTTTAGCTAAAATCTGCTTCCTGAGTTGTTCCAGCCGTTTACGGTCGAAGGCTCTTTCGTTTTCATCTTTCCAGTAGCGTTGCTTCATTTTACGTTTGGCGGAATCATAAAGGAAATATAAGGCACCGTTTTCACCAACAATTCCATCCACAGGCCACATGCGGGCAATATGGTCACACCAGCCCGCAGGACGTCCAGTGATGGGAATCACTTTTAATCCGGCTTGCTGAAGATTTTCGAGGGCTTGATAACTTTTTGCAGGAAGACGACCGTTTTCAGTCAAAGTATCGTCAATGTCGGTTAGGACAAAGCGTATTTTGCGGAGGGTATTTTGAGTAAAATCAGCAAGAGGTTGCATGTCAAACGCTGTTCAAATGATGGCGTGACGCACCTTGGCTGAGATCCATTCGCTGAAGATGACTGCCATTAAAATTAGAATCAGAATCAGTGTAACTTGCGGCCAGGCCAGAACATTGAGGGAGGCATTTAACTGAAGGCCGATACCTCCTGCCCCAACGAGACCGAGCACAGTGGATTCGCGAATATTAATGTCCCAGCGGAAAACAGTGATGCCGGCAAAAGCCGGAAGTATCTGTGGGACAATTCCGAAAACAAGTGTCTGCAGTCCGCTCGCGCCTGTAGCAGAAATTGCTTCAACCTGATTTTTATCTATTTCTTCAATTGCTTCATAAAGCAGTTTAGCAATGAAACCGATGGAGCGTAAACTAATCGCAACAATTCCGGCAACCACTCCTGGGCCAATGATGGAAACGAGCAGAAGTGACCAAATCAGTGAGTTAATTGAACGTGAAGAAACGATGATCAGCAGAGCAATCGGCCTGACAAATTTGGTGCTGGGTGTGGTATTGCGAGCTGCCAGAAAAGCTATCGGAACGGCCATGATAATGGCCATCATGGTGCCGATTGTAGCGATATTTAGGGTGTCCCAGAGTGGTTCCCACAATTCATTGATGTAAGTCCAGCGAGGAGGTATCATCCGACCGCCGATATCAGCGGCAATTCTTGGGGCATCCCAGACAAAAAACCAGGTTGTGCTTTCAGAAACTATCTGCCAGCAGTACATGAAAAGTGCAGTTCCAAGCAACCAAATGAACCATGAAAGAAGTTGCTGGTTGCGGTTTCTGAGCTGCCAGACTTTTGGTGTGGAAGAAAGTGTTTCAGCCATCACTGCACTCCCGCACGGATGTAACCGGAAATATATTCTGAGAGCATGACGATACCAATGATCAAAATTAAAATTGCTGCGGCGGTGTCGTATTCGTATCGGTCAAAGGCTGTGTTGAGTGTTGCACCGATTCCTCCTGCACCTACCAGTCCGACAACCGCGGATTCACGGAAATTTATGTCAAGTCTGTACAACGAAAGTCCAATTAAACGCGGCATTATCTGTGGTTGAATTCCGAAATTAATCCATTGCCACCAGGGTGCGCCAGTTGCTTTTACCGCTTCTGCCTGGCTTCTGTCGATACTTTCAATATCTTCCGCAAGCAATTTGGAAAGAAAACCGATTGTCGCAAACGAAAGAGTTAAGACACCTGCCAGTGGTCCAAAGCCGAAAATTGCCACAAAGAGTATGGCAACTATGATTTCCTGAAAACTACGCGAAAGCGCAATGATACCTCTGCAAAACAAATAAACCGGTAAAGGCGCGAGATTACTAGCTGCGCCAAAACCGATAGGGATTGAAATTGCGATCCCGATTGCGGTCGATGTAACCGTCATCACAAGGCTTTCAATCATGCCTTCACTGATGTCAGTCCAGCGGCCGGCGAAGTTTGGATTCATGAATCCATAAACAAATTTCGCTCCGCGGTCGAGTCCTGCATAAATACGGCTCCAGTTTATTTCAAGTGATCCGACGGACAAGTACAAATAGAGCACAATTCCAAGCAGCAAAGCCCAGCGTAAAAGCGGATTTTTG
>Ga0209403_10004120_pt1 | contig 15952 bp, 18 predicted proteins | sample ArcticOcean_MG_C_8_FD_187440 | JGI IMG/M metagenome (GOLD analysis project Ga0209403, IMG submission 187440) | Marine microbial communities from western Arctic Ocean - ArcticOcean_MG_CB11_86 (SPAdes) (version 2) | ecosystem: Environmental > Aquatic > Marine > Oceanic | place: Arctic Ocean... | reverse complement strand
GATTGTCGTGGTGACGGCGCTGGCCATCTCCAGCTGCGCACCGGCGGTCAATTTACGCGGCCATGTGCCCAACCCTGAAGCCCTGGCATTGATCAAACCCGGCCAACAGACGCGCTATCAAGTGCTCGATATGCTGGGCTCGCCAACAGCGGTCGGCACGTTCGAGGATAGCCACTGGTACTACATCACGCGCAAAACGGAGCAGCTTGCGTTTTACGACTCGGAGCTGATCGAAGCGAAGGTCGTCGTCGTGGAGTTCGACACGGCGGGATTCGTCAAAGAGGTGGCACAGTTGTCGAACGACGAAGCGCGCGAAATTGATCCGGTGGACCGGACGACCCCAACCAAGGGCCGCAAGCTTGGGTTTTTCCAGCAGATCCTGGGTAATCTCGGCCTTTCGCTTCCGCGCTAGGCGCCTTCCAGCGCGGCGCACCCCATCAAAAAAAGCGGGGAGCCACCGCCCCCCACATTTCGCAATATTTATTTGACGCCGCTCTGTGGCGTGATCTTAGGCGCCGGTGATCATGGCGATGATCGCCAACATCAGGATCGCAACGATGTTGGTAATTTTGATCATCGGGTTGATCGCCGGGCCGGCGGTATCCTTGTAGGGATCGCCGACCGTATCGCCGGTCACCGCCGCCTTGTGCGCATCGGAGCCCTTGCCACCGAGATTGCCGTCTTCGATGTATTTCTTGGCGTTGTCCCAAGCACCGCCGCCCGCCGTCATCGAAAGGGCGAGAAACAACCCGGTGACGATGGTGCCCATCAACATCGCGCCGAGCGAAGAGAGCGCCGCCGCTTGGCCGGCGATCAGCCAAATGACGATATAGAGTAATATGGGCGCCACAATCGGCAGGAGTGACGGCAGCACCATTTCGCGGATCGCGGAGCGCGTCAGCAGGTCCACGGCGCGGCCATATTCCGGTTTGCCGGTGCCTTCCATGATGCCGGGAATTTCCTTAAATTGCCGGCGGACTTCAACGACCACCGCTGCCGCGGCGCGGCCGACGGAAAGCATGGCCATCGAGGCGAAGAGGAACGGCATCAGACCGCCGATAAAGAGTCCGACCACGACATAAGGATTGCTCAACGAGAAGCTCAGCTTCTCAAGATCGGGGAAATATCGCCCAATGTCTTGAGTAAACGCGGCGAACAACACCAACGCCGCCAGACCGGCGGACGCAATGGCGTAACCTTTAGTCACCGCCTTGGTGGTGTTGCCGACCGCATCGAGCGCGTCCGTTGTCTTGCGCACGTCTTCCGGCAGATCGGCCATTTCGGCGATGCCGCCGGCATTATCGGTCACCGGACCATAGGCATCGAGCGCCACGACCATGCCGGCCAACGCCAACATCGCGGTCACCGCGATTGCGATACCGAACAGGCCGGCAAAGAGATAGGCCAGAATGATACCGGCGGAAATAATGAGCGCCGGTATCGCGGTCGCCTGCATCGATATCGCAAGGCCCTGGATGATGTTGGTGGCGTCCCCGGTGGTCGAGGCCTGGGCGATGGATTTGACCGGCTTGTATTCGGTTGATGTGTAATATTCCGTCACCCAGATCATCAACCCCGTCACGACCAGGCCAACCAGGCTGCACCAAAAAAGGTCGCTGCCACTGACCGCCGTACCGCCGATCATGAATTCCGTGCCCCAGCCGACAACCCAATCGGTGACGAAATAAAATGCCACCGCGGCGATGATCGACGAAGCAAGAAAGCCCTTATACAGCGCCCCCATGATTTTTTGGCTCTTGCCGAGGCGGACAAAAAAGGTGCCGAGCACCGAGGCCAGGATGCCAGCGCCGCCGAGAGCGAGCGGATAGAGCATCATGGTATCGAGCATGTCGCCGCTGAAATAAACGGCGGTGAGCAACATCGTCGCAACAATGGTCACCGCGAAGGTCTCGAACAGATCCGCCGCCATGCCTGCGCAGTCGCCGACATTGTCGCCGACATTATCGGCGATCGTCGCCGGATTGCGTGGATCATCTTCGGGAATTCCCGCTTCCACCTTGCCCACCAGATCAGCGCCCACATCGGCGCCTTTGGTGAAGATACCGCCGCCGAGGCGGGCGAAAATCGAAATCAGCGAGCCGCCGAAACCGAGTGCCACAAGCGATTCCAGTATCGTCCCGGTATCGGCATCAGCCGACAGCAGGATGCCGTAATAAGCTGCAACGCCGAGCAGCCCAAGACCGACCACCAGCATGCCGGTCACTGCACCGGAGCGAAACGCGATGCCAAGAGCGGGCGCAATTCCTTGGCGCGCCGCCTCAGCGGTGCGCACGTTCGCGCGCACCGAAACATACATGCCGATATAACCCGCCGTGGCCGACAAAATGGCGCCTATAGCGAATCCGATGCCGACCCTGTAGCCGAGTAAAACCAACAGAATAACAAAGATGACGACACCGACGATGCCGATGGTCATATATTGCCGATTCATGTAGGCGCGGGCGCCTTCCTGAATCGCGCCGGCAATTTCTTGCATACGTTCGTTGCCGGAGCTGGCGGCAAGCACCGAACGAATGGCATAAATTCCATAAAGCAGAGCAACGACAACGCTGCCCACTGCGAACCAATAAATCCCGTCCATCTCTGGCTGGTCCTCTAATAGAAGAAGTGAAAACGCCTAGGTAAATACCAACCGAGCACAGCGAATCCCCGCACCCGATTTTTGCGCGCGCGGAAAGTGCCAGAAGAAGGATCAGAACGCAACCGGCCCGGCAAAGGAAATTATTGTCCGTACGCGCCCAGGTGATGTGGAGCGAACTGGCCGAGCGCTTAGAAACCGCGATCCAGCGCGTGGCTGATAAGCACTTCTTTGACGATATCGGGGCCGACAATGCGATCTGCCAAGGTGCGAAAGCGCGATTTGACGCGGTGCAGATAAACGCTCTCTGTACGCCCGCTGTTCATTTGCGCCTGAAATACGAAATCTTCGATAAAGGCATTTCTAAGCGGGATTATGTTGTCGCGCACCTGAACTTTGTAATCTTCGCTGTGCAGTTCCAAAATGACGCCAATAGCGACATATTTGGATATCCGCCGACCCTCGATGATCGGTGCCAGGAACGGTTCCATGTTGACGTAGCCAAGTTCGCGCGACACCTCCGGCGCAGCGCTTTCCCCGCCCTCGACCATGAACATTTGATAACCGACGACCGCAGCCACACCGATCACAAATAGCCCGGCAATGGCGACAAGTTTCTTTCGGCTTTTCTTTTTCGACATGACGCGCCAATCCTGCGCGACAAGCCTGAACAAACGGTGAATTCAAAGTTAATCGCTATAAGTGCTCGTATCCAGCGCTTGCGAAATTCATTTCTTCGCCCTCCGAAGTCATGACGCGCACACCGGAACCTTCATGAATTGCGCCAATCCGGCTGAGAGCGACATCCGCGCTCTTGGCAACACTGGCAAGGTCGCCTGCAACCATCGGCGGCGCGGTGATCAGCAATTCATAATCATCCCCGCCCGAAAGCGCGCGCTCCAGCAGTTTCGCATCGGCGCCGCAGGCAGCTGCGGCGGCAGGCGATAACGGCACCAAAGGCGCCTCGATGCGAGCGCCCACCGCAGACGCCGCACAAATATGTCCCAGATCGGCAACCAGACCGTCGGATATGTCTATCGCCGCGCTCGCCCGGCCGATTAGTCGCTTGCCCAATTCGGTGCGCGGTTGCGGCAGGCGGTAGCGCGCAATCAGCGCCGACCTCTCAGGTTGCGACAGCATGGCCAAACCGCCTTCGGCCGCCAACAGGCCGAGCGCTGCATCGCCGATGGTGCCGCTGACATAGATATCATCACCCGCCCGCGCACCTGAACGCCGCAGCGCCTGGCCTTGCGGCACTTCTCCGAAGGCGGTGAGTGACAGCGTCAGGGCGTCGGCCGCGCGGATGGTATCGCCGCCGATGAGGGTCACGCCGAACTGCGCCTGATCGGCGGCCAATCCGGCGGCGAATTCCGCCAGCCAATCCGCCGGCAGCTCGGCGGGCAACGCCAGGCCCATGGCATAGGCCCGCGGCATTGCCCCCATCGCCGCCAAATCGGACAGATTGGCGCGAAGGATCTTGCGGCCCAGTGTTTGCGCCGGGTCATCAGCGAAAAAATGCACCCCGGCGGCCATCATGTCCTTGGTCACGATCAAATCGTGGCCCGGCGCAAGTGCCAGAGACGCGGCGTCGTCGCGCAAGCCAAAAGCGCCCGCCTCTGCACTGGAGAGCGGCGCAAAATGGCGCATGATCAACTCGAATTCAGCGCCCTGCGGGAGATCTGGCATCGCCACTCGCATCATCCGGCGAGACGAATTCCCCGGCGCGCAGGCGGCGCGCGATCCCATCGAGCGCCGCATTGACGAACGCCGGCTCGCGCCGCGAGAAGAACGCGCCCGCGAGCTCGACATATTCATTCATCACGACCCGCGCCGGGATATCGGGCCGCGCCAGCAGTTCAACCGTGGCGGACCGCAGCAACGCCCGCATGAGTGCGCCCAACCGAGCGATGGTCCAACCGGCATCAAGGGTGCCACCGACACATTCGTCTAGTTCCGCGATACGCTCGGTGACGGTTCTGACCAGCCATTTGAAATGTTCACGGTCGGCGTCGGCATATTGCTCGCCCTCTATTTCACGGCCGATGCGGAGAGCAAGAAACTCATCGATCACGTCTTCGGACGGCGAATCCGAAAGTTCCATCTGATAGAGCGCCTGCACCGCGGCGAGGCGCGCGGTGCTGCGCCCCTGCCCTGCCGGCGCTGCCGCCGTGTCACTTGCCGGCATGGCGCTCACGCCTCTTCTGGATTAAAGGCGCGGCGCAACGCGATCATTTCCAGACAAGCACGGGCGGCAACGGCGCCCTTGTCCTTGTCAGCGCGCGACGCCCGCGCCCAAGCCTGGTCGCGGTTTTCGGTCGTCAAAATCCCGTACCCCAGCGCGATGCCGTGTTCCGTGCAGAGCGCCATCAGGCCGCGCGCCGATTCCCCACAAACATAATCATAGTGCGAGGTTTCTCCCCGAATCACACAGCCGAGCGCGATGTAGCCATCGAATCGCCCGCTCTCCATGGCCATCCGCACGGCGGCGGGAAGTTCATAAGCACCTGGCACGGCGATGGTCTCGGAGGTCGCGCCACCAGCGTCGAGAATCGCGCGCGCGCCCTGCACCAACTCGTCGGCGATATCGTCGTAAAACCGCGCTTCGGCAATGAGAATATGAAGCGGGTCAGCCATTCAATTCGTCGTTTCCGAGCGCCGACGGAGGAATTGGCTGTTGCCCCACAACTTTCAGGCCATAGCCGTCGAGGCCAACAATTGTCCATTCGGTGTTGTGCAGCAAGATCATCTGACGAACGCCGAGATCGAGTAAAATCTGCGCACCGACGCCATAATCGCGCAGACCCGTCGTCTCACTGCCGCCCAAGCGTGCGCGCACCAGTTCCGACACACGTGACTGGCGCGGCTCACGGATGACGATGACCACACCACGCCCTTGCTCCCCGACGATGCGCATCGCAGCTTGCAATTTTCCCTCATGGCCACTGGCGCTATCGCCTAGGATATCGTCGAGCGGATTAAAATCATGCACCCGCACCAAGACCGGCGCTTCGTCCGTGATATCGCCCTTCACCAATACGATGTGCTCGGCATATTCAACCGTATTGGCGTAGACGTACATTTTGAACTTGCCGCCATGGCGGCTGTTCAATTCGGTTTCTTCGATGCGTTCGACGAAGGTGTCATTGCGCAAACGGTAGGAAATTAAATCGGATATCGACGCCACCTTGACGGCGTGGCGTTGGGCGAAGGCTTCCAAATCGGCCATGCGCGCCATCGAGCCATCGTCATTCATGATCTCGCAAATGACGGCGGCCGGATTGAGGCCGGCCAATCGGGCCATGTCGACACCCGCTTCGGTATGGCCGGCGCGCACCAGCACCCCGCCATCGCGCGCCATGAGCGGAAAAACATGGCCGGGCGAGGTGATATCGTGCGGCCCATTTGCCGGATCGATCGCCGCCATGACCGTGCGCGACCGATCGGATGCGGAGATCCCAGTGGTTACGCCTTCGCGCGCCTCAATCGATACGGTGAACGCGGTGTCATGGCGCGACTCGTTGCGCTTGGGCATCAGTTCGAGGCCGAGTTCGCGGCAGCGTTCGGGCGTCAGAGCGAGACAAATCAGGCCCCGCCCGAACTTGGCCATGAAGTTAATGGCTTCGGGCGTTGCCAACTGCGCCGGAATGACGAGGTCGCCTTCATTTTCCCGCTCTTCATCATCGACCAAGATGACCATCCGGCCGTTGCGGAATTCCTCGATGGCTTCCTCGACAGAGGAAAGTGCCTCGCTGGGGGGGCTGGCTACGCGCAACATGTTCAAATTTCCTCTTGCTGACGGGCAACGTAGCGCGCCAGCAAGTCGATCTCAAGATTGACGGCCGCGCCGGGGCTGAGATCGCCCAGGGTGGTCGCCACCAGCGTATGGGGAATGATGTTGACCGCGAAGTCCCCGCGGCCCACCGCGTTCACCGTGAGCGAAATGCCGTCGACGGTAATCGAGCCCTTCACCGCAATGAATCGCATCAGGTCAGCGGGCGCTGAGAACGTCATGTGTTCCGACCCGCCGTCTTCGTGGCGCGACTTTAATTCGCCCACACCATCGACATGACCGCTCACCAGATGACCGCTCAATTCATCGCCAAGGCGGAGCGAGCGCTCCAAATTTATGCGGCTGCCAACCTGCCACTTGCCGATCGTCGTGCAATTGAGCGTTTCGCCACTGACATCGACGGCAAACCAGCTGGGCCCGGTTTCGATCACGGTCAAGCACGGCCCGGCACAGGCGATGGAAGCGCCAATGGCGATTGTTCCGGTGTCATAGCTGGTCTCGATAATCAGGCGCTGATCCTCTCCGCCCATTGCGTGGCGAATTTCGCTGAGCCGGCCGACGTCGCTTATGATTCCTGTGAACATGCCGGCGCCTATCGTTTGTAATCGAATGTTTCGACAAGATCGTTGCCCAGTTCGCTCACTGTTCGACGCTGGAAGGCGGGCGCATCGGCAAGGCGATCAAGAGCAAGGGATTCAGCCGCCGGCGCGCCGTCACCGCCAATGATGCTGGGCGCGCGGAAGCAGATGAGGCGATCTACCAAGCGGGCGCCGAGCAGGGCCGCCGCGACATGCGCGCCGCCTTCGACCAAGAGGCGAGTGATCCCGCGTGCGCCAAGCGCATTGAGGGTGGCCAGCGCATCTGGGTGGCCATCGGAGTCCGGCGCCACGGCGATCACTTCGGCGCCGGCGGCGCGGTAGGGTTCATGCCGCGCCGTATCGGTGCCCACCACCGTGACGATCCAGGTTTGCACATCGCGCGCACCGATAACCAGTTGATGACCCGGCGGCAAACGTAAGCGGCCATCCATAACAACGCGGACGGGGGAGCGTCCTAGAAGGCCGGGAAGGCGGCAGGTCAGAGCCGGATCGTCGGCGAGCGCGGTTCCCGAGCCCACCAAAATGGCATCGTGCTGGGCGCGCAGGAGATGGCTGTGGGCACGCGACAAATCGCCAGTGATCCATTTGCTTTCGCCGCTGCCGGTAGCGATGCGGCCATCCAAGCTGGTCGCCAGCTTGAGCGCCACCAGCGGGCGGCCGAGTGCGATACGTTGCAGGAAACCGGCGTTAAGCCGGGCCGCAGCGTCGCCGCCGGGTCCGACCGCAACCTCAATCCCTGCCACTTCGAGGCGATCGATACCGCGCCCGGACACGCGTGGATCAGGGTCTTTCATCGCCGCAACCACGCGCGCGACCCGTGCGTCGATTAACGCGTCGGCACAGGGCGGCGTCTTGCCATGATGGGCACAGGGTTCGAGCGTGACATAAGCGGTTGCCCCTTCGGCGGCGGCGTCGGCGCGCCTCAGCGCCTCGCTCTCGGCATGAGGCCGCCCGCCCGGTTGGGTCCAGCCGCGCCCGACGACGCGTCCGGCGCGCACAAGGATGCAGCCAACAGCAGGATTCGGCCATACGGCGCCCAGCCCGCGCTCGGCCAACGCCAAGGCGCCGGCCATGTGGCGCATATCCGCTGAGGCGTCACGAATCTTCGTTTTCACCACCCAGGCCGCCGATGAAATCTTCAAAATCCTTGGCCTCGCGGAAATTCTTATAGACCGAGGCGAAGCGCACATAGGCCACGGAATCGAGCCCCGCCAGCGCCTCCATGATCATTTCGCCGACCACGCTTGACGGCACTTCTTGCTCGCCAAGGCTTTCGAGCCGGCGCACGATTCCGTTGATCACGCGGTCCACGCGATCCGGCTCCACCGGCCGTTTCCGAAGCGCTATCGCCATCGAACGGACCAGTTTATCGCGCTCGAACGGGACTCGCTGGCCGTTGCGTTTGATGACGGTAAGCTCGCGCATCTGGATCCGCTCGAAGGTCGTGAAGCGGCCGCCGCAATTGATGCAGGCGCGGCGCCGGCGAATCGACGTGTTGTCTTCCGTTGGACGCGAATCCTTGACCTGGGTATCTTCATTTCCGCAAAAGGGGCAACGCATGGCGAATTCCTGACGTGTTAAATTCTACCCACCAGATCGGGATAAATCGGGTAGCGGTGGCACAGCGCCACGACCTGCCCGCGTATTTTCGCTTCCACAGTTTCGTTATTATCCGGGTTCTCGGCCAGCCCTTCCAGCACTTCGGCGATCCACAGGCCAATCTGGCGGAATTCTTCGCCGCCAAATCCCCGGCTGGTCGCGGCCGGCGAACCGAGACGGACGCCCGACGTGACAGACGGTTTTTGCGGATCAAACGGAATGGCGTTCTTATTACAGGTCATGCCGGCGCGCTCGAGGCTTTCTTCGGCCGCTTTGCCGGTCAAATTCTTGGGCCTGAGATCGGCCAGCAGCAAATGGGTGTCGGTGCCGCCCGAGATGATATCGAAACCGCAACCGGCCAGGGTGTCGGCCAGGATGCGGGCATTGTCGAGGACGGCGGCTGCATAGGTGCGGAATTCCGGCCGCAAGGCTTCCCCGAACGCCACCGCCTTGGCGGCGATGACATGCTCAAGTGGGCCGCCCTGAAGGCCGGGGAAAATAGCTGAATCGATTTTCTTGGCCAACGCTTCGTCATTGGTGAGGATCATGCCGCCGCGCGGGCCGCGAAGGGTCTTATGCGTGGTTGTGGTCACAATATGGGCATGCGGTAGTGGGCTGGGATGCAGGCCTGCCGCCACCAACCCGGCGAAATGCGCCATATCGACGATCAGCACGGCATCGACATCATCGGCGATTTTGCGAAACCGGGAAAAATCGATAAAACGTGGATAGGCAGAGCCGCCGGCGACGATCACGTGCGGCTTATGCTCGGCGGCAAGCCGTGCCACTTCATCGAAATCGATCGCCGCATCTTGCTGGCGCACGCCAAATTGCACGGCGTTAAACCATTTTCCTGACTGATTGGGAGGCGCGCCATGCGTGAGATGCCCGCCGGCGGCGAGTGACATGCCGAGCACGGTATCGCCTGGCTGCATCACCGCCATATAGGCGGCCTGATTGGCTTGCGATCCGGAATGCGCCTGCACATTGGCAAACCCGCAGGAGAAGAGTTCCTTGGCCCGTGCGATGGCCAACCGTTCGGTAACATCGACGAATTCACATCCGCCATAATAGCGCTTGCCGGGATAACCCTCGGCGTATTTGTTGGTCATCACCGAGCCTTGCGCCTCGAGGACGGCGCGCGAGACGATGTTTTCCGAGGCAATCAATTCGATCGAATTCTGCAAGCGCTCGACTTCGTGGCGAATTGCCCGGTCAATTTCCGGATCGGCCTTCGCGAGCGTGCCCGAGAAAAAATCATCGTGCCGCATCGGTGCGGGCGGGTTCGCGGCTATGTCCGATGCGGCCATTTCAGATTCCATTCGGTAGATGGTCTGCCGGGACTAGGCCAGTTTTGCCACGCGGCGGGCATGGCGCCCGCCTTCGAAGCGAGTATCGAGAAATGCGTTCAAACATGTTTGGGCGTCTTCATCGGACATCGTGGCGCCGGGTAATGTGAGGACGTTGGCGTCGTTGTGCTGGCGGCTCAGGCGGGCTGTGGCGGCATCGTGGCACAGTGCAGCGCGCACCTGACGGTGACGATTGGCGGCAATGCTCATGCCAATGCCTGAACCGCAGATCAGCACGCCGCGCGCAACCTTGCCGGAGCCGATTTCATGCGCCAACGCATCGGCAAAATCGGGATAATCGACCGCTTGCTCATCTTCGGGGCCAAGATCTACGACCCTTAACCCTCGGGCGCGCAGGGCTTCCGACAGGACTGCTTTTAATGCGATACCTCGATGATCTGAAGCAATCGCGACGGCGCTGAGAGACATGAAATCAAAGCTTTATCGTTATATTCCGGAATTATTGTATACGCGCACATCATGGCGCGGGGCAAGCCCACCGGCACCATATCTCGCGTAGTGCCCGGCATGGGCCACTAGAGATCGCGAGTGATCGCGCGGGTTCCGATCCCGTGGCGAGCGCCGTGCCAATTGTAATGTGTTCAAAATATCGATCCAGTAGTTAGTTTGAATTATTATCAAACAACGTAAATATTATTTGACACTAGCAAATCACGCTGTCATTAAAATGATACCTTCAAATAATAGATGACGTTAATACTATGTCGGATGCCAACGAAGACCAAACAAATGACAACGAATTGTTGCGCATGACCGCAAAAATTGTTGCCGCCTATGTCGGCAACAACCCACTGAGCCCGGATCAGGTACCGGAGATTGTGCGCACCGTCAGCAACGCATTAAAGCAACTCGAGCTAGGCGAAAACGGGCAGGACAAGGCCGCCGGAAAGCCGGCGGTGCCGATCCGCCGGTCGATCACACCGGACTACATCATTTGCCTGGAAGACGGGCGCAAGCTGAAAATGCTGAAACGCCATTTGCGCACCACTTTCGGCATGACACCGGACGAGTACCGGGCGCGCTGGGGCTTGCCGGCGGATTACCCGATGGTGGCACCGAACTACGCCAAGCGGCGCTCCGAATTCGCGAAGAAAATCGGCCTCGGGAAAAAACGCCGCGTGGACTAAGCGCGCGGCGTTAATATCGCGGTTCACGTTCGTTTTCCGTAGATTTTATAAACTCGTGCTCACACAGTAATACCACGGTCCGGCTTGGTGTCGCCCGCAAGGCGCCGTTTTTCCATGACATATTCTAGCTTACGCACGGCGAGACGAGTTAGCTGCTGCTGTGTGATGCGCGGCGTACCGACGATCGAGGCCTCTATATTGGTCTCGGCATCGATCGCGAACACCTTGACGTAGTCGCCCACGTGCTGGAACTCCAAATAAATTTCTCGACCGCAAATATTTTGCCGCTGCATGGTCTTCCTCGAAGCGATTCCACGAGCATTATTCGATCTGATGATGTGATCGCCAACTGGCGCCACCAGTATTAGATTGTGAGAGATTTATTTTTAGTATGTGATCCCCGTTACCTTTTGCGATACTAATAGCCTATATTAGTTAATTCTGATGCGATGACCGGACGCCCCTCATGTATGGGTATCTGAAAAGCCGGCACAGGAAAGAAATTTGGGGACTAAGGGAGAGAATGATCATAAAATTTAAGCTGCCATCCAGGATAAAGAGAATCACGCTCGCCAACAGCGTTGTGCTCGTTGCCGGGCTGCTGGTGCTGGGCGCCTGTTCGGGCTTCGGCCTGCAAAACGCGCGCGGTGTACAGCCCTCAGGCTCCGCTTTCGAAACCGCGCTCCATAGTGAGTACTCCATAGTGAGTACATGACGCAGGCCGAAGGCGAGTATGCCTAATACGACTATGAATACTCTGACCTTTTCACCGAGCGCGCTGTTGCATCGGCTGGGGGCAACGCCCCGATCCCGTTACATTAGATAATTGGGATATTCCTGAAGCCAACATGGAAGAGCTGAGCAATGCGCGTGACCGCTTGGTCTCAGCCCTCGATGCATCAGGCCGCACGAAGGCACCGGGCAGCGCCGCACATGCTCAGGTCATGTTCGATTGCTGGGTGGAAGAACAGCATGAAAATATTCAGCCGGAAGATATCGCTGCCTGCCGCAGCGGCTTCTACGGCGCCATCGTAGCGGTTGAGGGCGCATTGCGCGTAGCCCCGGAGCCGATGATGGAAGAGCCGGAGCCAGAGCCCATGCCGGCGCCTGAAGTCGAGATGCCATCCACGCATTATGTCATCTATTTCGATTTTGATAGCGCGGAGCTTACTAAAGACGCGACTGGCACCATTGGCGACGCCGTCGCGGCGACCCGCCAAATGAAGTACCAAAGCGTCACAGTGTCGGCGCATACCGACCGTGCCGGCGACATGGGGTATAATCAGGACCTCGCGCAGAAACGGGCGCTTGCCACCGTTGATATGATTCGACGCTTCGGCGGCGTCAATCTGGACATCAATATCAAGAACTTCGGCGAGAACCAGCCGGCGGCTAAAACCGTCGATGGCGTCAAAGAAGGCAGAAACCGCCGCGTCGAATTTTCCCTCGAGTAGGCGGGGACGCGACAGACGTAACGAACAGGGTCGGCCTAGTGCCGGCCCTGTTTTTTTGTCACCTGCGCATGCCCCTTTGCATGCCCATTTTGTATGCCCCGGGGCACGGGCAAAAAACGTGCCTAAACCCGTTCTTAGAAGAACTCTATTTCACGCCCAGGCAAGTGGCGGTGTGGATATTGCAAATTATGCAATCGCTCCGTCCGGCGAATTCGACTTCTTCCTTCTGTATAAAATATTTTATACCTAACGGTATGCAAAAACGTATACGATCACTTAATACAGAATTCACATGTGACGAAGGACTGATCAGCGAATGGGCTCGCAAGTGTTTGCAAGCAGAATAAATCTACAATCCACCGTCGAGATGAACGACGAAGGCATCAAACTGGGCATGACGGAAGTCGTTGTCGAAGGCTTGAGGGAACGGATTCTCAACTGGGATTATCCGCCGGGACATCGGCTCACGGAAGATCAACTCTGCAAGGAGTATGGCGTCAGCCGAAGTCCTGTGCGCGAGGCCCTACACCGGCTCGAAACCGGTGGGTTCATCGAGCGCCTGCCGCGCCGCGGATACGTGGTCAAACAGCTCGATCTGAGAGGTGTCGAGGAACTGTACGAACTGCGGCTGGCGCTGGAGCAACTGGTCGTCGAGCGGCTATGCGAGCAAGGCGAGACGAAATCGGTCTTGAACAAACTGGGTGATACATGGCGTGGCATTCTACAGAATCCACCCGCATCCATTGAAGAAATGCCCGAGCTCGACCGGCAGTTTCACGAATCTTTGGCGGCCGCCATCGACAACGAAATGCTGCTCAGTGAGTTGAAGTCAATAAACGACCGGCTCTCTATCTTCCGGGTTCTTGACTTCGAGATCGGTCAGCGCATCGAGAGTACGTGCAGAGAACATTTGGCGATACTTGATCGTATCGCCAATCGGGACGCTGAAGGTGCGCGCAAGGCCATGCGGAACAATGTCGAGGCCGGGTGTAACAACGTCGAAGAAGTTATCAAAGAAGCCTTGGTCAAGGCCCATGGTTTAAACGCGAGGAGGATGCAGTGAAGAAGTTCGAATGGAAGAAGGGGACTCCGATCTTCTGGGAGGAGTTCACCTGGGAAGAAGTCGAGGAATATGTCGAGCAGTGCAACATGGTGATAATTCCGGTTGGCGCGATCGAACAGCATGGTCCTCACCTTCCGCTGTCGACAGATACGACACAGGCCATGGAAATCTCCAAACGGGTGTCCGCCAACACGGGCGTTCCCTTGATCCCACCTGTCTCGGTCGGCATTTCACAGTCGCACGGCAACTTTCCGGGGACCCTTTGGCTGCGAGCCGATACCATGATTCGCGTACTCTACGACCTGTCCACAGCGCTCTACGAGACCGGAATCCGGAAATTCTTTTTCATCAGCGGGCACATGTACAACGACTGGGGAATCAAGAGCCTGCGCGATCATTTCCGCTGTGATTATGACGATGTTCAGATCACCACGGTCAACTATTGGCTGACCGCTGAAACCCGCTTCGCCGAGGACTGTCCCGAGAACAAACATATCCACGGAAACTTTGGTGAGACCGCGCAGATGCTGGCGATCCGCCCCGACCTCGTAAAGATGGATCGCGCGGAGGACGTGCCGGATTTCTTTACCCTGTTCGATTACCGTTTTGATCAGGTATCGCCGAACGGTATCATCGGCGGGAACGCCACGGGGGCGACGGCTGAAGACGGCAGGCTAATGCTGGACGCGTTCGAGGCGAGTATCACCGAAATGGTACTCAAAGGATTGGCGGAAAAAATGCCGATCCCCGGGGGTTACCAGCGCAAAAACAAAGACCTTCAAGTGAAGAAAAGGCGGAGTTGGAGCAACTAACCAGGGCATCAGCCGAGGGGAGAAGAACATGGCGAAAGTTCAGACTGTTGGCGTACACAAGATTCCGATGTCATCGCCGAGCGATGTCTCGGGCATCGATGCATTGATCGACAGCGGCGATATCAAGCCGGAAAACATCATTGCCATCGTTGCCAAGACCGAGGGCAACGGGTTGGTCAATGATTTCAGCCGGGGCCTCACGGAGCTCTCGCTCAAGATCATGTTGTCGGAGCGCATGGGCATCTCCCGCGAAAATGTTGCCGATCGGATTTCGATGGTGATGTCTGGCGGTTGCCCTGGCCTGATGAGCCCGCACTACACGATATTCACCAGCGAGTGGGGGGAAGGCGAGGAACATCCTGACAAGCGGCTGGTCGTCGGCGTGGCCTTTTCACGTGAGCTGTTGCCGGAAGAGATCGGCCGCATGGGCCAGATCGAAGAAGTCGCCAAAGCCGTTCAGGAGGCGACCAAGAACGCCGGCATCACCGATCCCGCCGATATACATTTCGTTCAAGTGAAGAACCCGCTGCTGACCAAACCCCGGATCGCCGACGCCAAGGCGCGCGGGCAAACGGTCGTGACCGAGGAAACCGGCGTCACCTATCACGGCTCGATGTGCTACGCGAACGATGCATCGGCCCTCGGCGTGGGGCTTGGGACCGGTGAGATTCCGCGCGATAAGCTCAACGACGATATGGTGCGGAAAGATTTCTCGCTCTATTCGAATGTTTCGTCGACTTCATCTGGCGGTGAGAAATCGCGCGCCGAGGTCGTCGTCATGGGCAACTCGACCAATTCTGCCAGCCCATTCAGAATCGGGCATAGCATCATGAAAGATCTCATCGATGCGAACGGCGTCAAGGAGGCGTTGCGCAGCGCCGGACTCGACTTCGCCTGTTGCCCTTCGGATTCGGACCTTGAGAAAGTGGTGAACGTGCTCGCCAAGGCGGTCGTGCCCAGCCATGGGCTACTGCGTGGCCGGCGCTTCGCCATGCATGATGATTCCGATATCAGCACCAAGCCGGCCCGCGCCGTCGGCAATGCGGTGATCGCGTCGGTCATCGGCGATACCATGAACTATGTTTCGGGCGGCGAGGTCGATTCCCATTCCGGCCCGCCCGACGGCAACCCGGTCGCCGCCATTATCCGCGTCTAAGTCAAGGAAACGCGCCATGTCATTCGAGCTTTTCGTCAACGGCACCCTAATGCGCGGCCTCAAGCTGCACGACAATCTGACGGGCGCGGAGTTTCTCGGTGAAGCGGTCACCGAGCCCTTCTACCGCATGTATTCGATCGGCGATGTGCATCCCGGCATGTTCGAAGTCGCTGAGGGCGGCGTTGCCGTGAAGGGCGAGGTTTACTTGGTGCCGGACGATGTGTGGGCCGCGATCGAGGCCGGCGAGCCGCCCAATCTCTACCGCGGCGAAATCAAGCTCGCCGACGGGCGGCGGCCGTTCGGCATCCTCTATCCGCAAAAGTTGGCCGAGGGCCATCACCGCGATATATCGGAGTTTGGCGACTGGCGGGCCTACATGGCCA
>Ga0209403_10004119_pt1 | contig 15961 bp, 12 predicted proteins | sample ArcticOcean_MG_C_8_FD_187440 | JGI IMG/M metagenome (GOLD analysis project Ga0209403, IMG submission 187440) | Marine microbial communities from western Arctic Ocean - ArcticOcean_MG_CB11_86 (SPAdes) (version 2) | ecosystem: Environmental > Aquatic > Marine > Oceanic | place: Arctic Ocean... | reverse complement strand
GGCGCCAACCACTCCATTGGTGCCCAACATGCCTTTGCTCATGTCTGAGATGTGCATTGAGCCGCCCTTGCCCTTGTTGGGCCCGGTGGCGCGGCCAAAGAGTTCGGCCATCATTTGCTTCACATCGACACCCTTGGCGATGCAATGGCCGTGGCCCCTGTGGGTGCTACCGATGTAGTCTTCGTCGCTGAGGTTGGCACAGACACCGACCGGGACTGCCTCTTGGCCCGCAGAGGAATGCACCGAGGCTGACATGCCCCGCTGACCCGTTTCCGGGATACCACGTTCTTCGAAGTGGCGGATCACTGTCATTGTGTTATAGAGCTTAAGTAGAGCCTCGCGGTCTAAATCCATGCTTCCTCCTATCCTTCTTCAAAAGGATGGTACTTATTAGTTCAGGCAAAAAATCGAGGCTCGGCGAGCCGAGCAGATTTTCGGATATGTTAGCACGCCGCCTAACTATGTCAACTTGAGTGAGTCACGGCCGTAACCGGCTCTCCCTCGCCTGCCTCCAAGAGGACTCCTGCGTTTCCGTTGGCCACAGCAACCTCCAAATAACCATGACTGCCAGCCAACGCGATCAATCCATCCTCATTCACATGGGTATTGTCGTTGAAGGTGCGGCTCAACCCAGCAACTCTACGGTTCTTTATCAGAACTGCGACGTTCCCCAAACCGTATAGAGTTTCAGCCAAGATATTTGTGATTAGGTTGCCGTAGACGTCTTGGTAGATCACCTGCCCGGTAATCTCGTCGCCGTTCGTTACAGGCTGAGGCAATGGCAGAAAGAAGACACGGCTCACTGGCTCACCCAAGTCTTCAGGCGCGACTCCAAGTGACAGGTGAGCCGCCACCGGCGTAAAAACGTCTCGCCCATGAAAGGTCTCACTGACTGGGTGACGCCAATATTTCTCGTTGGTCAGGTGCACCGCTGTAAGCGGGAATGGCAGTTCCACCAAGCCAGCTTCAGCAGAAACTGATGTTAGGTAGCTGGAAATCACCCCGCTGAGCAGGCCGTTATCCGGGGCGATAAAGCTCCCGCAAGGGGTGGTGAGAAGTATGGGTCTGCGGTCGGTGCCTACACCGGGATCAACTACAGCGACTTGGATGGCGTGGTTCGGGAAATACTTGTGGTTGATCCCAAGTAGGAACGAGCCCTGAGCCACGTTCTGAGGCAATATCTGGTGGGAGAGGTCTATGAAGCGGAGGTTGGGGTTGATGGAGAGGGCTACGCCCTTCATGACGCCCGCATAGGCGTCGGACAGCCCAAAGTCGGTGGTGAATACCAGCAGTGGCGATCTCATACCGATTTATATTCCGGGGAAGGGCGGGTGCGACCGCCCAAATTAACCTACTCTTACGCTGATGATCGAGATGACTATGAACGATATCGCTAAAAAAATTGTGAACTGGAACAGTGTTTTTTCCAGACCACGGCGAGTGCGAATAGTCGATGATGCGGAGCCGAATAGCCCGCCGCCACCCTCTTTCACCTGAGCTAGGATTACAACCACCAGCAAGATAGAAATCAGCAGTTGGATGATGTTCATGAAATCGTTCATGGATTGACCTCGGCGGACGCTACCGCCCGTTCTGAATATCCCCGCGTTATGCTGGGGTGTTTAAGGCTGGGTTACTTGAGTTTTTCCAAGGCCACAACGACCAGTTCATTAACTAGGTCGGGCTTGGCCTGACCCTTGGTGATTTTCATTACCTGGCCCACCAGGAACTTGGCGGCGGTTTCTTTTCCGCCCATGTAATCCGCCACTGCCTGTGGGTTGGCGTCGATGGCCTGGCCAACCGCCTCATCGACAGCAGAAGAATCGCTTATCTGAGTATATCCCTTTTCTTGGACTATCTGCGCCGGTGAACCACCGGATTCAAAGGCTTCTTCCAAGACCGTTTTGGCCATGGATACGCTAACCGTGTCTTTGTCCACCAGGTCAATCAACTCAACCAGGCTTTCTGGGGACACCGGTGATTCGTCTATCAGACGGTCTTCCAAGTTCAGCAGGCGACTCAGGTCGCCCAGAATCCAGTTACTAACATTCTTGGCAAACTTCTGGCCATTATCGCTGTCTGTGGCGTGGAGTCTGGTTGCCTGCTCGTAGTAGTCGGCCATGCCCTTGGAGTTGGTCAACAGCCTGGCATCGTACTCGGGAAGCCCGTATTGATCTGTGAACCTTGCTAGCCGGTCAGTAGCCAACTCAGGAAGATTGTTTCTAAGTTCTTCGATCCAGGAGTCTTCAATCACTAGAGGGGGCAGGTCTGGCTCTGGGAAATACCGATAGTCGTGAGCCTCTTCCTTGCTGCGCTGAGAATACGTCGCGCTACGCTCCTCAGACCAGCCACGAGTCTCCTGAATGACGCGTTCTCCTGAATCCAGGACTCTCTTTTGGCGTTCCTGTTCGTGGTTCAGGGCCATGAATACTGCCCGGAGGCTGTTCATGTTCTTAATCTCAGCCTTGGTGCCGTATTCTTTCTGTCCCACCGGCCGCAGGCTGATGTTGGCATCGCAACGGAAGCTGCCATCCTGGGCGTTAGCGGTGGAAACTCCTAAGTATTGGATAATCGAGTGCAGCTTGGTCAGGTAAGAACGGGCTTCTTCCGGAGTGCGCATGTCCGGGTGGCTAACCACCTCCATGAGTGGAACTCCGGAGCGGTTCACGTCGACCAGGCTATGGGGGTCATCGTTTTCATCACTAACGTGCTGGAGCTTGGAAACATCCTCTTCCAGGTGGACTCGTTCCACGCGGACCGTTCGGTCCTGGCCGTCGGCGGTGATGTCCATTTCTCCGTTCAAGGCCAATGGCAGGTCAAACTGAGATATCTGGTACCCCTTCATCAGGTCCGGGTAGGGGTAGTTCTTGCGGTCAAACTTGGTCAGTTTAGGTATTTCACAGCCCAGGGCCAAGCCGGTCATGATGGTGAACTCAACGGCCTTCTTGTTGATGACCGGTAGGGTTCCCGGCAGACCGAGGCATACGGGACAAACTCGGGTGTTTGCGGGTGCGGTCTGGTAATCGGCCCGGCAGGAGCAAAACATCTTGCTCTGGGTCCGCAGTTGGACGTGTACTTCTAGGCCAATGACTGTTTCGTATTCCATAGAAAAAAGAAGGTCTCGTTAGGTGGCGTCGCGGGATGAAATTGCGCCTGTGCGTTACTGAGATTTAGTATAGCAGGCGCAATTTTGGGTAACAATCACGCGGAAGCTACTCAGGCCGTTGGGAGAGCACTGCCTAGGTCAGCAGGCCCTTGCTGCGGAGCATCTCCTGAGCGGTGGTGCCGATGTCAGCGGGAGTGGGAATTACCCAAGCGCCGGCATCTGTCAGCGCGGCAATCTTGTACTCGGCAGTTGCGCTCTCTCCGGTGATGATTGCTCCGGCGTGCCCCATACGTTTGCCAGGAGGGGCTGATGCGCCGACGACCAATGCTGCCACTGGTTTGCTGAATTCTGCCTTGATGAACGCAGCGGCGTCTTGTTCCATGGTGCCGCCAATCTCGCCAATCATCACCACAGCATCGGTGTCTGGGTCGGCGTCGAACAGGCGTAGAACGTCCACAAAGTTGGTACCAATGATTGGGTCTCCGCCAATTCCGACACAGCTAGATTGGCCTAAATTGAGGGTGGTGAGCTGTCCCACGGCTTCATAGGTCAAGGTGCCACTGCGTGAGAGTACGCCCACCCTTCCCGGTAGGTGAATCGCTCCGGGCATGATCCCTATTTTGCACTTGGCGCCGGGGTTGATGAGTCCGGGGCAGTTGGGCCCAATCAGCCTGGTGGGTTTGTTTTCTATGTAGCGGTAGACCTTGACCATGTCCTGAACCGGGACGCCCTCTGTGATGCAGGCTATGAGCGGGATACCGGCGTCAGCGGATTCTAAGATGGCGTCGGGCGCGAAGGGTGGCGGCACGAATATCAGTGACATATTGGCCTGAGTCTCAGCCACAGCTTCTTCAACCGAGTTGAACACGGGGACTTTGTCGTCGAACATCGTCCCGCCCTTGCCGGGGGTAACTCCAGCCACCACGTTGGTGCCGTAGGCCATGCAACCACGGGCGTGGAAGCTGCCTTCCTTTCCGGTTATCCCCTGCACCAATACCCTAGTTGTTTCGTCTACCAGTACTCCCATCAGGGTTTATCTCCGACCGCGCTTGCGGTTAAATATCGCATTGAAAATTGGGCTACTAAACTTGGGTTTTAAACTTTAATCTGTTTGATGGCGTTGGAGGCATCAGTGAGCGTGTCCGCAAAAACCACCGGCAGTCCCGATGCGCCCAGTATTTCTTTCCCTTCCACCACGTTGGTGCCCAGCATCCTGACCACCAGTGGAACAGTTGAGCCAGTTTCCTTGTACGCCATCACGATGCCCTCTCCGGCGATGTCGCAACGGAGAATGCCACCAAAGATGTTGATCAATACTCGTTTCACTTTGGGGTCTGAGAGGATAATCTTAACGGCGCTGGAGACCTTCTCCGGAGTTGCTCCGCCGCCCACGTCTAAGAAGTTGGCCGGGGCTGCTCCGGCAGCGTTGGTCACATCTAGTGTGGCCATGGCCAGACCCGCACCGTTGACCAGGCAGCCTACATCGCCGTCCAAGTTTACATAAGCAATATCCAAGTCCGACGCCTGAGCTTCCAACGGGTCTTCCTGGCTGACATCACGGTAGGCCAGAAGGTCCGCGTGGCGGAACATGGAATCGTCGTCCAGGTTGATCTTGGCGTCCAGTGCTACCACATGGCCTTCGCTAGTGATGATCAGGGGGTTGATCTCAACCAGAGTGCAGTCGTTCTCCACAAACACGCGGTACAGGGCCGATAGAACCTTAGCGGCTTCACTGGCTACGGACTGATCCAACCCTAACTTCCGTACGAGACGGCGAGTCTGAAACGGCATCAACCCGGATAGGGGGTCGACGGGCTCGGTGTGGATGTCTTCGGGGTTATTTGCGGCTACTTCTTCAATGTCCATGCCGCCCTGGGTGCTCACCAGTAAGGCGGGTCCCCGGTGGTCACGGTCAATGGTCAGCGCCACGTAGAGTTCTTGTTTGATGTCGGCTAGTTCTTCGATTAATAACTTTTCTACGGGAGCACCCTCTGGTCCGGTCTGAGGGGTGACCAGATTGGTTCCCAGCATCGTCTGCGCCACTTCCGACGCTTCTTCTGGGCTGCGAACTAATTTGACGCCACCGGACTTGCCGCGTCCGCCGGCGTGTATTTGGGCCTTTACCACTGACTGTCCACCAAGTTCTGCCGTGGCAGCCTTGGCTTCTTCAGGGGTGGTGGCAACAATGCCGCGAGGCACCGGAATCCCATAACGGGAGAATACTTCTTTGGCTTGGAACTCGTGGATGTTCATGCAGGTCCTTGGCTGGGATGGATAGGCTCCGGAACTAATCTGCCAACGGGGTTAACTAAAAATCAACCATTGGAGACGTCCATTTCCCAGGCGTCCGTAAAATGTAGGTGATTTTGGCTCGCCCGTCAACGCGTTTGAGTGCGTTTTCGGTGGACAAATACGGTAGCCAGTTTCATAATCGCGCCATTCAATCAAATCCGTTCTATAAATACGATGGACTCAGATTCGATTGGATAGCGACTCCCGAGATAATGATTTTGATAGACGCGACAACCCAACTCGGCAATTAAAGGAGAAACTATGGTCCGCTATAACAAGGTGATTGAACTATTGGAACAGGACAAGCCGGTGTTCTGCTCCGGCTTAGTCTGGAATGGTAATTTGGACGATATGACCTTTGTCGGCGACGCCGATTACGACATGGTCATTGTTGAGATGGAGCATCAAGGGTTCGATTTCAATGATCTTAGGACCATGCTCCAGTTCTTGATGAACCGCAAAAAAATTGCCGAATCGGGCACACTGCAAGCTGACCCGGCCCCGTTTGTGCGGATCCCTCCGAATACCGGTGAGCGCAATCAATGGGTGATCAAGCAGGCCTTGGACGCTGGAGTCTATGGTCTGGTATTGCCGCATCTGGATACCGTGGAAGATGCCCAGGCGGCGGTGAGAGCCGCCCGCTATCCCCAAGTGCCTGGAGTGGCAGATTTTGAGCCCAAGGGAGAGCGTGGCTGGTGGTACCGTATTGCGCCGCGTTACTGGGGCATGACCCCGGCTGAGTACTACGATGCGGCCGACCTCTGGCCGCTGGACCCGGACGGCAACATGCTGCTGATTGGCATCATTGAAGACCCAGTGGGCGTGAAGAACGTGCGGGATATTCTGCGGGAAGTTAAGGGAATCGGCGCCATCTGGGCTGGGCCGGGAGACATGTCTGTGGCCATGGGACACAAGGGCAATGCCAGTCATCCTGATGTACAAGCCAACTTGCTGACGATCTTGGAGGCCTGCAAGGAATTTGGTGTTCCCTGCGCCACTGGCTGCACCGCAGACGAAGTACCTATGCGGTTGGAACAGGGGTTCCGGATAATCATAACGGCCCCCGAGAAGACCACTAATGGTCTGGCCGAGGGCCGCAGAATCGCTGGTCGTTAAGTTTTAGTAAATTTTCTGGATGCCGGAGTTAATTCCGGCATCTACTTTTAGTTGGTGTTTGCGACGCCCTCTCCAGGTCCTTGCAAGAACTTGAAGATATCGGCCTCTGAAGACAGGATGACTGTTGTCTGCTGGTTCAAGAACACCTTGTAGGCTTCGAGGCTCCTCCGGAAGGAGAAGAACTCAGGATCCTCTTCCAAGGCCTCGGCTAGAATGCGAATCGCATCCGCCTCACCCTGGCCTCTGACTTGATTGGCGGTCTTGTCTGCGTCGGCTAGGATAATGTCCCGGTCCTTGTCGGCGCCAGCGCGAATCTGCAGGTCTTGCTCGTCACCCTCAGCACGGAACTTAGTGGCGATCCTGTTCCGCTCTGCGCGCATCCTGGTGTAAATGCTGGGGGTTACCGTGTCCGGGAAGTCGGCGCGTTTGATACGAACATCGACAATCTCAATGCCGAACGGTTCATCACGCGGAACGAAGTACTGAACGGTGAAGGAATCACCGGCATCCAGCGACTCCTCTGCTTGCGTTCCCAGTGTAAGCAGTCCATCAGCCTCGCTGAAACTTCGAATCTTCACATCAACGCCCGGAGTTCCTTCGCCTTCTGGTCCTGATATGACGCGAATATCGCCTGCGTTGATAACTGTTTCGTCAATCCTGAATTGGAATCCTTCTAATGCTCCACCAGGCTCGGGTACCGTGAATTCTATGGTGCGTTCTCGTGCGTTGACACGGGCTCGCACTCCACCTAGCACTTCAGCCAGAAGCTCCGTCCTTGATTCCGTGCCTTCGATTAACGGCAGGCCTTCATCGTCTACCACCGGGTTACCAGTGGGGTCCAAGATTGGCCTTGCTCCGATAATCTCTGGCCTGGTGCGTAGAGCGATACGCTCACGCAGGGTAGCGTTTACGATGTCACCCAAGCGGCTTCTAGCGTTGCTCTCTGTGAGCAGAGTCTTCCGGAACTGGACTGCGTCAATAATCCGGTATCGGGCGTAAGAGTCAATGCTAAGGTTTTCTTTGTTGGCGTCCCGCATGGTCTCGGGATCTGCGTCAATCCTGAGAAGCCGTTTGTCAAAACGGACCACAGTATCGACGAAGGGAGCTTTAACGTTCAGGCCGGGCTCGGTTTTAACAGACTGGACTTCACCAAACCGGGTAATTATCACCTGTTCCGTCTCGTCTACTACGTAGAGGGCTTGGGAGACGATAATTAGTCCCACAATGATGATGATGCCTGTGATTATGAGAGTTCTCATTTAATTTAATTCTCGTGCGAAATTGGATTCAATCGAAATGGTGTCTTTTTTATTGGGCTACGACGGGGCTACGGCTGGGGGCTGGGACCGATGGGCAATGGAATCCGTCCGCCGGAATCGCCCAGTACCAGCACGGATTCTGCGTCTGGCGAGACGATTATCTTGGCGATGCCAGGAAGAATCTCTTCCATGGCCTCTAGATATAACCGTTGCCTGGTAACGTCTTGTGACAGTTTGGATCGATTGTATTCTTCCAAAACCGAAGTGAATCCTTCAGCTTCACCCTCTGCCCTGGCAACCCTGGACTGGGCGAATGCCTCTGCTTCTCTCTTGATCCTTTCTGCGTTACCACTAGCCCTGGGGATGATGTCATTCTCATACGCCCTGGCCTGGTTGATTCTGGTGTCACGTTCTTGGCGCGCCCGGAGCACGTCATCAAATGCGTCGCGTACTTCTTCCGGTGCTTTTACGTCCTGCAGCTGCACGTTGGTCACGTTGATACCAGTTTGATAGCTGTCTAGGATGACCTGCAAACGCTGTTTGGTGGCCGCCTGCACCTCTTCACGTCTGGCGGTCAGCACATCGTCAATGGTCCTCTGGCCGATGACCAGACGAAGCGCCGCTTCTGAGGCGTCTTTTAATGTCCTACCGTCAGGACTGCCTGTGTTAATGCCACGGTCATTTTCGCCTGGGTCCGAGACATTGAACAGGAAATCTACGACGTTTTTAATGTCGTACTGGACCACCATCTGTACGTCAACGATGTTTAGGTCACCGCTGATCATCTCAGCTTCCAGAGGGGCTGGGGTGTCGGCAACATTTTCGCCGCTACGGAAACCAAGCTCCAAACGGCGGGTTTCAGACGTCAAAATAACGTCTTTTTGTCCAACGGGGCCGGGCCACCACCAATGCAGGCCGGTCTGTGTGACTGGATTACCCTGCACTGCTCCAAATCTGCGCAGCGCGGCTTGTTCACCGGGGCTAACGGTGTAGATGCCGCTGGCTGCCCAGATGATAACAATCAGGCCGATGACCAGAACGACAGCCAGGCCAACGCCACCACCGCCCAGTCTCTGTAAAAGGGGATTGATACCGTCGCGGACAGTGCCAATTATCTTTTCAAAATCCATTTCAGGCTGCCTGGGGCCGCCACCGGGTTGATTCATATTTGTACTGTCCTTTTGCCTATCCTGCTATTTACGGCGCTAGCCGACTTAGCCATCTAGTGGGAGCTGGGCGCCCAACTATCTACTGAGCATTGTTGATTCTACCACCTTAGGTATAGATGAACTACAGCCTAGCCTCTGGCTTAAGAAAACTTGAACGAAAACCAAGTATCTCGACTTGGTGCGTTAGGCATGCTCGTCACTCTTTATTTATGATGTAGTTCACCTCGATTACGTTGTGCGGCCCGGCTGGAATCATCTCCGGCATCGTTAGAGATTTGGCACCAAGTCCGATGATTCCAGGATTGGAGGCAGGGTATAATGCTTTCGATTGTCAGGGCTTCCTTAGGGAATTGAGCGATTATCGGCGATTAACACAACAATTAATTTCAATTGAGGATCTAGCAGATGACCACATTTGGCCTGGATATCATCCCAGGAAACGACATGACCCGAATCAAGGCAGTATGCGAGCACCAACGGGGCTTAATTTATGTAGTGCCTGCAGAACGTAGTTGGGTTTGCAGCAAGGAAAATCTGCCGGCACACGCCCTGGCGGGGTTCTTCCGAGAACTCAGCGCCTTGGATAACAAAGCGGTTGAGGGGTTAATGCAGGAATGGGGCATCTACTTTAGACAGCTACCCAAGGAACAAGAAGGCGCTGAGACTGAAGGCACAAAAGCGTCTTAAAACCTGTCTTAGTTAAAAGGCAAAAAAGAGGCGGGTCTAGAAACCCGCCTCTTTTTGTTTGGCTTTGGATGGGGTAACTAGTCGTCGCCGTCCACTGTCGCGGTCGATGGCAGTGTTGCTGCTGGCTGTGGGTTTCCAGCCTGAGCAGGGCTCTCGGGGCTGGGTGTATAAGCGGGCGGTGTCTCTGGCTCCACTGGAGGTGTGGCAGGATTGCCACCGGACTCATCGTCAGCGTTGAATAGCCGGTTCATGGCTTCACCAGACACGGTCTCGTATTCAATCAGGTATTCTGCCAGCCGCACGAGTTTGGACTGATGGATCTTGATCGTATCTACGGCCAAATCGTAGGCGGTATTAATAAGTTCTGATACAGCGTGGTCGATCTCTTCGCCCATTCTGCCGGCGTAATCCTTCTCTTCTCCGCCAGAGGAACGGCCAAGGAACACCATTTCTTCGGCCTTGCCAAAGGTCCTAGGCGCTCCAAGTCCATCAAGACTGTGTGAATCTTTGATGATAATGGTTACCGGTTTGAGACCGTTTTCAATCAGGCCTTCGTTGAAATTGGCCAACTGGAAGTCGGCTTCTTTACGGGACCTGAATTCAGAGTCGTCAGTCATTATCACTAGGATGTCGTCGCCATAGACCTCAATCGTTGAGATTTCACCGTCTCTGGCCTTTTGAATGACTGAGCTAATCGGCATTGCCTCGTAGACCTTGGCGCTGAACATACCGTAGCGCTTGACCATTCCCATGGCCAACTTGGTGGCCTGTTCCAGGTCATTGCTGGCTCCGGTGGTTACTTCGTTGAAGATGATCTGCTCGGCAACCCGGCCGCCCATGGTCACGGCCATGCGGTGGGCGAACTGGTTCTTAGTCCATAGGTACCGGTCTTCTTCTGGTACCAAGGAAGTGTGTCCACCCATCTGCCCGCGGGCAACAATGGAAATTTTATGCACAGGATCGGCAAATTCCAGGCCCCACGCAACCAAAGCGTGTCCGGCTTCGTGATAGGCCGTCATCTCTTTCTCACGGTCGTTAATCCGCCGGCTCTTCCGTTTTGGTCCAGCAATTACACGATCCACAGCTTCTTCAAAGTCGTCCATGAAGATTTGTTTTTTGCTGCCCCGAGCAGCCATGATGGCTGCTTCATTTATCAGATTTGATAGTTCTGCGCCGCTGAATCCCGGTGTCTCCTTGGCCAATGCGTCAAAGGTGACTTCCGGAGCCAAGGGCTTGCCGGCGGCGTGAACCTTTAGGATAGCCTTCCTGCCTGCAATGTCGGGCAGGTCCATGGTCACGCGTCGGTCGAATCGACCAGGCCTCAATAAGGCTGGATCCAAGATGTCTGGGCGGTTGGTGGCGGCAATCACAATTACGTTGGTATTGGTCTCAAAGCCGTCCATCTCAACTAGAATCTGGTTCAGGGTTTGTTCTCTTTCATCGTGTCCGCCGCCAAGACCGGCGCCACGGTGGCGACCAACGGCGTCAATCTCGTCAACAAAGACGATACAGGGTGCGTTGCGTTTTGCCTGATCAAACAGGTCTCTGACGCGGGCGGCACCCACACCAACGAACATCTCTACAAACTCGGAACCGCTGATGTGGAAGAAGGGCACGCCGGCTTCACCAGCCACTGCCCTAGCCATCAGCGTTTTGCCGGTGCCGGGAGGGCCAACTAGGAGAACGCCCTTTGGGATGCGAGCTCCAAGGGCCAAGAATCGTTCCGGAAATTTGAGGAACTCAACAACTTCGGCGAGTTCTTCTTTGGATTCTTCTACACCTGCTACGTCGTTGAACGACACAGTAGGCTTGTTGAAGGGCATCATCTTGGCGCGGCTGCGACCAAAGCTCATGGTCTGGTTATTGCTGCCCTGTGCCTGACGCATCATGAACAGAATCAGGCCGCCGAAGAAAATTAAGGGTAGGAAGTTCAGCATCAACCCAAAGAAGCTACTGAGACCACTAGAGCCCTTGTAAATGACTTGGACACCGGATGGGGGACCCACGGTTACTCCGCTTTCCACCAACATGCCAATCACGTCGGTTTCGCGGCCGATGCGACTGGTGAATCTGTCGGCTCCGGATGCGCTGGTGCCTCTGGGGAAAACGATGAGTCTACGGCCGTCAATGACAATCTCGCGAATGTCATTGTTCTTGGCCATGGCTACCACCGTGGTTAGCGGTTCTTCAGTGCTGGCGCCGAAGCTGGGCAACAGGGTGTAGAAGATTACTATCGCCCCAATGATAATCATCAGGTACACGAAGCTGTTGCGGAGCCACCGGTTATTACCCATGTTTACCCCTTAGTTTCCTCATTAAAAGCCAACAGAAAAGCCTACAGCTACTCTCACTATATATTATCGGAGCGAGCCTGAAATTGCAAAGTATTTACGCCCGTTTCACGACCATTCAGGCTCAAGCGTTGTCGTTTCGTAAAATGCAAATCGCCGACTCAACTGCACATCTACACAACATCGGTTTTGGTTTTAACTATTGGTTTTAACTATTGATAGATGCATCACGTCAATAGAGGGATGCGGATTAACTAATCTTGTTATAAACTTTGTGCCTAATAGCTAAGCACGGATTCTACCTGGGTTATTCCCTGGGTTATTCTATGAATCCTTTGCAGACAATACGCATCATAGAACGTATTGGATCGTCAGCTCCACGGTTTGGGCAGGGTGACTCTGGACCTTTGTAGGGGGTGGACGACCTTAATGTCACCGGGATTACTATTGGAACAAAGTTAAAACAAACAGCAACAAAAGAGGGGGAATTATGGCTGAATACGCACATCCAGAATCGATCGTCACCACAGATTGGGTATCTGAACATGGATCAGACGCCAACTTAAGGTTGGTTGAAGTTGATGTTGATACAGCTGCTTACGACGCTGGGCATATCGCTGGCGCAGTGGGCTGGAACTGGAAGTCTGAACTCCAGCAGACTCTCAGCCGAGACTTGGTGAGCAAAGAGGGCATGGAACAACTTCTAGGCTCCGCTGGTATTGACAACGGAACAACGGTTGTTCTCTACGGCGATAACAACAACTGGTTCGCTGCATGGGCTTTCTGGCAGATGAAGTACTACGGCCACGATGACGTGAAACTAATGAACGGTGGACGGGCAAAGTGGGAGGCCGAGGGCAAGCCCTTGACCACCGACGCCGCCAACCACGGTTCCAAGTCTTACACCGCCAAGGCTGCCAACGAAGACATCCGCGCCTATCGTGACCAAGTCCTAAGCAAGGTAAATGCCAGCAGCATAAGCTTGGTTGATGTTCGAGCACCCGCAGAATATAGCGGCGAGCTTCTGGCCCCTGAAGCCCTTCCTCAAGAGGGCGCACAACGCGGTGGCCACATTCCCAGCGCAGCCAATGTGCCGTGGGGGCAGGCTGTAGCCGAAGACGGTACCTTCAAGTCGGCCGACGACCTGCAAGCCCTTTACGGCGGCAAGGGAATCGATGGCAGCAAAGAGACCATCGCTTACTGCCGGATTGGCGAGCGCTCCTCTCACACTTGGTTCGTACTGACCCAACTGTTGGGACACACCAACGTCCGCAACTATGATGGCTCATGGACCGAGTGGGGTAGCATAGTTGGCGCACCCATCGAGAGATAACTGACAGTTAAGCTTCGGTTGTTAGAGCGTAACGTTACGCTAGCAATTACGTAACAGTTAAAAGGGCCGCAGAAATGCGGCCCTTTTCTTTTTGTAGGATATGACGCTTGTTTTTGGCTCTTGTTGGTGGGTCATGGTGTGAGTCTAGCTGCAGTGGATTCCAGTTTTCGCTGGAAAGACGGGAGGTGCGGTTCGATGGTGTTGCTGATAGGAGCCGGTTTTCAACCCGATACGGCTATCTCCGGCCAAGTTTGTTTTGTCTACCGTCCTCGACCAATCATGCGAGCCCGAAAAATCACATTGCCACAGACAATTGGTAATTTACGAATCAGAACCACGATGTACGCTTAAAGGTGGTTTTCGTAATACATTCTTAATGAATTTGTAACAAAGGATTAACAATCTGGAAACAGCTGTGTAACAGATTTGAAATCCACCGGAAATATCCGGCCCATAGACTACCTTCTGAAAACTCTTGGGGATAAGGAGTCAGAAATGTTAGTCGAGACAGCGCCACAGACTAATGGCGCACGGATACTTAGAAGATGTTTACCGTTTGTTGTGGCCGGGCTGGTAGCTGCCAGCCTGATTGCAGGGTACTCGGTAGCCTTTGCACAAGAGGCCACAGAGCTGGAATTGATCGAGGCTAAATTTGATTCCCAGCTAGGGAATCTAACCATGATGCTGGGTGCGTTCCTGGTGTTTTTCATGCAGGCCGGGTTCGCCTTTCTTGGCGCCGGACTGATTCGGGCCAAGAACACCACCAACTACATGACCAAGAGCTTTATGGACTTCGCCATAGCTTCTTTGTCATTTTGGGCTTTCGGATTCGCGATAATGTTCGGCGTCTCTGAGGCAGGTGTCGCGGGGAATACTAACTTTTTCTTAACTGACGGAGACAATCAAACCTACGTTGATTTCGTCTTCCAGATGGTCTTCGCGGGTACGGCGGCAACAATCGTAGCCGGAGCGGTGGCCGAGCGGACCAAGACTCAGGCATATCTGGCATACAGCTTCATCATCGGTGCCATAATTTATCCGCTCTACGGGCACTGGGCTTGGAACGAAGCCGGTTGGATGGGTGCGCTCGATAAGATCGACCTACCCGGAGCAGCTGACTACGCAGGTTCGGGTGTGGTGCACGCGGTCGGTGGCTTCGTAGCCTTGGCCGGGGCAGTTGTAGTTGGACCGAGAATTGGGAAATTCAACGCTGATGGATCAGCCAACATACTTTCTGGTCACAGCGTGCCCTTCGTGGTAATTGGAACGTTCATCCTGTTCTTTGGCTGGTTTGGTTTCAACATCAACAGTGGTGACTCGATTGGATTGAACGCCATCAACACTCTGATGGCAGGGGCAACTGGTGCAGTGGTTGCGCTGTACATCCGACTGGTGCAGACGGGCAAGACTGATGTCTTGATCTCCTGTAACGGTGCACTAGCCGGATTAGTGGGAATTACTGCAGGTGCAGCCTACGTTGAGCCATGGGGCGCAGTAGCGATTGGAGCAATTGCGGCCCCTATCATGATGGCTTCTTTGGTTGTGATTGAACGCGTCTTCAAGATCGACGACCCAGTGGGAGCTATCTCAGTCCACGGTGTAACCGGACTATGGGGACTGCTGGCGGTGGGTATCTTCGCCAGTGGAAACGGCGATGTATACGGTCTGGTTGAGGGCGAAGGTAAGCAGATCATCTCCCAGTTGATCAGCATGGGCGTGGTACTAGCCTGGGGTCTGGTGACCGGCTTTGCACTGTTCTTGCTGCTCAAGGTCACAATGGGCGTACGCGCCACGGAAGAAGAAGAATTGGAAGGATTGGACATCTCAGAACACAACCTGCCGGCCTACGGTGACGATTAGCATTCAAGACTAATCGTCCACCAGGCCAGGTTTAATGACTGGAAAACACCGTCAGGGGATCCGTCGTTCCTCTGGCGGTAGTCCGGAAATATTAACAAGTAGATTTGGTATCGGATGACAAATCCGTTCCTAGCAACTTGAGAATGTAACAAACATTTAACAACTTCGAAAATTCGCTGTAACAAATGAACGGCAAACTAAACTCACACTAAACGAGAGGAAGTGACCTGATGATTGCACTGATGGCAGCGGGAGCGTTCGTAGGATTGTTTGGAATGTGGGTAGTTCTTCCTCGGTTCATTCTTCACAAGTAACCAAAAGACATCTGCGAGGGTAAGCTGCGGCCTGGCTCCGCGATTATAAAAGTTAGGCCAACAATCCATGTTTGTCGAGATTTGCGATGACATGGATTGTTTCTCGACTAAATAACCTGGCTAAATAAAACGACGAGGGGTGTAGTAAAAATGAGTGCAGGAGATACAGCATGGATCCTGACGGCCTCAGCATTAGTGTTGCTGATGACGCCGGGATTGGCTTTCTTCTACGGCGGTTTGGTCCGTAAGAAGAACGTGGTTTCCACGATCATGTACAGCTTCGTAAGCATTGGGCTGGTCGGAGTTGTCTGGGTTCTCTGGGGGTACAGTCTGGCTTTTGGCCCCGACCTTGAAGGCTGGGGATTGATAGGAAACCTGGATTGGTTCGGCTTAAAGGACGTTTCAGCCGACGCTCCAGGCCCGTATTCCGATGCGATTCCGCATCAGGCGTTCATGGTCTTCCAAGGCATGTTCGCGATCATCACGCCGGCGCTGGTCACAGGCGCATTTGCTGAGCGGATGAAATTTGGCGCA
>Ga0209403_10004116_pt1 | contig 15962 bp, 18 predicted proteins | sample ArcticOcean_MG_C_8_FD_187440 | JGI IMG/M metagenome (GOLD analysis project Ga0209403, IMG submission 187440) | Marine microbial communities from western Arctic Ocean - ArcticOcean_MG_CB11_86 (SPAdes) (version 2) | ecosystem: Environmental > Aquatic > Marine > Oceanic | place: Arctic Ocean... | reverse complement strand
CACGGCTTCCTTATCGGCAGTTTGACGGGAAAGTTTAGGGCGCGCGGAGCTTCGTGCCGACTTGTGTTGGCAAGGCAAGGTGCGCTAGAGTGGTCATCATGTCTGGCACCCCTTGTTGATTTCGGATTTCTGACTTTGACCTGATTCATGAACACCTGTCTGCTTGAGATGGGGCTGGAGGAAATGCCGGCCCAGATGATCCAACCCGCCGCCGAGCAACTGCGCCAAGGTGCTCTGCGGTTTTGTGAGGACCACGCGCTGGGCAAGGTGGAAGTCCGGAGCTTTTCCACACCCCGGCGGCTGGCCCTCTTGCTGGAAAACCTTCCGGACCAGCAACCTGATCGCAGGGAAGACCTCAAAGGACCACCCTTGACGATTGCACAAAGCCCGGAGGGAGGATGGACCAAGGCTGCGGAAGGCTTCGCTCGCAAAAACGACATTGACCTCAGCACGGCGGAAATCCGTGAAATCGGCGGCAAGGCGTACCTGTTCGTGTCACGCAAGATGCCGGGAAAACCCACGGAAGCCTTGCTCCAGGACGTCGCCGCCAACTGGCTTCAGCAACTCAGTTTTCCGAAAAACATGCGCTGGGGCAGTTACCGAACTCGCCTCATCCGTCCGTTGCGCTGGCTGGTTTTTTTGTGGAACGAAACCGTGTTGCCGCTTTCCGTTGAGAATGTGAATTCAGACAGAGAAACACGGGGGCACCGCTTCCTCTGCGAAACTCCAGTGACCCTCAATCACGCCAAGGAGTACGAAGCTGCACTGGAGCAAGCGCAGGTGGTCGCGGATCCGGAGAAGCGCAAGCAGCGCATCCTTGACCAAATCCGGGGATTGGAAGGCGTACAAGGCTTCCGCGTGGAAGCCGAGGAGGACCTGCTGAACGAGGTCACGAATCTGGTCGAGTGGCCCACCGCGCTCGTTGGCGAGTTTGACGAACGCTTCCTTGAACTGCCTCCGGAAGCCTTGGTCACGTCAATGGCCGTGCATCAACGCTATTTTCCGGTTTATGACACAAACCAGCAAGCACGACTCCTGAACCGTTTTGTCACGGTGCGCAACGGCGACGAGCGTTCACTGGCAACCGTGCAGCAGGGCAACGAGCGCGTGTTGCGGGCGCGTTTGGGCGATGCGCAATTTTTCTTCAACGAGGACCGTAAACACACTCCGGAGCATTTTTTGGCGAAAGGCGGACAGGCCGTTTTTTTCCAAGGACGGGGATCGCAGCAGGATCGCGGGGTTCGCATCCAACAACTCGCGGAACGGATTGCCGAGCAACTGAATTTTTCTCCAGCACAACGCCAGCACACCTCGCGCATCGCAGAACTCTGCAAGTTCGACCTGCAAACCCAGCTAGTCTATGAATTTCCGGAATTGCAGGGCGTGATGGGCGGGCATTACGCTCGTTTGCTGGAGGAACCGGAGGTGGTCTGTCGGGGCATCCAGGAGCATTACCTGCCGGGTTACGCCGGGGACGCGCTTCCCAAAAATCCGGAAACCGCACCAGTCGCGCTGGCGGACCGTCTCGATCAGCTTGTGGTTGCTTTCTCGCTCGGCATGATCCCTTCCGGGTCCGCCGATCCGTTCGCGCTGCGGCGGGCCGCACAGGGGGTGATGCAGCTGCTGCTCGGACTCCAGCTTGAACTTTGTTCGCAGGATTTGGCCACCGCTGCCGTGGCGGTGCTGACCGAACAGCAGACGCTCGATCTCGACACTGCCAAGCTGCACCAGCAACTTGCGGAGTTTTTACGGCAACGAGAACGCTGGCAACTGCGGGAACAAGGCTTGGCGCACGATGTGGTGGAGGCCGTGCTGAAAGGAGAGCAAACGCAACCGCTGGGGCATTTGCGGATGGCGCAGCATTTGGAGTCCGTGCAGGGTCAGCCGTCGTTCAAATTGCAGGTGGAGGCGGTGCTGCGGGCCGTGAATTTATCCCAGAAAAACCCGCTGCCTCCGGAGTTTGCAGTCAACCCTGCACGGTTCACGGGCGCAGCCGAACACGCCCTGCACACAGTGGTCGCTGCACTTCCGGATCACGTCACCACGCCAGAAAGTTTCACGGCAACGCTCGCGCAGCTTGCCGCGCCGATCACTCGTTTTTTCACAGAGATTCTGGTGATGGACGAGCATCCGGAAATCCGGCAGAACCGACTGGGGTTGTGCCAGTCGCTTGCAGCGTGGTCCCGGCGACACCTCGATTTGCGGGAACTGGTGTTTCCCGGTGAGTGACGACTAACGCTGATTTTTGACGTGTCCTTCCTTGGAGGGTTGGAGACGATAGATGTTGGGTTTTTGGATGAAGCGTAGAGTGTTGAATCCATCATCCTCCGGGAGTTCCAGCACATCGGCTTCCGCAGGACTCGTCTCCACATGCTCGATGGTCTCGCGCCATTGCAGCGCGGCCTCGTCAAACTGCTTGGAACGCACCCAGCGTTCGATTTCCTCCGGCTCGCCCTCCACATACAATTCCTTCTTGAGGAGGACGACCTGCTTCATTTCAACGAGACAGATTTTACGGCGCATTGTTTCCTTCAGCTTGGGTTAGCAACTTGGTTCTAGCAGGGATTCTCCACGACTGCAAGCCCGGATTTTCACCCGCCTCACGAAGGGGCAAGAGAAGCATTCTCGACCTCTCGACCCCTTCCGCATTTACAGGCTTGCGCTTCCAAGAGCGGTATGGGAGAGTTTGTGTGTGTTTTTTACTACCCTAACTTTTGGAGGATCCAATGGACTCAGGTCTCAGTTCACGCGAACGCGAACGCCAGTACTACCTCAATCCCTTCACCAACCTGCCCCAACGCGAAGCCAATCCCTCGCTCGTCATCAAGCGTGGCAAAGGCGTCTATGTCTATGACGAGGACGGACGCGAGTACCTGGAAGGGTTGTCTGGACTTTGGTGCTGCTCCCTTGGTTTCAGCGAGGAACGTTTGGCGAAGGTCGCGTACCAGCAGATGCAGGATCTGCCCTACTACCACAGCTTCACGGGCAAGATTCCGGCGGTCACGGTAGAACTGGCAGAACGACTCGTCAAACTGGCCCCGTCACCCCTGAGCCGGGTCATTTTCGCGAACTCCGGTTCGGAATCGAACGACACTGCGGTCAAGATCGTCTGGTACTACAACAATACACTGGGGCGTCCGGAGAAGAAGAAGATCATCGCCCGCCAACGCGGCTACCACGGCGTGACGGTGGTTGCAGGATCGCTGACCGGACTCAGTTACGCGCAGGACGGCTTTGACTTGCCTGTGGACCGCTTCCGGCACACGGACTGCCCCCATCACTACCGCTACGCAAATCCGGGTGAGAGCGAGGAGGACTTTGCCACACGGATGGCGGACAATCTCGACCAACTCATCATCGCAGAAGGCCCGGAAACCGTCGCCGCCTTCATCGCCGAACCCATTCAGGGGGCCGGGGGCGTGATCGTACCGCCCGCAACCTACTTCGAGAAAATCCAGTCTGTCCTCAAGAAGCACGACGTGTTGTTCATCGCGGACGAGGTGATCTGCGGTTTTGGCCGCACGGGCAACATGTTCGGCTCGCAGACCTACAATATCACTCCGGACATGATGACCGTCGCTAAACAGCTTTCAGCCGCGTATCTGCCGATTTCCGGGTTGATGGTGTCCGAACAGGTGTTTGAGGCGCTCAGTGAGCAGAGTGGCAAACTGGGACTGTTTGGGCACGGGTACACCTATTCCGGACACCCCGTTCCTGCGGCGGTTGCTTTGGAGACGCTGAAGATTTATGAGGAACGGGACATCGTCGCACGAGTCCGAGAACTCCATCCGAAGTTGAAGGCAGGCTTGTCGGAATTGGGCAATCATCCGCTGGTGGGGCACCACCGTTGCGTGGGGCTGATTGGCGGCTTGGAAATTGTTGAGGACAAAGCCTCCAAGCAACCCTTTGAAGCGTCCAAGAAAGTCGCGGCCTTTGTCGCCAAACGTGCGCAGGAACACGGCCTCATCGTGCGGCCCCTGACCGGCGACATTGTGGGCTGCTGCCCGCCACTCATCATCAGCGAGGCCGAGATTGATCAGTTCATGGACCGCCTTGGCAAGGCGCTCGACGATGCGGCCCAGCATTTTGGCGTGAACTGACCTCGTTCAGAGATCGTTGGGAGAAACGCGGGGACGGATCTGATCGGCGAGGAAGGCTTGGGCGCGGTGCAGGTTGCGATAGACCACGCTCATTTGGGAGTGGACGCCTTCGGAGTGCAGCACCAGTGTGACCGTCCCCTCGCCGTAGATGCGGTAGAGTTCCCGTCCGGCATAGCGTTCCAAGTGGTCCACCTCCTCGCGGCCAAACCCCGCCGTGAACCCGTACTTGCCGGAAAGTGTGTCGTCGATGCTCTGGAAGAAATCCGGGCTGAAGCTGCCCATGCGCACCGCCACCGCCGCAAGTCCTGCGGTGTCCTCATCCAAATGCAGCAGCAGGCTGCGCTTGATACCGGCGATGCGGTAGCAGCCATCGGCGACAATCACCTCCGTTTCTGCAAGATAGGTGTCGCAGATGTGGTTCAGCACTGGCTCCAGTTGCGGACGCTGCATGCCCCAGAGTAAACCCCGATAGCCCTGAAACTTGCTGGTGTTCAGACGCGGCTCGGACACCTCCGTGATGTTTGCGGGTAAAACGGGGCGTGTCCGCAGGTGCCGATGCAGGACGCTGGCAATCTCTCCCTCCAACTCAAGCGTGTAAGTGTTGGTGTACTGGAAGTAGGAGAAGTACAACTGTAGCCGGACCTTGCGCCAAGGACTCCCCAGTTCTGGCTCCACCCGTACGCCGCCCACGAGGAAAAGGTGCCGGGAAAGCATGCCCTCGCGGTGCGTGAAATCCCCACGGTCGTACACCAAGGGGATGTCCTTGCCCGGAGGCGTGCAGTGTTGAATACGACGGTTGGGGTTGTCAATCTGGAGCCGCATGAAGATCGCTCCGCGCCGTGAGACAAACTCGACGGTTTTGAGCCGACAGGTGAAATGCTCGCGCTGCTGGAGGATGCGGTAGCGGCTGACCATGTCCGGATTCACCGCCGCGTCGTCGCTCCGTGCTGGTTCTGCGGACACCGGCGCGATTCCCAGCAGTCCGGCAACCATTGCGGACACCCCCCAGAGCTGCCAACGGGAAAGCATACACCAGACGTGGGATCGGTGGTGATTTTTTTGGAAAAACTTCAGTAGGTGTGGGCAGGGCATGGTGTCCGTTCCAGTGCGGTACACGGCGTATCCTGTTCACTGATGCAATTGTGATTCCCTGCCTCACATTCTCAATCCCCGGAACCTTCCGGGAACAGATCTTGGCTGAGCAGGGCGTGGCGCGGGACAAACTGCCAGATGCCAACCGCTCCCAGCACAAGCAGGCCCGCCATCGTCCAGAGCATCCACGAGAAATCTTGCCAGTGGACCAGCAGTCCACCCAACACAGGTCCGATGACCTTGCCTGTGTTTTTCATCGTCCCAATCAGACCCATGCCCGCACCGAGGTGCTGAGGGGGGATGCGCGAACCGAATAGTGCCAGCGTTGTGGGGAAGATCAGGGCTTGGGCGAGGCCGATGAGAACGGCCAAGGCAAGTAAACCCACTGCGCCTTCGCTACCGGGCAGCAGGGCCAGAGCGAGTGCCCCCAGCAGCATCCCGCAGGCAATGACAGGGAGGTAGCCCCAACGGTCGCCCAAACGCCCTCCGAGTGGACGGCAGAGCAGATGGGTCAGTTCCTGAAGCGAGAAGAACGCCCCAACCGTCACAATATCAACACCCTTCGCAAGCGCGTAAAGCGGCAGGAATGCCTTGAGTGCGTAGAGTGCGAGGTACACCACCGTTTCCAAGCCCCCCGCCACCCAGAGTTCAGGACAGCGCATTCCGGCCTGAAGCGCCTGCACGATTTGCGTATGAATCGGCGGGCGTTTGCTGGGTTGCGTTTTTTGGAAATTAAGCAGCAACAGAGGGGCAAAGGCGAGGCAACTCAGTGCGCCGATCAGGGTGAAAACCTCCACGGGTGGCATGAGTGTGAGCAAGCCTGCTGCGAGCAAAGGGCCAAGCAAGTAACCGCCGATGCGGGCCATGCCAAACCAGCCGAGCTTTTCGGCGGATCCTTGTGTGGCTTGTTCTGCAACAAGTGCCAGCGTGACAGGACCGAAGATCGCCGTCGCGAGCCCATGCACCAACCGCAGAGCAAGCAGGGATTCCGGAGACTGGATGAATTGATAAAGAAACGGGATTCCTGCGAAAAGCCCCGCACCTCCCAGCAGCCAAACCCGGCGTCCCCAGCGATCAGAAAGCACCCCGACCAGCGGTTTGAGGAGCATCCCGGTCAGGGTGGACACCGAAACAATCACGCCAAGCAAGGCATCTCCCGCCCCCAAGCTTGCGGCAAAGAGCGGCAGCAGCGGCGTTTTGCCCATCTGATACCCGGTGCGGACAATGAAATCTGCGACCGTGATTTTGAGCAGATTCACGGCGTGACGGCCTTCCACCTGCAATAAGCTAAAGCTTGAAGGCGCGGGTGAAGGCGCGGCGCAGGTAGTCTGGCTCCTGAAGTCCAGTGAGGGTGGCGAGGCGAGTGCCATCCGGACTAAAGAAGAGCAGGGTGACGTTACTCACGTTGTGAACTTGGGTGAAAGCTCGGCCTTCCCGAGAGGTGATGTCGGCGATCAGAAACCGAATCTTGCCCGTGAATTCGGGCTGGAGCGAGTGGACCACTCGCTTGAGTGTGCGGCAGGTCGCTCAGCCGGGGTCGTGAACCTGTACGATGACGTTTTCACCCTGACCGATGGCGGCAAGATTGGTGTCTTCGACTTCCGTGTCCCACCACAGCCAACCGGCGACCAGCAGGATGAGGACGCTGGTGATGGAAATCAACCAACGGGTTTGTTGCCGACGCTGGGCGGCCTTCACGGCATCACGGGACGGTCTGTGCTTGGACATGGGAATGTTTCGCTAGCGAATCCAGTTGATCATCTGCACACTCTTGCTGGTCTGACGGGAATGTGCCAGCAAAAAAAACTGGCGAGTAGTGGCTCCCGGATTGAAGATTGCCCCAGATCTGCTAAGCTGTTTGCATGATGGATTCAAAGCAGTGGCTAAGTTGGGACGACATTCGGAATGCGGCAGTCGCGTTGTTTCTGGTGATCCTGCCCACGATTCTGCTCAATGAGAGCATGGGCACACTGTTTGGGCGTTACGAACTCACCGGCCCCGGACTCTGGAACCTGCACAGACAGGAGCTTCCTGAGACGGTGATCGGCCCCTTGCACGAGTTGCGGAAGCAACCGTTCTACCTCCGCAGCAGCCTCATTGACGCGATCAGGAAACGAATTCCGGAAGCGGAGTACGCCCAACACCAGCACCGCCTCCACCAGCAAATCGCGGGCGTTGCCATTCCATACGACACCTACGTTTACCTCGCCCTGCTTTGCGCGTATTACGTCGCTTTGGCGTGGGTGGCAAACTGGTGGAACCAGATTCAATCCGGAGCGGACGAGGCCTCGGCAGAGGAGTCCGAGTCCAGTGGTAATTCGAGTTGATTGCCGTCCTCGTCCTTGTCAAGGTCGAGTTCTGCGAGCAGAGGCAGGTTCTTGAGGTGGGTGAGCCCAAAGACTTCGAGGAAGGTCTTGCTCGTCCCGTAAAGACTGGGGCGTCCGGGCAGCAGCTCACGCCCAATCACACGGACGAGCTTACGTTGCAGCAGGGTGCGCAAGATGTGTGAGCAATCCACTCCCCGAATGAACTCAACGCTTGCACGGGTGACTGGTTGCTTGTAGGCTACGATCGCCAGCGTTTCCATCATCGGCATCGAGAGCCGGATGGTTTTCACCGTCTCCAGCTTCTGCACCCACGGGCGCAGTTCCGGAAGCGTGCGGAGTTGCAGACCGTCCGCGACTTGCTCAAGGCGGAAGGCTCGCGAGGATTCCTCATAAAAGCGATTGAGCCGCACTGCGACATCCCGCACTCGGGCCGGAGTTGTTTCCGGAAGCCACTCGCTGAGCAGCTTGGGTGAGAGCGGCTTGGAGGAGGAAAACAGCAGGGCTTCGAGCGCCTGTTCGAGTTCTTGGTCAGTCATTGTGTCTCTGCCCCGGAAGGGCGGTTCCCTACTCCGTTCGTCCTGAGCTTGTCGAAGGATAGACGAAGACAAGCAGTGCATTTTGCATCGCCACCATCATCATACAGTTATTTTCGACAATCACGACTCATGCCTGCTGACGTTTCCAGCACCGAATATGCCGAAGGGCGCGTTTTCCCGATGGAGGACGAGTCCTCGATCCGCGCCGATTTCCTTGAATCCTTTGCTTACGAAGGTCCGCGCCAGCGCATCAAATACCGCACCGACGAGTTTGCCGCACTCTGTCCGTTTTCCGGACTTCCGGACACCGGAACGGTTTGGGTCAAGTACACCCCCAAGGCCAAGCTCGTGGAACTCAAGGCGCTCAAGTACTACCTGATGTCCTTCCGCAACGTCGGTATCTTCCAAGAAGCCGTAACCGCCCGGATGTACCAAGACCTGTACGCTCTGCTCGATCCGGAATCGCTCATCGTGCGCACCCGCTACGCCACCCGTGGCGGCATTGACACCACTTGCACCATCACCTCGGATGACCAACCCTGAAAAAACCTTTGGCGAAGAAACCCGCGTCATCACTGCCGGACGCGACCTCAAGCACTACGCCGGGGCCGTCAACCCGCCCGTGTATCACGTTTCCACCATCATCTCGAAATCCGTTGCAGAACTGAAGGCCCGCTCAAATCGCGAGAATGACGGAGACCAGATCATGGCCTACGGACGCCGGGGCACCCCGACCTCGTGGGCATTGGAAAACGCAGTCGCCGAACTCGAAGGCGGCTACCGGACCCTCGCCTACCCCTCTGGACTCGCCGCCATCGCAGGCACGTTGTTCGCCTTTCTCAAGTCCGGGGACCACCTGCTCATGACGGACAGCGTGTACGCCCCCACCCGTCGTTTCTGCAATCAAACCCTCAAGCGCTTCGGCGTGGAAACGAACTACTACGATCCGCAAATTGGTTCTGGAATCCAGGAACTACTACGACCCAACACCACAGTGGTCTTCACCGAATCCCCCGGTTCGCACACTTTCGAGGTGCAAGACATCCCTGCCATTGCCGAGGTCTCCCACACGCACGGCGCGAAAGTGCTGATGGACAACACCTGGGCCTCCCCGCTCTTCTTCAAACCCTTTGCACATGGGGTGGACGTTTCCATTCAGGCGGGCACGAAATACATTGTCGGGCATTCGGATGCAATGCTCGGCACGGCCACGGCCACTCGCGAATGCTGGCCCACCCTGAGCGAGACCACTTGGGACATGGGGCAGTGCGCGGGTCCGGACGACCTCTACCTTGCACAACGTGGATTCCGCACACTCTCGGTGCGCTTGCAGCAGCACTACCGCAACGGGTTGGAGATCGGTGAATGGCTGCGTTCACGTCCCGAAGTGCGGCAGGTGCTGCATCCAGCGCTTCCGGACACCCCCGGCTACGCGCTCTGGAAGCGCGACTTCCTTGGGGCCTCCGGATTGTTCGGCATCGAACTGGAGCCTTGCTCGGAAAACGCCATCGCGGCCATGCTGGACGGTATGCAGATTTTCCACATGGGTTATTCGTGGGGCGGCTACGAAAGCCTCATCGTGCCCACTAACGTCCGCAACATCCGCACCGCCTCCCCATGGAATTCCGAGGGGCCACTGGTGCGCTTGCACGTTGGGCTGGAATCGGTCTCAGACCTCAAGGACGACCTTGCCGAGGGCTTCCAGCGTTTGCGCGGTGCTGGTTGAGCATTTGTGTTGCTCACCGCGTTTTGGTAACATGATCTTCGCACACCTAGCGGGCGGGTGAGCAAACACGCCGCTCCAAACGGGCTCCATGCATGAAACTGCTGATCGTTGACGAGAATTCGGAGATTCTCGACGAGTTTGAATCGCTCCTCGCGGGCACCCCTCACACTGCGCTTTATGCGTTGGATGGGGAGGAGGCGCTGCACAGCTTTGAGGAGACCTCACCGGATGCCGTGCTGTGTGGGCTGATGCTTCCTAAACTCGGCGGACTGGAACTCATCAAGGAGGTGCGTGAGCGCCAGCCCGAACTGCCTTTCGTCCTCACCGCTAAGACCACCAATCCCGAACCCATCCTTCAGGCGCTGAGTCTTGGCGCGTGTGATTTCCTCACCAAGCCACTCAAGCCCGCGATGGTGCAGCACACCCTCAACCGCATCGAGTCGCTCTCCAAGGGTTTTCCGGATGTGGGGCTTGCGCCCGAATGCCTCGTGCAAGAATCCCTCACGCTGGAGATCGGCAACGATTTCGAAATGATCCCCCAAGTCGCAGCAGTGCTGACCCGTGACCTGCGGGTTTACAAACTGATCGAACCCCGAGACCAGTTTCTTGTCAACCTGCTGCTCAAGGAGGCGCTGGAGAATGCGATCTTCCACGGTAATCTTGAACTCTCCGCGCAACTCCGCGAGGGTAATTTTGAGGCATTCCACGCCACCGCCCGACTACAGTCCGAGCAGGAACCCTACTGTGACCGCAAGGTGGTGGTTCAGTACGAAGTCACCCGCAATTCTGTGAAGTACATCATCCGCGACGAGGGCAAAGGTTTCGCCCATCAAAACCTCCCGGATGCCGCCGATCCGGAAAACCTCTTCCAGAACGCAGGACGCGGGCTGGTGTTGATTCACAACTTCATGGACGAGGTTCTCTGGAACGAGCGTGGCAACGAAATCACGTTCATCCGTTACCGCAAGCGCCGCGCCTGAACCCCATGCGATTCCTTCCGCCCAAGGTGAACAGGAAGCATTGGTTGCTGTTCACTGTTCACTGTTCACTGTTCACGGTCTTGTTTTCTGGGTGTGCAGAGGAAGTCCGACAAATCCGCACTCCGGCCCGTGAGTTGTACAATCAGGCAATCATCGCGGAGGAGGACGGGCTGGCAACGGAGGCAGAAAAGCAGCTACAAACGCTAATCGGTGAGCATCCCAGCACACGTCTTGCCACGCTCGCGCATCTTAAGGTGGGCGACCTCAACTTTGAGCGTCGCAAGTGGGAAGAGGCAGAAACCGCCTACCGCGCCTTCCTCACCCTCAACCCGCGCAGCCATCTCACGCCCTACGTCCTCAACCGGCTGATCGCGCTCAACTACGAACGCAACGCCTACGGTCTCTTCTTCCCGGCCCGCGAGTATGACCGCAACATGGAACCGAACCGCACCATCCTGCGGGAGTACCAGCGTTTTTATCTGCTCTATCCCCAGAGTCCGTATCTGGAAGCAGTCACAGACTACCAGCGCAAGGCGCGGGCAGACCTCGCGGAGCATGAGTTTCTGGTGGGCGAGTGGTACTTTGGGCAGGAAGCCTACGGTTCGGCGATTTCGCGCTACCGTCACCTGCTCCGGAACTATCCGGAATTCCCGCGCACGGCCACTGTCGCGCAGCGGCTCATCGCAGCCTACCACCGCAATCAGCAACCCAAAGCGGCGGCGGAACTTGAACAGGTGGTGCAGTTCCTGAAATCCCAGAACCTGCTCTCGCAGAGTGGGTCATGAGTTTCCGCCTCGCCGTGCTGGCCGCATTGCTCCTGAGCGGATGCGCCGCCTTGCGTCCCAATGCCCCGGCGACAGAACCCACACAAGCGTCGCAACCCACCACCGTCGTCACCGCAACCGTTGATCTCGGAGAGGATGCGGTTGTGCTGCTGCGTGAGGAATTCACGGCACTCCAGCGGGAGAATCAGCAACTGCGCGTAGAATTTGCGGAGGTGCAGGCCGCTCTCAAACGACGGGACGAGGATTTTCTGCGGCTGCAAACACAGTGGGAAACCAACTTTGCGCTGATGGAACGCTCGGTGGCAGATTCGCTCGCACAACAGGAGCAGGCTTTGGCGGAAGTGAACAACCGCCCGGCGGCTCCCATTCCCGCGCAAAACACGGCCGCCGCCAAGCCGATGGCATCGGAACCGTCCAAACCGGAAGCTGAACCTGAGCTAGCACCCGAACCTGCGAAACCCGAGGAAAAAACTCCCGTGCAGGTCGAATCCGCCATCACCACCTTTTCGCTGATTGGCACCACGCCCAAACCTGCTGAGGAAATCAACGAAGACGATCTCAAGGACTCTGACGATTTGCAGGACACCGAACCTGTTGCTGCTCGATCTGGAGATGACCCACTGCCAGGCTTGCCTCTCACGGAAGCCACAGCCTCGGCTCAACCGGACACCACCACGACCGCCGCAACCGCAACCGTCGCAGCAGTTGCGGCGCCCAAAAAACAGAAACCTGGCTTCCACGATCCCGATCTTGACCCTCCGGCAACCCCGCAACTGCTGCGCCGTCGTCCGGGTGTGAAGAAGCTCTACAATCAGGGAATGGACGCGCTCATCAAGCAGAATTACGATGAGGCGATCCGCATGTTCGAGAACCTTGTCATCCAGTTTCCGGACGACTTGGATGCGGACAACGCTCAGCATTGGGTGGGGCACGCGCACTTCAAACTCCACCAGTTGGAGGATGCCGAACTCGCCTTCCGTAAGGTGCTGCGCAACTATGAACATCTTCCCACCTCGCAGGGGTACAAGACTCCGGAGGCGATTTTGATGCTGGGACGGATCATGATGCGGCGCAAACAGACCGAGCAGGCGCGCTATTACTGGGAGGAGGTCACGCAGCGCTATCCGGGGTCGTCGGCAGCGCGGGAGGCGAAGAAGGACTTGGCGAAACTCAGGGATCAGTAGGAGACCAGCGCGGCACGGAGCAGGTAGATCACGAAGAGAACCACAAGTACAGAGAAATCCACCCCACCCCTCGGAGGCAGCACCTTGCGGACGGGCGTGAGGACCGGTTCCACCATGCTGCGTAAAAAGCGCACCACCGAGTTGTTCAGGTCCGGGCGCACCCACGAGATCATCGCGTAGGCAACGAGCAGCAGGCTGAAAAGCGTGAGCATGGCATTCAGCACCTGCACCAGTGAGCCGAGAAATCCTCCGTTCATGCTTCCTCTTTGCGATTTGTCTCTAAGCGTTTCACGCGCTCAAACAGTTCCTCCAAACGGTTGATGAGCGACTGGATGCGCCGCCATTGGTCGAGCGGTCGTCCGGGCATGCCGCCGATCACCGATTTTCCCGGAGTGTTGGATGTCACCACGCCACGAGCTGCGACCGTGACGTGATCGCCGAGAACCACGTTGTCCCGGATGCCCGTTTGCCCGCCGAGGATGAGGTGGTGCCCGGTGCGCACGCTGCCGCCAATCGCGGTTTGCGCCGAAACCAGCGCCTGCGCTCCCAACTCCACATTGTGGGCGATCTGCACCTGATTGTCGAGCTTGCTGCCCGCGCCAATCACGGTGGTCCGGAACCGTGCCCGGTCCACCGTTGTGTTTGCGCCAATCTCCACATCATCCTCGATCCGGACCTTGCCCACTTGCGGAATCTTGTGGTTCACCCCCTTGCGCTGGAAATAACCGTGGCCATCCGCACCGATCACCGCGCCGGATTGCACCTCAACACGATTTCCCAACTCGCAGCCGGATTCAATCACCACGTTGGGATGCAACATGCAATCCGCGCCGATCATCACGTCTGACATCACGGCCACGCCTGCGTGTAGCACAGTCCCTGCGCCAATGCGCACTCTGTCGTAGAGCGCAACGTGCGCCCCCACCGTCACGTTTTCGTCCAGTTCCACGCCCTCACCCACCACTGCGGTGGGATGGATTCCCGCAGGTGGCAACACGGCGGGGTGTAGTAATCTCGTCGCCCGCACATGCGCCTCCAGTGGGTCCTCGGCGTAAATGAGAGGATGCGCGTCGTTTCGCATTGACGGCGGCACCAGCAGCGCAAATCCTCCGGGTTCCAGATCGTCGAGTGCTGCCCGTGTGCGCTTGAACGACCCTTCCGGAACCGGAACGTTACCCAGTCCTTTGGGATCGGTCAGGTACGCCAGCCCTCCGGTGCCCAATGCGTCCAATCCGCACGCATGGGTCAGCACGAGATCGCCGTTTCCAGACCACTCCAGCCCCAGCGTTTCGGCCAAGCCGCACAGCGTGGTTTCACTCATTCCGGCAGCACGATGGAGTTGTTCAGGGGTCGCACCCGCACTCGGGTTCCGGCGGGGAGTCCTGGCGTGTTGGGTTCCACCTGAATCAGCGCGTTCGAGTCCACCAGCGAGCCGATGCTGTTGGAGCCCTGAAACGGCAGTTGCCGCACCCGATACTCGCCTCCGGATTCCCAAAGTTGCGCCCGTAAAAACTGCATCCGGGGAATACACTCAGACACAGGCTCGGCCAACACGGCATTGACCATCGGCAATTCCAGATCGCGCAGGCCCATCATTTTCCGAATTGCTGGACGCACAAACTCGCCAAACAGTACATAGCTCGATGAGGGATTGCCCGGCAACCCAAACACCAGCGTGTCTCCACGCCGCCCGAAAAACAGCGGCTTGCCCGGCTTGACCCGAATCTTCCAGAACAGTCGCTCAATGCCCAGTTCCGCAAAGGTGGATTTTGTGAAATCATGATCGCCCACCGACATGCCACCAGAGATGAGCATGAGGTCGGCTTCCAGCGCTTGGGAAAAAATTTTGCGCAACTTTCCGGGGTCGTCCGGAGCCATCTGCACCAGATCAACGGGACAGTTTTCCTCTTCAATCAATGCCCGCAGCATGTAGCGGTTGGATTCCCGAAGTTGCCCCGGCCCCGGCTGTTCCTGAACCTCCACCAGTTCATTGCCGGTGGAAACAATGCTCACCGACGGGGGTCGAATCACAGGCACCTCCGCAAACCCAAACGACGCCAGCACCGAAATTTGCGCAGGACCAATGCGGGTGCCTTGTGCAATGATCACCCGTCCTTCGGCAATGTCCTCGCCGCGAAAGCGCAGGTTCTCATGCCGCCGTAGTGCTTTCAGGACCGCCACCTGCTGACCGTTCACCCGCACGTCCTCTTTCATCACCACCGCATCGGCTCCCGGCGGCACGGGCGCACCGGTCGCAATCTGGGCGCACTGTCCTGGTCCAACCTGAAAATCACCTGGATCGCCCGCAGGAATGTAGCCGAGATTTTCTAGCAGCACCGGACCCCCTTCCCCCGCTTCGGACACTTCCTCCGAGCGCACGGCATAGCCGTCCATCGCGGAGTTGTCAAACAGGGGCAGCGGATGGGAGGCCCGCAAATCCTCGGCGGCGGCAAATCCCCGTGCTTCCGGAAGCGGGCGCAGTTCATGGCTCAGGGGGCGGGTGTGTTCAAAAACCAGCGCACGAGCAGCGGTGTAATCCAGCATCGGTCAACAGCAGAGTGGTTTGTCCAGAAAACTTGGGAAGCAGGGTTCAAGACGAGTCTCAATGAAAGTACGCCATTCCCCACAACCCGAAAGACGAAAGTTCCCCTAGAGTTGGGAACCGACTTGAAACCCCCAGCCCGTCAGAGGATAATAGTGTTTTTCATTTTTCGGATCTGATCATGTTCAATTTCATGCTGGCTCTTCACGTCACCTCGGTCTGCTTGGTGGTGGGCACCCTCTTTGTGCAGTCGCTCTCGGTGATCTTCCGGTTGCGGATGACCGACCCCATGCAGGTCGAGGGCGTTCAGTGGATTCAGTGGCGAATCTACCTGTTCATCTACCACCCGATCCTCGTTGTCACCATCGGGTCCGGATTCTACCTCGCCTCCACATGGGGCCACTTCCAGTCCGGTTGGCTTCACGCCAAGCTGGGACTGTTGCTCGTGTTGATCCTGTTCGGATTCCTGAACGGGCGGCAAATCCGCAATAAGGATTTGCCCAAACCGCTGGCGATGTTCGTGCACATCGGAATTTTCTGCACCTCCGTCCTCATGATCTGGCTGGTCCAAACCAAGCCCTTCTGAGGACTCCCCGCTGCGGAGAGATGGCCGAGTGGTCGAAGGCGGTAGACTCGAAATCTATTGTGGCGGCAACGTCACCGGGGGTTCGAATCCCTCTCTCTCCGCCA
>Ga0209403_10004106_pt1 | contig 15987 bp, 14 predicted proteins | sample ArcticOcean_MG_C_8_FD_187440 | JGI IMG/M metagenome (GOLD analysis project Ga0209403, IMG submission 187440) | Marine microbial communities from western Arctic Ocean - ArcticOcean_MG_CB11_86 (SPAdes) (version 2) | ecosystem: Environmental > Aquatic > Marine > Oceanic | place: Arctic Ocean... | reverse complement strand
ATGAATGAAGAAAAATTAGGCATTAAACTGCCCCCATTGGCCCAAGCCATTATTCAATGTACATTTGGGGATGATATGCATAAAATTTTATGCAATGATAATTTCTATATTCCTGAGGAGATGGATCAATTTGGTCACTTCACTACTCAAGAAGTTTTATTTGATGATATAACTAAAGATGAGAAGCGAATGGAGGGTATTCAATTATTTATGGATACTCAAAAAGAAAAGCAGATGGATATTTTTTTAAACTCCTGGTTTTCAGAAAAATCAATTACGGCTCGAAATATAGCGGTAGAAAGTTTGAAAAAACGTTAAAAGGGGAAACTCAACTTTAGCTGAAAATCATTCTTGCCATTGGTAATTATTTGGGATTGAATGGGAGTTGACACGCCTGTTTTTTCCAAGTACATTACATCAATTACCGAGATTACACGATTCACCAATAGGCCTGCAATGGCAAAGTTGGCATACTTATCCCAATTGGCAGATGAAATTCGAATGTCTTTGTACGACTTACGGTTAGAATCACTATCCCATTGCCAATCAAAGTCACCATTTTCAGGATATATGGCATGACCATATTCACGAATTAAGCCTCCGTTTAAATCCGTTTCTAATTCTAACGAACGTTGTCTGGCCTTTGCACTATTATAGTCATTCAAATCTTCATAATAGCCAATATCTACGGCAAATAAATAATCGGTATGGCTCCAATTTACACCCGCATGTTCACTGGCAAATGCACGATAATCAGATTCATAATTTTTACTTAAATTTTTGCCATTAAAAACGGTGAGCCATAGAATAATATCTGCTGCCATTAGTTTTTGCCCACGGCTATTTTGATTCAGTGATAACTCACCCCATCCCGGAAATAATAGGGACTTTGTCCGTGACCCCGAAAAGGCCATACTCACCAATAACATAATTAAAATAAATTTTCTACTCATTTTTCTGTGAAATTCCTCTACCCAAAAATACCAATATAATGAGGATGTTTAACCATGCAAATACATCTCCAAATTTAGTGTAAAAAGTTAACTCAGAATTTGGAATTATACTGGCCTGAATTACATCTGCTTGGTTTAAGTGAGTTTGATGTTTAATGTTCCCGCTGGCATCTACAATTTGAGATATGCCTGTATTCGCACATCGTATAATCGGTCGCCTAAACTCAATGGCTCTAAATACGGTTTGCCGCGCATGTTGTTGAGGTTCAGGGGGAGTTTCATACCATCCATCATTTACCACATAAAAGAGCACTTCTGCGCCCTCAAGCACAAACTTACGGTTTAACTGCGGGAATGTAGATTCCAAGCAAACCATTCCGCCCAACTTATAGCCATTATAGTCAAAAATGGTATATTCATTTCCATGTTCAAAATTTGCTTGACCCAAATTCAACTTCTTTAAACTGGGAAAAATTGACGAAAGGGGAATATACTCACCCATGGGCACCAAATGAATTTTATTATATACATCCGCCACTGAATCAGCCTTTATATGGGCAATTGAATTATAATAAAGGTACTGCCCATCACCATCTTTTTCATATACGGGCAAACCCGTTAATAGTTCAGAATTTGTGATGGCTAATAATCGCTGAATCTGGGATAGATATCGTCCTCCATTTTGTAGGAGGTAAGACATTGTGGACGTTTCTGGCCAGATGACCAATCTATCTTTCACATAATTGTCTGAAAAAGATAACTTGAGTAAATTGTTAATATTTTTGGAGGTGGCACCTTGTCGTCTTTTTTCAGAAAGATGTACATTGGGTTGAACAATGCTTACATCTATAGAACCCTCTAAATTTACAGCATTCACTGGCATAATGATAAGACCGGTAATCCAAGGTAAGCAAAAGATAGTCAGCCATGAAAATGCCGATTTTTTATTTTTTTCGCAATACCATTCATATCCCAATAAATTTAAGAGAACAATCCAAAATGTGATGCCATAAATTCCCGTATATTCTACATTTTGAATGAGTGTGAGAAAATCAATTTGCGTATTTGCCAATGAAATCCACGGATTTGCCAACGCACCAAACGACCGAATAAATTCAATGGATACCCAAATAAATGGTAATAGTAAATAACTAAATTTTCCAATACGACGCTTTAAGAAATAATAAACAAGCACAATCAAAATTGTATTTATTGAGAACAAAATTACCGCACTAAACATTGATATTATACCAATGGTAAGATTGGTGCCTAGGTTTTGAGCAATCCAAAAAATGATGGTAAGATTATAGAAAAATCCCCACGTAAAGCCCAATTTAACATGGTCTTTAAAAGAACATACATTTTGGATTCCAATAATAAACGGAATGAGTGAAAACCATGCTAACCATCCAAGTCCAAGTGGTTGTTGAGCAAGACCGGTAAGAATTGCGGAGAGAATAATCATTATTAATTGAGGCATATTATTTTGAATCTAAAAATTCTTGAAGAAATATAGCAGCGGCAGTTTTATCAATCTCACCTTTATTGTGGCCCGTTTTAACACCCTTTAATTTTAACGCATTTACAGCCGAAACTGAGCTCAATCGTTCATCAATCGTATGTATGGGTAAATTTAATGTTGAGGTTAATTCTTCAATAATTAACTGAACTTTTTTCGTCTGTTGTGAAATATTATTTTTCAACGTCAAAGGGAGGCCAACTACGACTGCCTCTACCTCCTGTTCAGAAATTAATTTTTGGATTTCACGTATATAATCAGGGGTAATCTTTCTATCAATTACTGAATGGGGAGATGCTATGATATGCATGGGGTCAGATAATGCGACTCCAATTCTTCGATCTCCAACATCTAAGGCAAGAAGTCTACCCAATTATTTAATCCATTCTTGCTGTAAAACTTCTCGAATAATTTTTCCCGGTTTGAAATGAACTTTTCGACGGGGAGGTACATATACTTCCTCATTGGTTCGTGGATTTCGCGCCCTGGGTTTAGCCTTGGTTGGTTTCACTTCAAAAACGCCAAAATTACGCAACTCAATTCTAATATTACTCTGTTCTTCAGTAAGCATCCCGCTCATGGTTTCTAACACTGAATCCACTGCTAATTTCATATCATTATGTGACAAATTTAATTTTTCAGATGTCCTTCTAATGATATCTTCCCGTGTAAATGTTAATGTTTTCATACTTATATCCTTTCAATATCAATTACATTGGGGACCTTCTGAATTTGTTTTTTTAGGCGTGCTAATTGACGTGTATCTCGCGTCTCTAAAATGAGAATACATGACCCCATTCCTTCTTCAGAGCGCATATCAATACTTTTTATATTCATACTCATTGCCGCAATACTTTCAGTAATATCACGGAGAATATTTTTTCGATCTTCAGTAATAATTTTTATTCGAACAATAAAGGATGTTTTGGCTGCAACTTCCCATTCCACATTTATAAATCTATCTTCGTTCTGCAATGATGGCAAATTATTGCATGAATTTCTGTGAATTGTTACACCTCTTCCGCGTGTAATATATCCCAAAATTGCATCTCCAGGAATCGGACTGCAACATTTAGCAAAGACTATAAGTGTATTCGAAACACCATCTACTTTTACTCCTTTTGCAACCCCACGTGCACGATTAATAAATCTCTCCGTGAGAGAAGGCGAATCGAGAGCCACTTCCTCATCATCAGTAATATTAGGCTCATACTTTTCTACTAATTCACGAACTGTAATTTGACCACTGGCCACTTCTGAATAAAGTTTGTCTTCATTATTTAAACCCATAGTTTGGGGGCGGGCTTTTAATTCATCTAAAATATATAGTTTTTTTAAACGGCGAAGTGTTTTTTCAACAATCTCTTTACCTAGCTGAATACTCTGATCAAACTGCTCTTTTTTAACCCACCGCTTAATATGTGATTTAGCCTTACTGCTTTGTACAAATTTAAGCCATGCATAACTGGGTGTTTGGGATTCTGAAGTTATGATTTCAATGGAATCACCATTTTGTAAAGGAGTATTTAATGGCACTATTTTACTATTTATTTTTGCACCAATACAATGGAGTCCAACTTGTGTATGCACACTAAAAGCAAAATCTACTGGCGTTGAATTTACAGGAAGCTGAACCACATCACCTTGAGGGGTAAATACAAAAATCTCATTTTGAAATAAATCAACTTTAAGAAGTTTTAAGAATTCATCAGGATTACTATCTTCTGTTTGTAGAATTTCTACCAACTCTCTTAACCATGAAATATGTTTATCAATTTCTTTTACCGCAATAGCTTCACTACCAGATTCTTTATAAATCCAATGGGCTGCCACCCCTACTTCGGCCAATTGATCCATTTCTTTTGTCCTGATTTGGACCTCTACCATTTTTCCATGTTTACCAAAAACAGTGGTATGAATGGATTGATAACCATTACTTTTTGGGGTAGCCACATAATCCTTGAATCGTTCTTGAAGAGGAGTATACAGTTGGTGAACACTCCCTAATACCGCATAACATTCAGAAACTTTATCTACAATTATTCGAATTGCAAAAAGATCAAAGAGTTCTTCAAACTTTTTATTTCGACGTTTCATTTTACCATAAATAGAATAAAAATGTTTTGCTCTACCAAAAATCTCAGCGTCAATATGGTAATTCTTTAATTCTTCAATTACTGGTGCTGAAAATTCTTTAATATATAATTCGCGTTGTTTCTTTGTGGCCTTAATATTTTTTTCAAGATTATGAAACTCATCAGGATCTAATACTTTAAGGATAAGGTCTTCCAATTCCATTTTCAGTTTATTCATGCCCAATCGATGGGCAAGTGGTGCATATACATCACGAGTCTCAATGGCAATACGTCTTTGTTTGATTAAGGGGAGATGGCTGATTGTAGTCATATTATGAAGACGGTCTGCAAATTTAATAATAATTACACGAAGATCTTTGGCCACAGAAAGGAACATCTTCATAAAGTTTTCTGCTTGCTTTTCCTGTCGACTATTGAATTTTATACCCGAAAGTTTTGATACGCCTTCAACTAAGGAAGCTATGTCTTCATTAAATTCACTTACTATGAGTTCACGCGTAACATCTGTATCTTCTATAGTATCATGCAAAAGGCCTGCAATAATAGTATCAATATCCATATTCCATTCAGCTAAAACTGCACCTACAGATGCACAATGGGTGAAATAGGGTTCTCCCGATCGTCGCTTCTGATCTTTATGAGCCTCACTCCCAAATTGGTAGGCTTTCCAAAGAAGGTTATAAGTTTCGGAATCTTGTTCTGAGTTTAAATTTAGATTATCTACAATCAGGTTGAATTCTTTTGGGTATCCATTAGAAGATCTTCCAACAAAATTCTTTAGTGCATTCAGAACCATAATCTATAAAGGCACTTCTACTCCGGGATAATCGGAATGGATTTTATCTTCATTTTCAAAACGAGCATATTTATCAATAAAGGTAACATCAACAGTACCGGTAGGACCATTACGATGTTTTGAAATAATAATTTCTCCACGCCCATAATCTTCTTCATCTTTAGAATAAACATGCTTACGATAGACAAACATAATTACATCAGCATCTTGCTCAATGGCACCACTTTCTCGAAGATCAGACATTATGGGGCGATGATCAGTTCGAGACTCAACTGCTCGAGATAGTTGAGAAAGTACAACGATGGGCACATTCAATTCTTTTGCCAATGCTTTCAATGAACGAGAAATATAAGAAATTTCCTGTTGACGATTCTCACTTTTACTTCCTGCATTTAATAATTGGAGGTAATCAACATAGAAAATATCAATGTCTTTTTCAACTTTTAACTGACGGGCTTTCGCCCGTAATTCCATAATATTGAGCCCCGCAGAATCATCAATATAAATTTGAGCTTCAGATAATGCATTCGCCGCTTGAGATAGCTTTCTCCACTCACTTTTGGGTAGTCTACCGGTACGAACTAAATGACTATCAATTCGGGCTTCAGCAGTTATTAACCGCTCTGCCAGTTGTTGATTTGACATTTCTAAACTGAACACTCCCACTTTATGTCCATAATCAACGGCAGCATTTCGAGCCAGAGATAATGCCAATGCAGTTTTCCCCATAGAAGGTCGGCCCGCTAAAATTATTAAATCAGAATTTTGGAACCCAGAAAGGCGGTCATCTAAATCATAGAACCCACTGGGAACACCAGTAAGTACACCCTGTTTTCGATTTCCCCAATTATCTAATACATCATGTAAAAGTGGTTCAACTGAGGTGAACCGACCTCTATCTGCATGTTCAGATAATTTAAATAATACCTGTTCAGCATTATCTAATATTTCTGTAGCTTCATCTCCACCTTCATAAGCAGTGTTGCTCATTTCTATTGCTGCAGAAATAATGGTTCGTAAAATTGCCTTATCTTTTACAATTCGAGCATAATATTCAACATTTGCTGCGGAAGGTGCTTCAGAAGATAATCCCGTAATATAATAGGCTCCACCTACAGCTTCTAACTGGCTAGATTTTTTCAACACTTCTAACATGCTAATGTTATCAATAGTATTATTATCTTCGAAAAGGGTCATCATATGAGAAAAAATTGTGGCGTGAGCGGGCTTATAAAAGCTTTGTTCTGTAAGATGATGCATGGCCTTGGGAACCGCCTCAACATCAATTAGCATACATCCCAAAACAGCCTGTTCTGCTTCTACAGAATGGGGGGGTAAACGGAGTTGATCTTCTTTTTTTTCTGCCATAATCTAGTTTAAATAATTATCTCTAATATTTTTAAAATCTTCCCATGTGGGTTGTTTTAATTTTGGATTCTTCAATATTGCTTCGGGGTGATAAGTTACCAATAAATCAATACCTTCATAGTCATGAACTTTTTTATTTAATTCTGAAATTGACTTATTCATTTTAAGCAATTTATTACCCACATCTTCACCCATTGCAACAATTAATGTTGGATTAATAATCTGTAATTGTTGATTAAAGTGAGGTTCACAAATATTATATTCTAATTGATCTAATTCATTATCAGTCGAAAGCGTATAATCCAGCAGGTTTGAAATGTACACATCCTCACGTGATAAGTTAATTGCTGATAAAATCTTATCAAACAACTGTCCTGATTCACTCGATAAAAAATTAGAATTTCCATCTTCTTCTGCACCCTTTGATGCAGTAATAAAAACAATTTTTGAATTGGCATTGCCCATCCCAAAATTGAAACCAGATTTGGATTCACTGAATAAACAATTTTTACATTTCTTAATAAGATGATAAAAGGCGGTAAGTTCACTACCGCCTTTTATTGTACTGATTTTATTTTCAACTGAATCTATGGATGATAAATATACATTTTCTCCATAGATGTCTGAGTATTGATCTAAATATCGATTCCGTATTTCAGAATCATTTTTCATCAGTTTCAGCGTCACCATGACGCCATTCTAACTCACCATTCAATAATTCAGTTAATGACTCAACCATTGGCTTTTCCAAAACTTCTAGGTCTTCTTCAATCACTTCAATATCTTCAGTATCTTCAATATTTTCAAGTGCTTCAAGATCTAATTTACGTGAATCAATTATTTGCCGAGCTCTTCTTGCAGAAATAATTACATTCGTATAAACATCATCACTTTGCTTGAAAAGATCACTCATTGAAATTGCTTTAATTTCCATTAAATATTCTCCTTTATGGCATTTTCTACTGCTACTATTGCTTCTTTTAAATCATCATTTACAAAACTACTATCAAAACGATCAATAAATTCCATTTCTTTTTCAAACCGTTTTAATCTATTTTTAATTTGAGTGGTTTGTTCATTACCTCTTTTTAATAATCTCTCTTCCAAAACTAATTTTTTCTCAGGGATGTCAAAACCAGGAGGCTCAATAAAAATTGAGAATGTATTTTCAGGGTATTCTTCCATAATACTAAATCCACCTTTTACATCAATATCTAATAACATTATCTCATTATCATCAATAACATCTTCTAACTGATCAGCAAGTGTACCATATTTATTGCCATGCACCCATTCCCATTCTAAAAAATCACCAAATTTTGCCATATGGTCAAACTTTTGATTACTCATAAAAATATAGTCTTTGCCATCTACTTCATTTTCTCTGGGTGGTCGCGTGGTGGCAGAAATTGAAAACTTCCAATTTTTATTTCGCTTTAATAATTCTTTGCAAATTGTAGTCTTTCCTGTGCCAGAAGGCGCAGAAAGAACTATTAAATTTTTACTCATAGTATATTTTGTACCTGTTCTCTCATTTTTTCTAATTCATCTTTAACCGAAACGACAAGGTGACTTACTTCAATTTGATCTGTTTTTGAACCGATAGTATTTACCTCTCGACCCATTTCTTGAAGCATAAAATTCATTTTTCGTCCCGCATATTCTACATCGTCAAAATAGGTATTATAAAGCTGTATATGACTTCCCAGTCTAACAATTTCTTCTGAAATATCTTTTTTCTCAGCAATAATGGCAACTTCTTGAAGTAACCGTTGTTCATCTAAAGACACATCTTCTATAAGCTCCGTGATACGTTGCTTGTATCTTTTAAAATCCTCACCTCTATGTTCAGATGATTTTGACTCAATTTGTGAAACATAAGTTTCAACATTTTTTAATCGTGTTTCCAAATCTTTTTTTAAATTATTTCCTTCTGCATTTCTAATTTTATCAAGTTGCACAATGGCATCCTTAACTGCATTAAAAAATGTTACTTTCAATTCTTCAGTAAAATCATCTTTTTCATCAGCAGTATAAATATCCTGCAATTTCATCAGTTGATCTACCGTCACCGTCACATCCGTATTTAGCTCAGATTGAATTTCTTCAGCAACCTTAATATATTCACGAATTTTATCCATATTTAAAGTTAAACTAGATTTTGCACTATCATTATAATCAATAGAACACATGAGTGTAACACGCCCACGAACGCATGCACTCTTAATTAACTTCGACAGCTCATCATCAAAAGCATTTAATGACCGTGGCGTCTTAGGAAAAAAATCTAAGTATCGACTATTCACAGACTTAATCTCCACAGAGATGTCCATGTTTTCAGAGGCACAAATTGCCTTGCCATAGCCTGTCATACTTTTTACCATTAATTTGTCTCTAATTCTGGGGGTGAAATTTAACTTTTAATAACCCAATTTTCAAAAGGCAATAGTAAGAATTATTATAGGTATAATTCAAGAGAAATTAGGGACTTAGTCTTTTTGATGCAGATAATGCTTTATCTACAAGTAATCTGAGCGTGAATTGCTGATTGGGTTTGAATGGATGTGAATTATCTGAAAGCAAGAAGGCCATATCTAATTCAATGAAATTTAATTTAACTCCTGCTCCAAAAGTGAATCCACCGTTACTCCTATACCCTCCTCTTAAAATTAAATTTTTATGCATATGAAAACTGGCTCCAATATTAGCTTTAAACTCATTACTTTTCAATATTCCATCTAGGAAAATAGTGGTTTTTTTGAATTTGGAATTCACCATTATCTCTAAAAAAGGTTTGTACATTTCTTTACGATTAGTACTCCACCATTTACTAGAAACAACATCGTGAACAAAAAATAAAATATTACTATTTTTATAATTTAATCTTTTACTTATTGAAAATCCTGCCGCATAGGCCGATTCTTCATATAAACTTAAAATGGAAAAAGTAGGCCATATTTCTAAATTTGATATGTCTAACTCAACGGGGTATGTAAAGCTAATTGATCGATAGTTAAATGACGTTATGCGTGTATAATCTATCTCATCTGAAGTTGGTTCACCATCACCATTATCACTCCAAGCATTAATTGTATTATCTAAATTGGGGACTCCGAAATAGGATAAATAATAGGTTCGCTTCCCTTTTTGGTAGAGGATTGAACTTTCTTCAAATAAATTTTCTTCTGATGATGAATATGAAAATTGAACCGATGGAATCTCATTTAATTCAAATGAATTTATCCCACCTAATGCGGCTGACTTTGCATCGAATGGTCGCGTGAGTATAGGGGATGGGTTTTGAATCCACTCCGAAAAGCCAATACTCAATAAGAGCAACAAATAAATTAATTTATACACCATGTTTCTTTTTTAGTTCATCCAATTTTGCCAATGCATCCAATGGTGTCATCGTGTTGATATCTAACTCATTTAACTCCAATTGAAGCTTATCATTATTCCCTGTAAAAATATCCATTTGCTCAATAATGGGCATGGATTCTGAAGCTACTAATTCAGAACGTTCACTGTTAGATAATGTTTTAAGTAAATCATGGGCACGTACCACAACAGATTTAGGGAGCCCTGCCATTTCTGCAACATGTACGCCATATGAGCGGTCTGCCCCACCTTCAATAATTTTTCGTAGAAAAATTATTCGATCACCAAATTCTTTTACTGCCACATTCAAATTAAACGCTCGGGGTAAATCAACGGCTAACTCTACAAGTTCATGGTAATGGGTGGCAAAAAGCGTTTTAGCCTGCACATTTTTTTCATGATGCAAGTATTCAGTAACTGCCCATGCGATTGAAAGACCATCATACGTTGAGGTCCCTCGACCAATTTCATCTAATATAATAAGGCTCTTTGGGGTGGCGTTATTTAAGATATTTGCAGTTTCATTCATTTCTACTAAAAATGTTGATTCGCCACCAGCAAGGTTATCACTGGCCCCAACTCGCGTAAATAATTTATCAATAACACCAATTGTGGCTTTTGAAGCCGGTACAAATGACCCTACTTGTGCCATGAGTACAATGAGGCCTGTTTGACGAAGATAAGTACTTTTCCCCGCCATATTAGGACCGGTAATAATGGCAATCTGTTTCTTGCTGCAATTTAGATCTATATCATTGGGAATAAAATCTTCCCCCATAGGCAAAAGCGTTTCAACTACTGGATGTCGTGCATTTTCTAAAATCAACTTAGATGAATTTGATATAGTTGGACAAATGTAATTATTTTCTACAGCTAAATATGCCAATGATGATGCAACATCAATTTTAGAAATAATTAGTGCATTAAATTGGATTTCCCGGGCAGATGCCAAAATTTCAATACAGAGATTTTCAAAAAATTTACTCTCAATTTCTACAATCTTTTCACTGGCAGATAATATCTTCTCTTCATATTCTTTCAATTCAGGCGTGAAAAAACGCTCAGCATTGGTGAGCGTTTGCTTCCGAATATAATGCTCAGGTACTTTTTGAATATGGACTTTGGTTACTTCAATGTAATAGCCAAATACACGATTATAACCAACTTTCAAACTGGGGATTCCAGTGCTGTTTTGTTCTTCAATTTGCATTTTTACCAACCACTCATTTGCATTGGTAGAAAGTTGCCTTAATTCATCTAATTCTGATGAATATCCATCATTAATGGCACCACCTTTTTGAAGACTAATGGGAGCTTCTTCCTTTAAAACTGTATTGATTTTATCTACAATTTTAGATGTATTCAATGCAGAAGAAACCAATGAGTTCAAATTGAAAACATCTTTTTTTAACGCCTGCTTGAATTGGGGGATTTTTGAAAGTGAAGCACCCAAATTAACCACATCTCGGGGTGTAGCCTTTATTGTTGCCAAGCGGGCTAAAATACGATCAATATCTGAAACTTCTCTCAATAAGTCTCGAACAGATTCTAGTAATTCTGAACGGTCAAAGAACTCCTGTACTCGACCTAATCTAGTTTTAATTTTTTTAATATCTGTAAGTGGTCGACGTAGCCACGATTTCAATAATCGACTGCCAGATGATGTGACTGTTTTATCCATTACACCAATAAGTGAACCATGAATCCCCTGTGTTGCCAATGAAGAGAATACTTCTAAATTTCTTACCGTAAATGGATCTAACCCCATGGCACTTTCATCCTGAATGAATGAAATAGACGTAATATGCTTTATCCTATTCTGAAAATTTTGCCCTACATAATGCAATGCGGCTCCTGCAGCACAAAGCCCTGCATTTAATGCTTCAATCCCAAACCCTTTGAGGGAATTTGTTTTAAAATGATCCGTTAAAATGTCATATCCAGTATCTCTATCTACAACCCAATCCGGAAATGTTGACAAGAAAATTTGACTATCCCTAAGTCGACTTTTGCAAAGAGGCTCTTGACCTTCAGAAACCAATATTTCTTTCACCTGAAATTGTTGAATCACATTTTCAAATCCTGAAATTGGCCATTCACCACAATGAAATTCACCCGTAGAATGGTCTAAAATAGATATTCCCACAATTTCTTTTTGAAAGACAATGGCCGCCAAATAATTATTTTCTCGACCATCTAAATACTTTTCAGAAAGTGCAGTTCCTGGAGATAAGACCTCCACCACTTCTCGTTTAACAATTCCTTTGGCTTTTTTAGGATCTTCTACTTGTTCACAAATAGCGACTCGGTGACCAGCCTTAAGTAATTTATGTAAATGTTGTTCTAAAGAATGATATGGAAATCCCGCTAACGGAATAGTAGAGGCTGCACCATTAGACCGTTTGGTTAATGTAATACTTAGAATTTCAGAGGTTAATACCGCATCATCATCAAAGGTTTCATAAAAGTCACCCATTCTAAACAACATGATTGCATTGGGATGCAATTTCTTTGCCTCCCAAAACTGTTTCATGACTGGTGTTGGACCTTTACTCTTTGGCATTGTTATACCAATTTCCGACTATTACCATCGCGATATGTAATTTTTTGTTTATCAAAATATTCTAAAAGGGGAACTGCATACTTTCGGCTTGTATCCGCTAAATCTTTAAATTGTGAAACTGAAAGTTCCGACTCATTATCAAAAAAATTAATAACTTTTTCCCTTAATGATGAAAAATTTCCACGTGTAAACATTAGACTCTCATCTAATCTTAATACATCACCCCGTTGTTCGGCTATGTTTAATAATAGCATCACTTTATCTTTATCTGCACCTAATTTAATGGCTAACTCATTATATCGAGAAGATGTGAATCCCTCTGAATTTAAAATATTAATAAGGTTCTCTAACAACTTATTTTCACTCTCTGATAATTCAATAGAGAATTCACAAATTGCCCACTTATCACCTACGTTTTTTACCTTAGTTTCATTTGCTAATGTTAACAATAAATAATCACAGAAATAATCATCTGCTTTTAAAAACTGTCGAATTTCTTCTTTTTGTGCGCCAAACTTATATGGATTTTTTTGATGATAATTTTCTAAGAAGGTTACTAAACGTTGTGTCAAAATGTCTAATTGATTAAGGGAAAGTAACCATGTAAGCGTTTTATGTTTTACCCATTGTAATTGATTATCTTCAGAAACAATTATTTCAATTTTCTCAGGAGAAAGTCCAAATTTTAAACCTAATTCAGATTTACCAATGGGCTTCCCTGCAGCACTACCAATGACATATCGAAATTTTTCATCATCTTTAAGATTATACAGATGCGTTATTTTTTCTTTATTATTTTTCCATTTACCCAATAATTCGGTTTCAATTACTTCTCCACCACCAATCGTAACTACGGGTGAATATAATCGAATTATAAATTTATCACTAACTGCAGCAACCAAAGGAGATTCTAATTTAAAAATTACAGGGCCTACATCACCAGGTTCAATTGACTTTCGATCGGGTAGTGCCACTCGTGCCATTACTTCTTGAGTCCCTAAATGGATTCTAACCCGTTGGTTTTGTATAATAGGATGTTTAGATGTGCTTAACAAACTTACTTTTGCACCCAAAATGGAATGGTTTTGAAAATAATTTGGCGTTGCCACTTGGCATCCTCTTGCTAATTCATCAGCTTCAATACCTTGTAAATTAATGGCCGCTCGTGCCCCTAATTGTACTGAATCTACTGTAGAATCATGGGATTGAATTCCCCTAATCTTGGCCTTTTTATTTCCAGGCAGTATTTCAATGGTATCTCCAACTTTAGCTTCACCCGATGAAACGGTACCTGTTATTACGGTACCAAAACCCTTAATACTAAATACACGATCAACTGGAAGCCTAAATACACCTCGAGATATTTTTTTGGGAATACTTTCAGCCATCTGAATTAAATCATTTTTTAAATCATCAATTCCTATATTATTTAATGCCGATACTTTATGAATTGGCGCACATTCTAAAAAAGAACCTTCAACTAATTCTTGGATATCTAACTCAACTAATTCAAGCCAATCTGCATCCGCTAAATCAACTTTATTAATGGCAATTGTACCCACTTTTACATCTAATAATTTAAGAATTTCAAAGTGTTCACGTGTTTGAGGCATGACGCCATCATCTGCAGCAACTACTAATAAGGCCGCATCAATTCCGCTCACACCTGCCATCATGTTTTTTACGAATTTCTCATGCCCAGGAACATCAATCAGTGTTATTGTTTCAGTGAGAAAAGCAAAACCAATATCGATGGTCATACCCCGTTTCACTTCTTCTTCGTGACGCTCTGTACTAACCCCCGTTATAGCTTTTACAAGGGCTGTTTTACCATGATCAATATGCCCAGAAAGGCCAATGACAATTTGCCTCAACTCAAGACCTCATTAAAAATTTCTGTGCAAACTTCAGCCAAATCAGCGGGAATTGCCTTCAAGTCAATTCTAAATTTATTACCATGAATATATCCAAGTATAGGAAACGATGCCATTCTAAATAATGATGATAATTTAGTGGGCTTTAATGTTGTTGATGAAAAGGTAATAGCCATACTTGGAATTTTTTCTGTGGGCAATGAACCACTACCCGCTTCAACTTTTGATTCAACTAATACAATTTTATGTTTTTCAATATGAGATTTTTTCACGGCAGATAAAATGGAGATTCCCATTTTCTCTAACTCATTTCTGTCTCTTGTAAGTAAATGAATTGCTACGTTATCAGAACTAATTTCTTTTGCTGAGGAATATGATCGGAGGACTTTTTCTAAGACAGAAAAAGTTAGTTTATCACAACGTAGCGCACGATACAATGCATTTTGGTGCATTTTTCTGACAAGCTTTTTCTTACCACAGATGATGCCTGCTTGTGGACCTCCTAAGAGTTTATCTCCACTAAATGAAACCGCATGTACCCCCGCTTTAATATAGGCGGAAACTGTTGGTTCTGATGGCATTTCAGAATGAGTAAAATCTGCAATTGCCCCACTACCCAAATCTACTAATAATGGAACTCGTTTACGTTTTGCAAGCGCAGCCAATTCCGACAATTCCACATCTTGAGTAAATCCAATAACCTTATAATTACTGGTATGGGCAACTAAAATAGCACCCGTTTCTTTGCGAATTGCCGATTCATAATCTATTAAATGAGTTTTATTTGTGGTGCCCACCTCAACCATATTGCATCCTGACTTTTCGATGACATCAGGGATTCTAAATGAGCCACCTATCTCAACTTGTTGGCCTCGACTGATAATTACATCTTTTCCCTCTGCAACCGAATTTAACATGAGTAAAACAGCGGCGGCATTATTATTTACAATCAATGAAGATTCAGATGATGTGAGTGAATTAAGCAATGCTTCAACATGATGATTTCGCTCACCACGCTTTCCAGACTTAATTTGCAATTCAATATTTGTATAGGGGTAGATAGATTCTACGGCTTGGTGTAAAATTTCTTTTGAAATTGGTGAACGACCTAATCCAGTATGAAGGACAATGCCTGTACCATTTATTACTGGCTTTAAATTTAACTCACATAGTTGGGCTAATTCTTTTTCAGTGATTGAATATACAGAGCTCTCTATATCTTTCACTTTTTCTCCAGAAAGGATGTGTTCTCTCTGTAATTGAATAATGGTGCGGATCGTTTTAGTAATTAATTTGTGAGGAGCCCCAATTAGTTTCCCTTCAAACCTTTGGAGTACATCATCTACGGATGGTAACTGTTGCAATGCCTCCTGCATGCCTTTATGTTGATTCATTTTCTATTTCCCCACATTGTGTTTCTCTGCCAAAGATTGTTGT
>Ga0209403_10004100_pt1 | contig 15997 bp, 15 predicted proteins | sample ArcticOcean_MG_C_8_FD_187440 | JGI IMG/M metagenome (GOLD analysis project Ga0209403, IMG submission 187440) | Marine microbial communities from western Arctic Ocean - ArcticOcean_MG_CB11_86 (SPAdes) (version 2) | ecosystem: Environmental > Aquatic > Marine > Oceanic | place: Arctic Ocean... | reverse complement strand
GTATAATTATGACTGCGAATGATCAATCTGAGGCAAGTGACTTAAATCAGCGTAAACATGATGTTATTTATGACATTACTTTTTGTGGGTCAAAAGAACTTACATCAATTTGTATTAACTTAGATAAGGAATATAATATAGGTCTAAATTTATTAAATGAACCATACAGAATTGTTTTAAATTTTGATAAAATAATTGAAATCAGCGAATACTCGATAAATAAAATGAATATTAAAGTTGATTTGATTAATCAAATTCGATTTGGTTATCCTTCTAGATCAGCGTCTAGATTGGTTTTTGAGTTAGATCAACCAGCAATTATATCAGAGGTTTTTTACAAGAAAGATACAAATAACAATAATAAAATTGTAAATTTACAAATGGGCATTGCTAAAACTAGTAAAGCTAGTTTTAGTATAGCTAAACATGTTTTATCTCAAAACAATGGAAACATTTTAGATTTAAAAGATAAGTATAGAAATATATTAGATTACAAAAGTAAAACAAATTTATATGAAAGTGAAATAAATATTTTTCCTAAGTTAAGGCCAAAAACAAAAACTGATATAAAAAAAGATAATCCTAAAAGTAATAAAGAAAAAAAAGATAATTATATTGTGTTTATTGATCCTGGCCATGGAGGTAAAGATCCGGGTGCAATTGGGACATTAGGTACATTTGAAAAAGATATAACTTTGCAAGTGTCATTAGAGTTAGCAAAGGCTTTAAAAAAAACTAATAAAATCACTCCAATATTATCACGTACAACTGATACTTATTTACCATTAAGAAAAAGAATTAAGTTAGCAAAAATAAATAAAGCTGATATTTTTATATCCTTACATGCTGATGCTAGTAAAAACATCGCTGCAAAGGGTGTTTCTGTATTTAGTCTTTCTGATAAAGCGTCTGACAAAGAAGCTAAAATGATTGCAGAAAAAGAGAACGCGGTCGACATAATTTCAGGAATTGATAGTGATATTACTGATCCTGTTATATTTGGAACTTTAATAAAAATGTTCCAAAGGCAAGCAATGAACGATAGTGCTTTTTTAGCAAGGAATATAATAATGAATCTTGAAAAAACTAAATTAGCAATTAACCGTGGGCATAGATTTGCAGGGTTTGCTGTTTTAAAAGCTCATGACATCCCATCTATTTTAATAGAAATTGGTTTTATATCAAATCGAGAAGAAGAAAAAAAAATGTTAAATAAGAAATATCTACAAAACTTAAGTAAAAATTTAACAATAGCTATTGTTAAATATTTCTTAAAAACAAAAAATTAAATTTTGTCTCAAAATGGTCTAATTTTAAATGTAAATAAAACAAATGAAAATTTTAGCTTATTTATTTACTACTCTTTTTCTAGTTCTATTCTCTGGTATAATAATCTTCTTGTATGGGTTATGGTATTTTGGAAACGATCTTCCTGATTATAAAGAACTGTCAAAGTATAACCCAAACGTTGTAACAAGAATCCACGCAGGTAATGGGGCATTATTAGCTGAACATGCAATTGAAAATAGAGTGTTTGTTCCAATAAATGTAATTCCACAAAAAGTTATTAATGCTTTTATTTCATCAGAAGACAAAGATTTCTATAATCATTTTGGTATAGATTTAAAGGCAACATTGAGAGCGGTTTTTACCAATATAAAAAATAGGGGTTCAGGAAAAAGATTGATTGGTGCTTCAACTATTACTCAGCAAGTAGCAAAAAATTTTTTATTGTCATCTGAATTATCTTATAAAAGAAAAATAAAAGAAGCAATTTTAGCTATAAGAATTGAGAGAGCTTTTTCTAAAAATCAAATTTTAGAGTTATATTTAAATGAGATTTACTTAGGATTTAAATCTTATGGTGTCGCTGCAGCAGCTTTAAATTATTTTGATAAGAGTTTAGATAACCTTGACCTTGCTGAATCTGCCTTTTTAGCAGCATTACCTAAGGCTCCAAATAATTATAATCCTATTTTTAGATTAAAACAGGCTGTTGCAAGACGAAATTGGGTTTTAGGTAAAATGAATAAAAATGGTTATATTGAAAAGAGCATAGAAAAAATAGAAAAAAATAAACCAATTAATATAAAAAAATCTAGTGGAACAGATAAAGCTTATGCTCCTTATTTTTCTGAAGAAGTTAGAAAAATACTTGTTAATAACAATCAAATTGGACGTAAACTTTATGTTAATGGTTATTCAGTTAGAACAACACTTGATCCAATCCTGCAATCTTTTGCAGATAAAGCTTTGATAGACGGATTAGAAAAATTAGATAAAAGACAAGGATGGAGAGGGCCTATTTCTAATTTAGATTTATCAAAATTAAGGATACAAGATATCATAAAGTCAATCACAACTATTGAAAAAAACATTCCTAATGGAAGAGAAGTTGCAGTAGTTAAAAAAATATTTAAAGATCAGGTTGAAATACTTTTGTCTAATGGAAACATAGAAATTTTGAAATTAAAAAATGCTTCTTGGGTAAGACCTCAAATCCTAAAAGCTGACAAAAAAAATAAATTGAATATATATTTAGGACGCAAGCCTAAAACTATTGGAGAGTTTCTTAACGTTGGAGATGTAATTGTAGTTAAATTAAATTTCAACTCTAAGCAAAATAAATTTTTTTCATTATCTCAAATTCCTCAAGTTAATGGTGCTATAGTTGCACTAGATCCGCATACAGGAAGAGTTCTCGCAATGAGTGGTGGTTATAGTTTTAATACAAGTGAATTTAATAGAGCAATACAGGCTAAAAGACAGCCTGGTTCTGCATTTAAACCTTTTGTTTATTTAGCTGGTTTAGAAAGGTTTTATAACCCAACCGAGTTAATTTTGGATGCACCTTTTGCATATGATCAATGTTCAGGTTGTAAAAAATGGAAACCAGCTAACTATACTAAAAAGCGTTATGGTCTTAGTCCTATGCGATTAGGCATAGAAAAGTCACGAAATCTAATGACAGCAAGATTAGCTATTAAATTAATTAAAGAAGAAGACATTCTTAATGATCATCTTAAAAATGGCTTAACAAACAAAAAAATATCAGAAAAAATGAAACTGGATATTAAAATAATAAATTCACTTACAGCGTACTTAAAAATAAAGAATAAAACTAAAGCAAGAGAGGAAAAAAGATTAATAAAACAATTTTCTATTCAATATAATATTAATGAGGGGATACTTAATAGCTACTTAAAAAGTGGATTTACGCATGAAAAAATTGTTAAACTTACAAAGGTGGAATCTAAGGTAGTTAGAAATTTTATGAACTCTTTGAAGAAAAAAAACGTTATTCAGGATTATGCTTTAAAATTTGGTATTAACGATAATTTACCTGAATTTTTATCAATGTCTTTAGGTGCCGGGGAAACAGATCTACTAAGTCTAACTAACGCTTATGGTATAATAGTAAATGGCGGAAAAAAAATTGTTCCAACTTTGATTGATCGTGTTCAAGATAGAAGAGGATTAACCATTATTAAAGTCGATCAAAGAGATTGTTTGAATTGCAATGGTATTAATGCTAATTCTAAAATAATACCTCCTATTGCTACATTAGACATAAGAGATAAGGTCATATCTCCTGGCTCTGCATATCAAATGGTATCCATGTTAAAAGGTGCTGTAGACAGAGGCACTGGTATAATAGTAAAATCTCTTAAACGTAACCTAGCAGGAAAAACTGGGACAACTAATTCTAATTCAGACGCTTGGTTTGTAGGGTTTTCAAGTGATCTAGTTGTAGGAGTTTTTGTAGGATTTGATAAACCTAGACCTCTGGGATTAAGAGAAACAGGAAGTTCTGTAGCTGCTCCAATTTTTAGAGATTTTATGAAAAAAGCACTAGAAAAAACTCCAGACATACCTTTCAGAAGGCCTTCAGGAATTAAGTTGATTTCTGTAAATCCTAAAACAGGAGTAAAAGCTAATTCAAAAACTAAGAATTTTATTTTAGAAGCTTTTAAACCAGGACAACTTCCAAATAACAGATATGATAAAAACTTTATAGATACTCAAAATACAAAAAATGTTATAAATAATTTATCACCCTTATACTAACCAATTTTATAGGTATTATTTAATGCAAGCCGAAATGCAGTTGAAGTTCAATGAAGTCAATTATACTCTTGAAATATTAAAAAAGCATATCGATTGGGATAGCTCAATAAAAAAATTAAATGAGTTAGAGTTATTAATAGAAAATCCGAAATTCTGGGATGATACCGCAAAAGCACAATTAATTATGAAAGATAAAAAAAACTTAGAAAAAATAATTGAAATGATTAAAGGAATAGAAATTGAAAAATTAGATTTGATTGAACTATTGCATCTTGCTGAGCAAGAAAGTGACAAGAGTTTAATAGATGATACGGTTTTACAAATAGATGATTTGGTAAAAAAATGTGATAAACTCCAACTTGAAAGCCTTTTATCTGGGGAAGCTGATTCAAATAATTGTTATTTTGAAATTCATGCTGGTGCTGGAGGAACAGAAGCTCAAGATTGGGCTTTAATGTTACAAAGAATGTATTTTAGATGGTCAGAAAAAAGAGGTTTTAAAGTATCGTTTGTGGAAGAGAGTTCCGGAGATGAGGCTGGAATAAAATCTTGCACTCTACTTTTAGAAGGTTTTAATGCTTATGGTTGGTCAAAAACAGAATCTGGGGTTCATCGATTAGTAAGAATATCTCCTTTTGATTCTTCTTCCAGAAGACATACTAGCTTTGCTTCAGTTTGGGTTTACCCACAAATCAATGATGATATTGATATAGATATTGAAGAAAAAGATTTAAGAATTGACACATATCGAGCTTCAGGGGCAGGTGGTCAACATGTAAACAAAACAGATTCAGCTATAAGAATTACTCATTTACCGACCAATACAGTAGTGCAATGTCAAAATGATAGATCTCAGCATAGGAATAGGGCCCAAGCTATGTCAATGCTTAGAGCAAAATTATATGAAATTGAACTAAAGCGTAGAGAAGAAATTAATAATCAAAATGCTCTTTCTAAAGGTGAAATAGGATGGGGAAGTCAAATTCGTTCCTATGTTCTTCATCCTTATCAAATGGTTAAAGACTTAAGAACCAATGTGGAAGTAGGTAACACACAATCAGTATTGGATGGAGACTTAGACATATTTGTTGAATCTGCTTTAGCATTAAAAGTAGGCATGAAGAGATAACTTATATGCAAAGACTTAATGGTTATTTTTTCTGAGCTCTTCTAGAACTTCTTCAGCGTGACCAGGAACTTTAACTTTGGGCCAGATATTAGTAATTATCCCAGAAGAGTTCGATAAAAATGTAGCTCTTTGAATTCCCATATATTTTTTTCCATACATGGATTTTTCTACCCATACCCCGAATTGTTCACAAACGTTATTTTCAAAGTCTGCACCAAGCTTACAAGTTAAGTTATATTTTTCTCTGAATTTAAGTTGTTTTTTAGGATTATCTTTTGAAATTCCAATTACAATGCAATTTGCACTATCAAAATCCTTTTGAAGGTTGGTAAAAGCGATGGATTCAGTTGTGCACCCAGACGTATCTGCGCGTGGAAAAAAGAAAACTACTATATTTTTGTTATGATGGTCTGAAACTTTAAATTCAATGTTGTCAGTTTGTATTTCAAATTTAGGTAATGTATCGTTAATTTTTAACATATAGTTTTTCTCATAGGTTATAAAATTTTAACATTAATAACATATATAATTACAATTGATCCAGTTTTTTCTACAAAGGATTAATTAAAAAAAAGACTAAGAAATATATAAAAAATTTTTAATATTTTATTTTTTTCATTACTTGTGAGAACTATTAGATCCTCATTTTTATAAACTGATCAAACACAAAAGGTATGTTAAGATATTACTTTTCAAACAATTATTTGGATAAAGACAATTTTTTAGTAAAAATGAATATAGTTAATTGTAGTTATATTTGCTTTAAAATCAAGAGACCATGCTTCTTTTTACCAGAAGATATTTTAGCTTTGTTATCTTTAAAATGGTAGTTTGATAAAATAAAATTCTCGTCATTTACTACAGCATCATTAATCTTAGCGCCATTTCCTCTTATTAATCTTCTAGCTTCGCCATTTGATTTTGCAAAATCAAGAAGTTTTAAAGCATCTATAATTGATATTTTAGCTTCCAATATAGTTTTTTTAGGTAAGGCATCATCATTTTGTAGCTTGTTAAATGTATTTATGGCAGCATTGGAAACCTGCTCAGCCTCTTTTTCTCCTCTACAGAGTTTAGTTACCTCATTTGCTAGAATTATTTTAGCATCATTTATTTCTGCACCTTTTAACTTTTCTAACTTTTCAATTTCTGAAATAGGAAGTTCTGTAAATAATTTTAGAAATTTGACAACGTCAAGGTCTTCAGTATTTCTCCAATATTGCCAAAAATCCCAATTAGACAATTGATTTTCATTAAGCCAAACTGCTCCATTAGCACTTTTACCCATTTTTGTACCACTGCTTGTAGTTAAAAGTGGAGACGTTAAACCAAAGGCTTGACGAGATATTTTTTTTCTAACTAAATCTAAGCCAGTTATAATATTCCCCCATTGATCTGACCCACCCATTTGGAGTTGGCAATTATATTCTTGATTAAGCTTTAAAAAATCAAAGGCTTGTAAGAGTGAATAATTGAATTCTAAAAAAGATAAATTTTGTTCTCTTTCTAAACGAAGCTTAACACTATCTAAATTAATTAATTTATTAATAGAAAAAGAAGAGCCAAAATCTCTAAGAAATGAAATGTAATTTAGTTTATCAAGCCATATTGAATTATCTATAAGCAAAGCACCATTTTGTTCTTTGCCAAAACTTAAAAATCTTTCAAAAATAGTTTTTATGCTATCTTTATTTTCATTAATCATTTTAGTTGTAAGAACTGGTCGAGCAGTATCTTTACCTGAAGGATCACCAATTTTGGTTGTGCCGCCGCCCATTAAAACAATAGGTTTGTTTCCAGTTTTTTGAAACCAACGTAACATCATTATTTGTATTAATGAGCCTACATGAAGAGAAGGTGCAGTACAGTCAAATCCAATATACCCAGTAATTGAACCACTATAACATTGACTATCCAAACCTTCTTTATCCGTCATTTGATGAATAAAGCCTCTTTCTATCATAATTTTAAGAAAATTAGATTTAATATTATTTTCCATTATTCTTCTCTTAATTTTATATTAAAGCTCTTTATATTCAGAAGGTTCTAAAACATTATTTAAATATTTTTTTATAGAGTTAATTAATTCATCATTATGATTACTAAACATGTGATTTGCTTCTTTAATGAACTCCACATCTATTTTAATTCCTTTTTGAATTGACAATCGATCAATAAGCTTTTGGATAGTTTCATGGGGAACTCTTTTATTATTTTCTCCATGAATTATTAATCCAGATGCTGGACACGGGGCTAAAAAAGAAAAATCAAACTTATCGGCAGGCGGAGAAACAGAGATAAACCCAACAATTTCAGGGCGTCTCATCATTAATTGCATACCCACCCATGAACCAAAGGAAAAACCAGCAATAAATGTATATCTGGAATGAAGATTTTGAGATTGAAGCCAATCTAAAACAGCTGCCGCGTCTGCTAACTCTCCTTCTCCTCCTTCATATACTCCTTCACTTCTGCCAACACCTCTAAAATTAAAACGCAAAACTGAGAAGCCTCTATTTCTAAATTCATGATACATTCCATAAGAGACTCTATTGTTCATACTACCACCTTGATTAGGTTCAGGGTGTAAAATAAGTGCTACAGGAGAATCTGAAGAAGAACCGGGATGATATCTGCATTCAATTCGTCCTTGTGGTCCATTTAGAATTACCTCAGGCATTTGTTTTTCTCCAATTAATCTAACATTATAATATAAGTTAATAGCACATATTGGCAAAGGTATAAAAAAAAAGGTATTAATTTTTATACTTATAATTGATGAAATAATAATAGAAATCAGTTGTGTCAAAGTATTAATAGTTTCAAGACAATAAATTTTTTATTATTTTTATAAAATTCTGACTTACTTATGGATAAATTATGATATTAATTATTAAAAAACACTATTGTGGATGCATTAAATGAATATTAAAAAGTTTCTTAAAGAAATTGATACTATTATAGAAAGAGATCCCGCTGCTGAAAGTCGATTAGGGGTTATGTTTTTGTATCCATCTTTTCATGTAATGATTTTTTATAAAACAGCTAATATTCTTTGGAGATATAATCTAAGGTTTATAGCTAGATTGATTATGCAAATAGGAAGAATGTTAACAGGTATAGAAATTCATCCTGCGGCTAAAATTGGATCTAATTTTTTTATGGATCATGGATTAGGAATAGTTATTGGTGAAACTGCAGAGATTGGAGAAGATGTAACTATATACCAAGGTGTTACCTTAGGTGGTGTCATGCCATCTATTGAAAGTGAATCTCAAAGAAATCAAAAAAGACATCCAACTATTGGTAACAATGTTATTATAGGTTCTGGCGCGCAAATTTTAGGACCCATAAAAATTGGCGATTATGCTAGAATAGGAGCTAATTCAGTAGTTTCTAAAAATGTACCATCTAATGTTACTGTGGTTGGTGTACCAGCTAGAGAATTTAGTAAATCATCAAAGTTGGCAAAGTTTAAAGCTTATGCAGTTTTAACCAATGAAATTGACCCAAGAGAACAAACTTTAAATCTACTCATAGAAAAAGTGAAAATCTTAGAAAAAAAAATAAAATCTTTAGAAAATAATAAGAATAAAAAATAAATAATATTTTTATATTAAGAAATTTTAAGTAAATGTTAAAATTAAAAAAATCAACGTATCTAGATTATAACGCTACTGTTCCAGTTTTGAATGATGTTAAAGATTCTATAATAGAATGTATGAACTCTGGACCTTTAAATGCTTCATCTATCCATTCTTTTGGAAGAAAAGGTAAAAATATTATTGAATCTTCTAGAGAAAGCATAGCCACTGTGATAAATGCTAAAATTGAAGACATTGTGTTTACAAGCTCAGCCACGGAAGCAACAAATTTACTTTTTAGCAATTTCACAGATATAGTAGTGAGTTCAATCGAGCATTTAGCAGTGTTATCCTCTTCTAAAACGGATTTAATTATTCCTGTAGATAAAAATGGAGTGATAGATCTAAATTATCTTGATGATTTATTAAAAAAAATATCTAAAGATAGAGAAAATATTCTTGTTTCAGTTATGTGGGTTAACAATGAAACTGGGGTAGTGCAACCAATTGCTGATGTAATCAAATTATCAAAAAAATATGGCTGTTATGTTCATTGTGATGCAGCACAAGCACTGGGTAAGATAAAAATAGATTTAGAAAAATTAGAATTTGATTTCATTACGTTATCGGGACATAAAATAGGCGCACCTGCAGGTATTGGGGCATTGGTTGTTAAAAGTAAAATTCACTTAAACCCACATTTATTAGGTGGTGGGCAAGAAAAAGGTTTGCGGGCAGGGACTGAAAATATTCTAGGGATATGTGGCTTTGGTGCTGCTGCAAAAATATTATCAAAAACTAAACAAGATAATTTTAATAGAATTCAATTTTTAAGAGATTACTTAACAAATAAAATTAAAATATTAAGTCCAGAAACAGTATTTTTTGGAGAACAAGTGAACCGAGTGAATAATACTATTTTAATAGCTTTGCCAGATATACCAGGAGATTTAGCTTTAATGAAATTAGACCTTGAGTCATTTTCTGTTAGTTCTGGTTCCGCATGTAGTTCAGGAAAAATAAGTCAAAGTCATGTTATAAATGCGATGGGGTACAAAAATCTAGCTTCAAACAGCATAAGAGTATCTTTACCACCAAATGATACTATGTTAGGAGCAGAAAACTTGATTACTACAAATGAATTAGATAGATTAGCTCAATGTTGGTCTAATATTTAATATCTTATAAATTGTTTATGGAGTGAAACGTGCCAAAGTTAATATTTATTCAGAAAAATGGAAATGAAAGTTCTATTGAGGCTGAAAATGGTTTATCTGTTATGGAAGTTGCAAGAGATAATGATATAGGTATTGAAGGAACTTGTGGAGGATCAATTTCATGCTGTACTTGTCATGTTATAATTGATCCTGAGTGGTTTCTAATTGTAGGAAAACCCAATCCAGATGAAGAAGATATGTTAGATTTAGCTGTAGGTTTAAAACCAACATCTCGCCTTGGCTGTCAAATAGAGATTACTGATGAATTAAATGGTTTACGTATTACTGTTCCAGAAGAATAGAGTTTTATGACTGATTTTAAAAAAGTAATTCAAGATATGGATTTAAAAGGACCTCCTTCAAATCATAGAATAGTTGTTGCTATGTCTGGGGGAGTTGATTCTTCTGTTACAGCTGCAATTTTAGTTGAAGCAGGGTTTGATGTGGTTGGTTTAACTATGCAATTATATGATCATGGAAAGGCTTTGAAAAAAAAAGGTGCTTGCTGTGCAGGATCAGATATTAATGATGCAAGATTAGTTGCAAGTAAGTTAGACATTCCACATTATGTTTTAAATTATGAAAACCTCTTTAAAGATAAGGTTATAAAAGATTTTGCTGATTCTTATTTAAGAGGTGAAACGCCTATCCCTTGTGTAAGATGTAATCAAACAGTAAAATTTACTGATATGGTTGAAAGAGCTAAGCAACTTGGTGCGAGTGCTATGGCAACAGGACACTATATCAGAAGAAAAATATATTTAGGTCACCCTAATCTATTTAAAGGGTTAGATGAAACTAAAGACCAATCTTATTTTTTATTTGCAACCACTAAAAATCAACTTGAGTTTTTAAGATTTCCTCTTGGATCACTTACAAAAGAAGAGACAAGAATGGTTGCTCGTAGGCATAATCTTAACGTTGCTGAAAAGCCAGATAGCCAAGACATTTGTTTTGTCCCTGAAGGTAAATACGCTGATGTAGTAAGAAAATTAAGGCCAGGTAATATTGAGGCTGGAGACATAATTGATGTAAATGGTAAAGTTCTTGGAAAACATAATGGTATTATTGATTATACTATAGGCCAAAGAAAAGGATTAGGAATAGGTGGTAGAAAAGGAATTGAAGATGAAAATTCTGTCCTATACGTAATAGCCTTGGATTCTAAAAATCATAATGTGATTGTTGGGCCAAAGCATTTTTTAGCTTGTAATAAAATAAAGATATCCGAATGTAATTGGATAATAAACAAGCCTTCTGAATCACAGTTGAAAGTTTTAGTTAAATTACGAAATTCATCTAAGCCAGTTAGTGGTGTTGTTAATATTGATTTTGAGAATGGTTTGTCTGAATTACATTTTGATCAACCTCAATATGGAGTGTCAACTGGTCAAGCCGCAGTTTTTTATAATACAGAAGAATATGAGCATGTTCTTGGTGGAGGTTGGATTGCAGATGCTCCAAATATGTATATATAATTATACTTAATAAAATGTTTAAAATAGACCATATAGTTTTTGGTGCTGTATCTTTAGAAGAGGGCACTCAATTTATAGAAAAAAAATTAGACACTAAATTAAGCAATATTGGTTATCATGATTTTATGGGGACACACAATAGAGTTTTAAAAATTGGAAAAAATATTTATTTTGAAGTTATAGCCATAGATCCCAACTCTAAAATTCTTAATCATGATCGTTGGTTTAATTTAGACAATAAAGAATTACAGGAAAAATTAAAAAAAAACCCTCAAATTATTGGTTATGTAATCGACACATTTGATCAAAAAATTCTTAAACATTATTCTCCTTTTTTTAAAGCCGCACGAGGAAATTATAAATGGAAGTTTGCAATGCCAAAGTTAGAAAATGATAAATTATATCCTGGTTTAATTGAAAATGGTGTTATGCCAAGCTTGATTAATTGGCAGAGTGAAAAACCAATAAACAAAATGCAAGATAGTAAATTTCAATTAGAGAATATAGAAATAGAAATTATGGAAAATCAATATTCATATAAAATTTTTTTGATGTCTTTGGGGCAGTCAGATAAAATTAATTACTTAGTTAATAAGAAAGATAAAAACCATCTATCTGGTAATTACCCTAAATTAAAGATATCAATTAAGGACACTTTAAAGAATAAAGTAATTTACCTATAATTTTATATTGATATAAACATAATAAAAACTGCTTATTAAATGTAATTGCTTGACTGTAAAATAGTTTATATTTACTAACAACTTTAATACTATTTTGGCGGAGTAGCTCAGCTGGTTAGAGCATCGGAATCATAATCCGGTTGTCGGGGGTTCAAGTCCCTCCTCCGCTACCAATAATATCAATAAAATCAACAACTTAAAGGAAATATACCTTCCTCTTATTTTTTAAGTTTGACTTAGACACAGTTAGACACAATACTCTGTAACTATGAGTAGATATAAAAAAACACATACTAAGATAATTAGAAAAGGAGTCTTTATCTATAAAACGGATAGTTCTCCGTTTTGGTTTGCAAGAATTTGGATTAATGTAGATAAAAAATATTCAGTTAAATCCACAAAAGAAACTTCTAGATTAGATGCAATGGAAGTTGTTGAAGAACTTTTAGAAAAACTAAATCAAAATACAAAGAAAAATAAGGTTAAGGATAAAGACAGTTTTGATTACTTTTCAAAACTTCTAATGAAACAACAAAAATCAATGTCTGGTAAAACTAGAAGTGATAGATTTCATCTAGATGATGAAGGTATAATTCTTAGAAAAGATGACGGAATAAATGAGTATTTTGGTAATAAAGATATAAACGATATTACAACATATGATTTAAGAGATTACCTGACAGTTCTAGATGATAATAGAGAAAAAGGATTGTCTCCATCATCAAAGTCAAAGCATCTAATTATCGTTAGTAAAATACTTAAAATTGCATATGAAAAAGGTACTCTGGATAAAATGCCTATGATACCCAAGGTATCTAAGAAAGATAATCCAAGACCTTCATTCACAGAAGAACAGTATAAATTATTATTGAAAACAACTAGAGAAGTTATTGACGACGAAGTAAAGGTGAGGGGAATACAATTAACTGATGAGTTATATTGTTTCTTTGTATTCATGGTTCACTCATTTATGAGACCTGTTGAAAGTGAAATATTTTCAATCAAGCATCAAGATATTACAGTAAAATACAAACCCAATAGATTAGAAATAAAAATTAAAGGTAAAACTGGTTTTAGGATAGTTTCAACTATGCCTGATGCATTGGATTTTTATGATAAGTTAAGAGTTATGAATCCAGATTACAAACCTACTGATTACCTATTTTTTAATAATTATCCTAATCGTTCAACTGCAATTAGAAATGTGAATAGGCAATTCAATTATATTTTAAATCTTGCAGATATTAAAGAAACATCTGATGGACAATTTCTCACTCCATATGCATTAAGACATTATTCATTACAGACAAGACTTCTTAAAAGTAAAGGGAAGGATAATATATTTAATCTTGCAAAAAATGCTGGAACTAGTGTTGAACAACTTGAAAGATTTTATCTTAAAAATTTAGAAATGAATGATGAGTTAGTAGAAAATCTTCAGACTTTTTGACACAACAAAAAAGGAGAAACAACATAACACCATTCCCAAATAACAAATTCCTACCACCAAATAAATCTTATGATGAGATTGCAAAGATGGTGAATGATAAACTTAAACAATCAAAGAATGAAACCTTTGGTGCATTAAAAGAAACAGATGACGAATTGAATTTGCCTTGGGGAACTTCATTTGAAATGTCTGGATATTCAGATTACTTTGAATCAATATATGAAGATGGTGATGATTAAGGATTATTATTAAACCTTAAGTCATTTAGATGTTTCTGAAATATTAATGGATCATCAATTGACTTTAAAACTATGTTGCCTGAACCAGTTCCAGAAATACTTATTGAACCATAACTTAAAATGCGACCTAAAATGCTTTGAGTTAAATCTACTTCCTCTATCTTGTAGATACTAATTTCTTCTGTATCTCTGGCAATCCAACCAGTCTTTTGAATATATCTTGAATCTGTTAAGACTCTTTCTGTAGTCCATTTGTTAATCATCATTTTTAAAAATATTATGATTCCAATAATAAAAACACCAAGAAATAAAAGATAAAGAAATGCACTAAAAGTGTATATCCAATGGAACTTGACTGCATAAACAATCTTCTCATTTGTTCCTATTGTATCTTCAACATATCCCATAAGTTAATTCCATTATTAATATTTTATAATCTATTTACTATGATAATCACTAAAAACAAAATCACAATAATAGTAATTATTTTACAGTTACTTTTACTTTCTAATTCTTTTGTATAACGACATCTTGGAAAACTACTACAACCAAGAAATTGAGAACCTTGTCTTGCACCTTGTTTTACTGTTCTCTTTAATAAATCTGACCCACAACTTGGACAAACTGTTTCTGATGTATGACGATTATGTAAAGATTGGATATGTTCTTCTTTTGAAATTTTAATTTCAGATTTTACATTTGAAAGTAAATTAATTATCCGTTCAATTTCTTTATCAGAGAAAACTTTATCCTTGAATTTTTTGATGTAAGAACCAACACCAGAAAGTAATACATTTGAAGGAAGTTCAGTTTTAAATTTAACATCACCTACAAAAGAAATTACAGTTTGAATATATAATTCATTTATACCAAGATATTTAGACAAAACTTTCTTATGTCTATGTGTTTGTCGTAGTGGATTTTGAAATGAATATTTAGATTTATAAATGACTTGAGTCCAACTTGATTGTGACTCTGAACCATAAATCCATCCTTTCAGATTTTTTGTTTCAACAATAAAAAGTCCAAAAGGAGATACAAAGATATGGTCTATTTGAGTAGTTCCGTTATTAGAAGGAATGATTATATCGTGAAATCTCTGGTAGAGTTTTGTATTTAAACTCAACCATAAGTTAAATTGTGTTTTCTTTTCTCCAACCCATCCTTTAGACATTTCTTATATTCAATCTACAATTTAGAATATTAAATTTTATATTTTTTAATTTTTAATTACAATCTTTACCTTTCATACCTATTTTGATTAAACTGTTAATATGAACAAAATACTCATCACATTCTTTACAGTTCTCTTTTGTCTAACTTCATCTATTGGTTGGAGTTTAATATTAGATGACTTGGTAGAACGAGATGAGGTTTATTATAAGAAATTTACTGATGTTCCATTTACAGGAAAGATTGATGGACAAGTACAAGGTTCTTTTAAGAATGGTAAGAGAAATGGTTCTTGGGTTAGTTACTTAAATAATGGACAGTTAATGTATAAAGGTAATTACAAGAATGGTAAGGAAGATGGTTCTTTTATTGGTTACTGGGATAATGGACAGTTACAATATAAAGGTGATTATAAGAATGGTAAGAGAGAAGGTTCTTGGTTGTCAGTTTTGAGGGATGGGTGTTATTTACTAATTCCCTTGCATGATTTGAACGTTCTGGTCTCGTCCATAATATCGTCTTGAGTTTTTAAAAGTCACTTTTTTTTGTTCTTACTGGTTTTTTTGATTTAAAGAATACCTGTGCACTTTTTTTATCTCTATATTCTACATATAACCATAAGTCTACAAAATAACTATTGTCTTTTTCTTTTCTTTTTATAGATAGAGCAACTTGTCCATTGTTATATACCGAGTAAAGTTCTTTTTTTTGATTCTTATTAAAAAGTTGTCGTTCTCTTTCAGAAAACGTAAAATCTAATTTATACTTTTTATCAAGATTATTTCGCATTTTGAGATAAATATTAGTTTCGTCGCCATGTTGAATATATGCTGCCAAACTTGCTAATGTACCCATAGATCCAACTATTGGTCCTAAATCAATAGTCAATTTTTGTAAATGTCCATCAGAATTATATCTCCCTAGGAATTTAAGATTATCTAAATCATAACAACTTGTTCCTTTTCTAAAATTTAAC
>Ga0209403_10004097_pt1 | contig 16002 bp, 10 predicted proteins | sample ArcticOcean_MG_C_8_FD_187440 | JGI IMG/M metagenome (GOLD analysis project Ga0209403, IMG submission 187440) | Marine microbial communities from western Arctic Ocean - ArcticOcean_MG_CB11_86 (SPAdes) (version 2) | ecosystem: Environmental > Aquatic > Marine > Oceanic | place: Arctic Ocean... | reverse complement strand
AGGGTATTTCCTGTATGTATATTTTGGAATAATTTTTATTGTTTTTATACCACCTTTGTTTATTTACTTAATTAATAAGTATCATAAAAAGTAATATTATACTTCTAAATTAAGACTCAACAAATAAGTTTTAAAAGAAAGAAAAAGAAAAAGGACAAAAAGAAAAAGAAAGAAAAAGCCTCCAAGAAAAACAAATTTCAATATCCACCTGACCCAACAGCCTTAAACTTATAACCGAATTGTTTAGCCTTACGGGCATCTTTACAAGCGCCAATTATGTCTTTTAAATTGTATTTACAAACACCTCTGTTGTAATAAGCCCTGGCATAATTAGGGTCAATTTCTATAACTTTGTCATAGTTTGCTATAGCTCTATTGTAATAAGAACCAGCAGCATTAGGTTTTATTTCCGTATTCCAACCCTCCATAACCTTTATGTGTAAATTTGATGTGCTTGAATTTATCTAATCTATCAATTAATAATTGTTAAGGTTATATAGAAACCTTACTTTTAAACTATGGCACTATTTCAAAAATCAGTTTTAAAACAACAATTAGCTAAACTAGATGATAACTCTATTCAAGGTAGTTGGAAGATTTATCAATCTTATTTTCTAGATAGTAAAAAGCAGAAAGAAATAATTGAGAAAAAAGAGGTGCAATTTCAAACTCTCTTTCTCCAAAAACTTTTTGATAATTGTTTAGGGTATACAATTGATTCAAAGGATTAAGCATGAAATATAGAAGATTTGGAAGGACAAATTGGCCAGTGAGTGAAATTGGGTATGGCATGTGGGGCATGGGCGGATGGAAAGAGTCTGACGATGTGGAATCCGAACGTTCTTTGGATTTGGCTGTAGAAAATGGTGTTAACTTTTTTGACACGGCATGGGGATATGGCGAAGGTCATAGTGACCGCCTTTTGGGGAAATTACTCCAAAGATATCCCGAAAAAAAACTGTATACCGCCAGTAAAATTCCTCCCAAAAATTTTCATTGGCCCGCCAAACCGGAATATCGGTTTGAAGACTCCTATCCCGGAGAACACATCCGAGCCTATACTGAGGAAACACTGAAAAACTTAAAACAGGATCAAATTGATTTGATGCAATTTCACACTTGGGACGATGGATGGGCCATAAAAGAGGAGTGGCAACGAGCAGTGGAAGATTTAAAAAAAGAAGGGAAAATTACCGCCATGGGCATCAGCATGAACCGCTGGGAACCCGAAAACGGAATACAAGCTTTGAAAACAGGAATGATTGATGCTGTTCAGGTGATTTATAACATCTTTGATCAAGCTCCAGAAGATGTGCTTTTCCCCTATTGTGAAACGCATGATATTGGAGTGATTGCCCGTGTACCCTTTGACGAAGGAACGCTGACAGGAAACATAACTAGGGCGACTGAATTTCCAGAAGGCGACTGGAGAGGCACCTATTTTGTGCCTGAAAACTTAAATGCTAGTGCCGATCGGGCAGACTTGCTTCGACCCCTAGTCCTCGAAGGAATGAGTATGGCTGAAATGGCGTTGCGTTTTATCACAGCAAATAATACCGTGGGCACGATTATTCCCGGAATGCGAAAAGCTAAAAATGTTTTGGCAAATACAGCAACTAGCGATGGGGCTAGTCTCCCCGAAAATCTTTTACAACTCCTTAAAAAACACCGATGGGATCGAACCCCCACCAAATGGTCTCAATAAATTTTAAAATAATATGATGTACTCTCGTAGAAAATTTTTATCGACAACTGCCGTGGCAGGTTCCGCTTTAGCCATCAGTTCACAACTCGCATTTTCCAACACTAAGGAACGAGCGCTGGGCTTACAATTGTACACTTTTCGTGAGCAAATGCAATCCAATCCCTTAAAAACCCTAGAAGAAATTGCCTCCCTAGGGATCAAAAAAATTGAATCTGCTAAAAGTCAAAAAGGACATTATTACGGATTAAAACCGCAAGAAATGCAAACCGCCTGTACTGATTTGGGAATGCAATTGGTGAGTGGTCATGTCCATTTAGACGATGCCTTTGATCGTACCCTCGAGGAAGCCGTGGAAGCACAACAAGCCTTTTTGATTTGTTCCTCTCTACCCACCAACGGTCAAACCCTTGACAATTACAAACGTGTTGCCGAAGCGTTTAATAAAGCGGGTGAAAAATGTATGGCTGCTGGATTACGGTTTGGCTACCACAACCACGAATACGAATTTGAATCCGAAAACGGAACAGTACTCTATGATGTTATCATGGACGAAACTGAAGCAAATTTAGTACACATGGAATTGGATTTGGGTTGGGTGATTGTCGCAGAAAAAAATCCACTGGATTATTTTAAAAAATATCCCGGTCGTTTTCCTCTATGGCATTTAAAAGATATGGATTTAGTTAAAAAACACAGTACCGAATTTGGTAAAGGAGGCTTGAATATCCCCGAAATGCTTGCCCACCAAAACGACTCTGGTGTGGAACATATTTTTATCGAACAAGAGGAATATGCCACGACTCCTTTTGAGAGCATTCAGCATAATATGCATTTTATGAAAACACTTTAGTTGCGTTTTCTTTTAAACCACAGGCATATCATCTTCAGTAAGCTCTGGTACTTCTAGTCTTCTTAAATCGGTTAGACTAACATTTGGTTTTTAGACACACAGAGGCATTGGGTTATACCTGTAGGGGTTTTTTTAAACCCTTAACAAAAAAGGAGGGGTTACATAGCGATAACACCAGTAATAGCAAGGGATTAAAGATCACCTAACTATGAATAAAAAAGAACCGTCATTTTTGACATAGAAAGTGTAATCCGTAATAGGTTTATAGGGGTGTTGGGTAATACTACGGTATCAAGTAAAACCCCCAAGAAAAATGATTTGTTTTTAAGTGGGGGGTCAACAGTAAGTTGAGGAATAATAAAAACGTCAATCCCTGACAAGTAGTAAGGGGGGGTCTAAATATAAAAATCCCCCTAACTACTCAATTCGCTAGAGGGATAAAAAAAGTAGTGAGGGGAAAAAAAGACCCTCACAACTCATAGCCGAAGTTACAATTTATCTAAGTTCAAATAAGGATTATCATCTAAAAACGCTTTAGTTGGGTCAGTTGGAACGTATATTAACAAAGACGGAATTGTTTCAGGATATATCTTCCTCAGTTAGTTCAGGTATTTCTAATCCTATTTAAATTTTATTATATTTAAGGATATTATGAAAAAGCTACTACTTCTTTTACTATTTGTTCCTTTAGTTATCAGCTGTTCTGAAGAAGTAGATGAAAATGTTTCATCTAAAAAAGATTCTCAACTGATGCCTGTTGCTTTCAACCAAGTGCATCTTGAAGATGATTTTTGGAAAACTAGATTAAAAACACAGGGAAAAACTTTAGTGCCATTTGCATTGGACAAAACAATTCCAGCAGTAAAAAATTTAGAAAAAGCTGCAAAATTCTTAGAGGGAGACACCACGGATCTTCCATATCCTCATCAATATTTATCTTCTGATTTATATAAGGTAATGGAAGGAGCGGCACTTATACTAATGGAAAACCCAAATCCTGAATTAGAAAAACGCATAGATGGTATTGTTGATATCATTGCAAGAGCTCAACAAGAAGATGGTTACTTATATGTAGCTCATACTACCGGTGTTTCTAAAAATCATGATGCCTGGGGTGGTAGTGGAATGGGAGACAAACCTTATTCTTTTGTATTACATAGTCATGAGTTGTATAATATGGGACATATGTACGAAGCAGCGGTTGCATATTACCAGGCAACGGGAAAGGATGAATGGCTGAAAGTAGCAGAAAAAAATGCACAACATATTAATCGAGTATTTTTTGAAGGAGATCCAAATTATAATAATGGCACTCCGGTAAATCAGGCGCCAGGACACGAAGAAATTGAATTGGCATTGATTAAACTTTATAGAGTTACAGGAAATGAACTTTACTTAAATATGTCTAAAAAGTTTTTAGATATTCGAGGGAAAACATATAATCCTGAAGGCAGCGGTCTATTGTCACCTATATATTCGCAGCAACATAAACCTGTAGCAGAACAGGAAAAAGCAGTTGGCCATGCAGTTCGTGCTGTATACCTGTATTCAGGTATGGCAGATGTAAGTTTGCTTACAGGAACTGGTGAGTATGATGGAGCACTTAATAATATATGGCACAATATAGTAGACACAAAAATGCACATCACAGGAGGTTTGGGAGCTGTACATGGAATAGAAGGTTTTGGACCTGAGTATGTATTGCCAAATAAAGAGGCTTATAATGAAACATGTGCCGCTGTTGGTAATGTTTTCTTTAATTACAGAATGTTTTTACTGACCAAAGATGCTCAGTTTATGGATGTTGCAGAAATATCCCTTCTGAATAATTCGTTGGCAGGTGTAAACATTGAAGGCAACAAGTTTTTTTACGTGAATCCATTAGAAGCTGACGGGAATAACCCATTTAATCATGGAAAAACAGGGCGTTCTCCATGGTTTGGAACAGCTTGTTGTCCATCTAATATTGCGCGATTAATTCCACAAGTATCGGGCATGATGTATTCATATACAGAAAATGAAATTTACGCTACTTTTTACGCCAGTAATTCCACAAATATACCACTAAAGGAAGGAATTGTATCAATCACTCAAAAATCTGGATATCCCTTTGATGAAAAGATAAATTTTACACTAACACCTGAAAAGAAACAGAAATTTACGCTAAAATTAAGAATACCTACTTGGGCTAGAAATCAGTTTGTCCCTGGTAAATTGTATAGTTATATTGGAAATATTTCTGAAGAATGGCAGGTAAAAGTCAATGGTGAAAAGGTGTCAGTTTCTTTAGATAAGGGGTTTGCCATTATTAATAGAACATGGCAGCCTGGGGATGAGGTTGAACTTATGTTGCCTATGCCGGTAAGATTTAATAAGTCAATTGATTTGGTAGAAGCTAATGAAAGTAGGGTTGCTATCACGAGGGGTCCATTAGTCTATTGTGCTGAAGAAGTTGATAATAGCGGCGTTGTTCAACGATTTTTTCTTGATGATATAAACCAATCTAGAGTTAATACACAAATTATTTCAGAAGGGGTCTTGAAAAATGTAACCAGTATTTCACTAGAGAGTAAGTCGAATGGAACAAGTGGAATTAAAAAAGAAAAATTAAAGCTGATTCCGTATTATGCATGGAATAATCGTGGTGATGAGTCCATGATTGTATGGTTTCCAACAAAATCAGATATGATCCAATTTTCAGATGTAAATGGGTTAAAAGGAGGAAGATATAAAAATGTTAAGGCTTCATCCACTTCAAAATACGGTAATTTAGGAGCTATATCTGATGGTCGACGACCAATGAATTCAAACGATACTACCATACCCGTTTGGACAAGTACAAAAAAAGATAATAAACATTGGGTAGAAATTGGGATTGATTCAGATAAACCAATTAGAAGTATAAATATTTATTGGTATGACAATAATAAGTCCATAAAAGTTCCAGAAAAGTGGTCAATAGAATATTTGAAAGATAATACATGGAAAAAGTTAAAAATTTATGTAACGGATTCGTATTTTATTCAAAAGAATCAGTACAATCTAGTACACCCTGCTGAGAAATTAAAATGTAAAGCTTTAAGGATAAATATAATACCTAACGATGGCATGGCAATAGGGATTCTAGATGTAGATATACAATATGAGGATATAGAAATGTAATAATTAAAAGATAGTAGATAATCAATATGAAATGAAAAAAAAATTCTCCCATCAAAAGTTACCTGTAAAAATATTGAGTAGTATATTATGCGTTATTATCATATCGTGTAGTACTTCAAGCAATGCTATAGAAGATGAAATTAGTATGGTAGAATCACCTGAAACTTCTCAAAAGAATCAACATTATTTTAGTAACAGAGTACCATTACAACCAAGTGTACTGATAAAATTACCGATTGGAGCTATTAAACCAGCAGGTTGGCTGAAAGAATATTTATTTCGTCAACGAAATGGTCTTACTGGAAATTTAGGTAAAATAAGTGCTTGGTTGCAAAAAGAAGATAATGCTTGGCTAGACAAAGATGGTAAAGGTGATTGGGGCTGGGAAGAAGTTCCTTACTGGCTAAAAGGATATGCAAATATTGGCTATATATTGGAAGATCAAGAAATGATTGATGAATCTAAAATTTGGTTAGAGGGTGCTCTTAACAGTCAGCAAGAAGATGGGTATTTTGGACCTGGTTTTGCTTGGGAAAGTTATGTCGCAGAAAAAGATAGAACTCCTGATAGACTAGCGGAAAAACTTAAAGTCCGTGATTATTGGGCCAATATGATCATGCTTTATTGTCTTCAATCCTATTATGAGTACTCAGGAGATGAGAAAGTAATTTCTTTAATGACAAAATATTTTAAGTATCAATTCAGCATTCCGGATGAGAATTTTTTATCAAAAACTCAATACTGGCAAAAAGTTAGAGGAGGTGATAATTTACACAGCGTTTTATGGCTGTACAACCGTACGGGAGAACCTTGGTTGTTAGAATTAGCTGAAAAAATACATCGCAATACATCACCTTGGGCTAGTCGTGGACATTCACTTGATGAAATAGGAAGCGCAAAAAATAAAAGAGAAGGGATTGAGGAATGGCCAGATTGGTATGGTGATTTAATTGACTGGCACAATGTAAATGTGGCTCAAGGGTTTAGAGAGCCAGCACAGTATTATTTGCTTAGTGGGAATAAGCAAGATTTACAGGATACCTATGATAATTTCAATATCGTAAGAAAATATTTTGGTCAGGTACCGGGAGGAATGTATGGTTCAGATGAAAATAGCCGTCCAGGGTATGATGACCCAAGACAGGGTGTAGAAACTTGCGGGATGGTAGAACAAATGAATTCAGACGAGCATTTATTGAGAATTACAGGAGATATTTTTTGGGCTGATCATGTCGAAGATGTTGCTTTTAATACCTATCCTGCAGCGGTTGCTCCAGATTTTAGGAGCTTACGATATATTACATCTCCGAATATGGTACTGAATAATAGTGAAAGCCATAACCCGGGTATCGATAATGGAGGACCAATGTTAATGTATAATCCATTTAGTTCACGATGTTGTCAACATAATCATTCACAGGGATGGCCATATTTTACCGAAAACTTATGGATGGCTACCCCAGATAATGGTTTAGCAGCAGTAATTTATGCTGCAAGTACTGTAACCGCAATGGTTGGAGAAGGGTATGAAGTAATGATAACGAATACTACGAACTATCCTTTTGAAGATTTATTGAGTTTTGAACTTAACCTTGAAAAATCAACACTATTTCCTTTATACTTCAGAATACCTGGCTGGACAAATGAAGCATCATTAATGTTGAATGGAGAAAAGTTAAACGTAAGTCTAGAGGCTGGAAAATATGTAAGAATACATCGAGAATGGAAAAATGGAGATAAGTTGCTACTTCAGTTGCCAAAAAAAATACAAATAAGAACGTGGGAAGCTAATCACAATAGTGTGAGTGTAGACTATGGGCCTTTAACTTTTTCGTTGAAAATAGGAGAAAATTATATTAAAAAAGAAAGCAATGTAACCGCTACTCACAGTTCTAAATGGCAAAAAGGAGTAAATACCGAGGATTGGCCTTCTTATGATGTTTATCCAAGTACTTCCTGGAATTATGGTTTACTATTGAATGAAGATCCAACAACATCTTTCGAAATTGAAACGAGACCTTGGCCAAAAAATAATTTTCCGTTCACCACAGCATCCGTACCTATTATTTTAAAGGTAAAAGCCAAAAAAATACTTAATTGGAAAATTGATAAGTATGGTTTGGTAGGAGAGTTAAAAGACAGCCCGGTAAAATCCGATGAAAAGATAGAAACTGTTGAACTTATACCCATGGGGGCAGCTCGTTTAAGAATAAGTGCTTTTCCTGTAATTGGGAGTAATAAAGAGGCAAAGAAATGGTAAATTTTAAATGCCTTTAAAGGAATTAAAATTTAAATATAATGAACAATAAATTTTTAGTTACATTTTTTATAATTATGAGCACATTTATATCTAAAGGTCAAGAAGTTCTAGAAAATAAAATAAAATTAATTAATAAAGAAAATTTTGATACAATAGTGGATGGAAAAAAAATTACTCTTTACACTCTTAAAAATAAAAATGGTACGTTAACCCAGATTACAAACTATGGAGGCAAGGTAGTTTCTTTATGGTTGGTTGATAGTAAGGGAAATTATGAAGATGTAGTAATGGGTTATGGAAATATTGATGGTTATCTTACAGCTAAAGAGAAATATTTTGGAGCGTTAATTGGTCGTTATGGCAATCGTATTGGTCAGGGTAAATTTACTTTGGAGAGTAAAGAATATATACTTGCTACCAACAACGGGGCTAATCATATGCATGGCGGAAACAAGGGATATGATGCGGTAGTATGGGATGCAAAACAACTTAATGAGCAGTCATTAGAACTTACTTACATATCAAAACATATGGAAGAAGGTTATCCAGGAAACCTCACTATTAAAGTACATTATAACCTTACAGATAACAATGAATTAAAAGTTGAATATTGGGCAACTACAGACCAGACAACAGTAGTTAATCTTACGCATCATTCATTTTTTAACCTTAAAGGTGCTGGTAATGGCGAGATAAATGACCACTTATTGCAAATAAATGCATCATATTACACCCCAGTTGATGAAGGATTAATACCGACAGGTATAATTGCAACCGTTGAAAAAACTCCAATGGATTTTCGCAACTTAACTGTAATTGGAAAAAGAGTGAATAAAGAATTTGAACAGTTGAAATTTGGGCTGGGTTATGATCATAATTGGGTGCTTGATCAAAACGATCAAGGATATAATTATGTGGCAAAAGTTGTAGAACCCATTTCAGGTCGAGTTATGGAAGTATATACGAATGAGCCTGGTCTTCAGTTTTATGGAGGGAATTTTTTGGACGGTACTATAATAGGGAAAGAAGGAAAATCCTATAAACATAGAACGGCTTTTTGCTTGGAAACCCAACATTTTCCAGATAGCCCTAATAAAAAACATTTCCCCTCAACTAGATTAAATCCAGAAGAAACATATTATTCACTTTGTATCTATAAGTTTTCGACAACCAAATAATTTAATAAAAAATTACATAGCTTATCTAAAAATATAAAACATTAAATAAGTTAGTAAATAATCTTTATGATAGTGAGTTGTATAAAAAGAATTAATCTAAGATGAAAAAAATAGGATACTATATATTATTGTTGTCGTTATTTAGTATAGGTGGCTTTGCACAAAGAGCTTCTATCGAACCAATAAAAATTGGTTTAATGCTAAATGGTTTAAAAGATCCTGAATCAGAGGCGATTGTTGAATTTATTGTTGATAAATATAATTTTGAAGGCTTTGAAATTGATGATGCTACTTTAGTAAAAGGTCAATTAGATAATCTTAATTTATCCCATATATGGATTCATCAACTTTTTGATAATCACGAAATTTATAAAAGTACCAGTGTAGGAGATAAATTAAAAAAATTCGTTATGAATGGAGGTAATCTCATTCTTTCTATGGATGCTGTAAGGTTATTAAATGATTGGGGGATTGAGAAGAATATTTTAGAAATTAGAACAGATTCAATTAAAGATGATGGTTTTGGGAGGCCTTTAGGCTTTCACTCTTTTAAATCCCATCCAATTTTTGATGGATTACATGGAGGTGCCTTTCCATGGAAAAGTAAAAAAGATCATGTAGTTCGAAAAATTGGTTTTTTTGACAATCAATTACCGGATTCTAGCATTGCTAAGGTGATTGGTATTGAATGGACATATATCACTTTTCATGAAAATAACAAATTAGTGCTAGAATATCAATTAGGAAAAGGTAAGATTATTGTCATAGGTGCTTTTTCTTATTTTGCTAAAGAAAATTATAACAATTATGAACTTAAGCATTTTTACACCAACATATTTGAATATATGCATGGAATCAACAAAAATATTGAATCGAATTATTGGGATTACACTCCTCCGCAGGTAACTTTACTAGATCAAAAATTTGAAGAAATTAATATTTCTCATTCGTCCAATTGGAATTTACCAGAGTTATCAATTAGTATAAAGAAACAAGAAGCAACAGATGATATTACAATTTTATCTGGGAGACGAATGTCTATTACGGGGAATGAAAAAGGAGGAATTGAAGAAATTTGGATAAATCCATTCATGTCTTTTCGAGATATAGAAACAGGAATATTGTTTAAAAAATCTGATACTGTATTATGGCTTAACCATTTAACACCATCAATTACAATATCTCCTGAGTTATTGATTAGAGAATACAAAATTGGAACTACGAATATTAAAGAAATAACAACTGTTTCTATTGATAAGCCCGTTGGTATAATACATTATGAATACCAAGGTAATGATATAGCCCAAATAGTTCTAAAATACAAATCTAATTTTCGTTATATGTGGCCATATTCGGAAAAAATCACTTCTTCAATTTCTTATAAATGGGAGCCAAAAATAAATGCAGTTGTTAGCACATCCCTTAAAAATGACTTGGTAAACATCATGAGCTTTAGCAGTAAGCCAAAGACTTTTCTATTAGGACAATATGAAGGGTTCACTTTCGAAAATGGAAAATACATTGCATCTAAAACTGATTTAACACAAGTAAGTGGGCTTTTTAGTTTTGATGCGAATGATGCAAAAGGGAAATTTAGTGTTTATATAGTTGGTGGAGATAAAGGGATTGAAAAAACCATAAATATGTTTAAATCAGAAACTAGAAATTTTAATAATCTTTTTCTGAAATCGTCCGATTATTATAGTAAACTACTCAGCAATAGCCTGATGTTATCTACACCCGATAATGAATTTAATACCGGATATAAATGGGCACTGGTAAGGACAGATCAGTTTTTTCAAGAAACTCCAGATATAGGAACAACTTTAGTGGCTGGTCTTGGTTCAACATCCAGAGGTTGGGATGGAGGACAGAAAATTAGTGGCCGACCTGGATATGCTTGGTATTTTGGAAGAGATGCTCAATGGAGCGCTTTTGCGGTTAATACCTACGGTGGACATAAAATGGTAAAAAAAATTCTAAAAGTATTTACCAAATACCAAAGTTTAAATGGAAAAATTTTCCATGAACTAACGACAAGTGGTGCGGTTCATTATGACGCATCTGATCCTACACCGTTGTACATTGTTTTGGCAGCTCATTATTTAAAGTATTCTGGAGATATTGACTATATAACTGAAATTTGGCCTTCGCTTAAAAAAGCAATGAACTATTGTTATAGTACAGATACAGATAATGATGGTTTAATTGAAATTACCGATGTTGGACATGGTTGGATAGAAGGAGGCCCTCTTTTTGGAACCCATACTGAAGTTTATCTTGCAGGATTATGGGCAGCAGCTTTAGATGCGGCTTCTTATATTACAGCAAATTTAAATCTAACTGATTTGTCCATTTCTTTTCAAAAGGATGCAACGAAAGTAAAAGAAATTATAGATAAAGAATTTTGGAATAAGGAAGGTCAGTATTTTTATAATGGAAAATTTATCGATGGTACATATATGCATGAAAAAACTGTTTTGTCAGGAGTACCGATTTATTTTGATGCAGTCACAGATGCTGTGAAAGCATTTAAAACAGCAGCGTCTTTTTCCAGTAATTCTTATTCAACTGATTGGGGTGTGAGGATACTACCTGACAGTAGTAAAAGTTATAACCCTAATTCATATCATTCGGGTATGGTATGGCCATTATTCACTGGTTGGGCATCTTTGGCTGAATATAAAACTGGTAATTATGTGAGCGGATTTAGCCATGTTATGAATAATTTGTTGATGTATCATCATTGGAACAAAGGAAGTGTCGAGGAAACTTTGCATGGAGAAATATTTAAGCCAGCTGGTGTATGTAGTCAACAAAGTTGGTCAGAAACCATGGTTTTACAGCCTATAACTGAGGGAATGTTGGGTATATTTCCAGATGCATTATCCAATAGGATTGCTTTAAATCCACATTTTCCTTGGCACTGGAAATATGTGAAAGTAGACAATATTATTTTTGGCAATCATAAGATTGAATTTGAAATGTCAAGGACATCAACATCAACTATTTTTAAGTTAAATGAATCTCTTGAAAAAGGGAGTATATTGAACATGTCATTATCTTTTCCTTTAGGCACTGTCGTGGATCAAGTTTTTATTAATGGCAAAGCTGTAAAAAAAATTGTTAAAAAAAATGCTGAAAGTATTGATTTGTTTTTTGATGAGTTTAAGTTAAATGAGCAAGCAACTGTAGAGATTTTTCATAAGAAAGGAATAGGAGCCATTCCACTTGTAAATAGACCAAATTCAGGAGATTTCAGTAAGGAGGCCAAAATTATTCAGCAAGAATTACTAGAGAATAAGTTTGAAATTGTAATAGAAGGTTTGGCAAACAAGCAGTACCAGTTTAAAGTTATGTCAAATGTGATAATCGATAAAATTAGTAATGGTAGGGTTATAAGTAAAGAGGAAAATATATATACAATCGAAACAAATATACCAGCATCAAATCAAAAATATATGAAACAACATGTTTCAATAAATCTGAAGGAATAACCGTATAAGAAAAATAACCTCAGTTGGAGTAGTTACTACATTTGCAGAAAGTACAGTAGGATACCAAGATTAAACCACAGACATATCATCTTCAGCAAGTTCTGGGATTTATATTTTTTACATTTAAGAAAATCCTACACAATGAAAAAGCCTACGTTAAATAAATATAAGTTAAAAACCCCAGTCATAAAATGATACTTAAAAGTAACATAAAGAAGGATTTTAACAGCATTTATAAAATAATAAATGAAGCAGCTTTTGCATATAAAGGGATTTCTTATGTCTTATAGGGGCTACAGGAGGTGCTTAAATATGCGGTTTCAAGTCCCGCCTCGAGTACAAAAGGGGAGATGTTCGAAAGATCGTCTCCTCTTTTTGTTTTTGCTATTTTTTTTGATAATAATTTATGTTACAAGCCCAACAAGGCATTTTAATTAGTCTTCAGTTGTACTATTGGTGACATAGTTTTTCCACTTTTTATACAATTCATTTAGCTCTTTTTCTATTTTTATTTCTTTAGAAATTAAATTTACTCTTTCTTCCACATCAACATCAAGGTTATTTAAAAATTCCCCAAGTTCTAATTTCACCATTTCATATTTTGCTTCCTCGTCATTAAATGATTTACGTAGTTTCCATTTTCCTTTCCTTACTGCGATTTCATGACCAGTATCCCAAAAAAGATAATCGTGTTGAATGTTTTCGTTTATTCCTTGTAACAGAGGAGAAAGACTAATTCCATCAACATAATTTGGGATTTTGATCTTAACCTCTTCGCATATTGATGGCAATATATCCATAGCGCTTATCATATTTTTATAAACTCTACCTTTTTCATATTTTCTTGGATAAGAAACTAACATCTGTGTTCTTATGCCCCCTTCATACAAAAGATATTTTGACCCTCTCAAAGGTGTATTATCTGCATAAATTGGAGTTGAACCTCCATTATCACTAATAAAGAAAATAAGTGTGTTTTCTCGTAAATTCTTTTCTTCTAGCATATCGAGAAGTTTGCCAATTTCTTGATCCATATAGTGTACTTGCCCCAAATAGTGTGCTCTTCCTTCTTCGTTGTTTGGGTATCTTCCTTTGACGTACCACTCATAATATTCTTCTACTGCTGGATTCCAATCATGATATCCTTTAAGTTTAAATTTATCTAAATATTCTTGAGGTAGTTGATGCGTAAAATTATGAGCAGCGTTAAATGCAATTTGCAGAAAGAATTTATTGTCTTTGTTTGTGTTAATAAACTTCCTAGATTTTTCACCCACTAATTTGGTAAAGAACGCAATAGTATCTACAGGCTTTTTATTTTCCCAAAGTGAACCTTGCTGTAATGTTTGTCCTTTCCTCATATACTTTTCTTTTGTTGTAATAAAAGCATCTTCAATCTCTTTTTTATGATTCATATAATGCTTGCGTGCAGAAGTGTGTCCAAAATAATAATCAAAACCATGATTGAGAGGAAAACTACGATTAGAAGTATCTGAATCATAGTCTCCATAATGTACTTTACCAACATAGCCTGAATGATAATCTTTTTGCTTTAACAATTCTGGAATAGTTTTATATTTAGAATCATGCAATCCATCAGCGCTGTACCAATATGAACCTAAACGTTGAGGATAAACTCCTGTTATTATTCCAATTCTAGATTGATTACAGATGGGAGAATTGTCATATGCTTGAGTAAAACGCACACCACTATATGCTATACGATCAATATTTGGCGTAAATACGTCATTAGCCAATTTTGCACATCCAATATCTGCATAACCCAAATCATCTGCAACTATAATGATGATATTTGGCGTAATGCTATTTTCAATTTGCGCGTTCTTATCTTTTGTTTTACAAGAAGTAAATATTGCAAATATTACTGGAATAATTAAGATTATTTTTAAATTGCTCATCTACATTGTTTAATACATATTACTTAAATGTAATAAAAACTCTTTAATTAGGTTTAGAGGGTTTAATAAGATATGCATCTTATTTTTTTTATACCTTTGACTTATGAAAAAACATTTTTCAAATTTTCAAATTACAGTTGCAATTATTTTTCTTTTTGTCTTTTTTTCGTTTATAATTTTTTAAAGGACTGATAATTAATTTGAGTTGTTTTTATGGAATATATAGAATTATTCATAGAATCTTTTTTAGGAGTTTTAAACTGGGCTGTTAGACAAGTTTTTTTTAGAGTACCCAACAGTGAAAATTATTTTTGGGGTTTAATTATAATTTCATTAGTAGTTTGGACTCTTGAATTATCTTTTCCCTGGCGAAAAAATCAAAAAATATTAAGAAAAGATTTTTGGTTAGATCTTTTTTATATGTTTTTCAACTTTTTTTTATTTTCAATTTTTATTGATGGATTTTATAAAATTATAAATAAAGCCTCATATAACTTACTTTCTTTGAATGCAGATTCGATTTCTTTATTTAAATTATCTAATTTTTCTCCAATAATTCAATTAGTAATCTTCTTTGTTATTTTAGATTTTTTTCAATGGATAACACACGTTTTATTACATAAGTATCCCTTTTTATGGAAATTTCATAAAGTTCATCATTCAGTTAAGGAAATGGGATTTGCAGCTCATTTACGTTATCATTGGATGGAAAATATTTTATATAAACCCCTAAAAGTTTTAGCAATTATGCTCATTGGTGGATTTGAACCAGAACAAGCATTTATAATTCACTTCCTTGCTATTACTATTGGTCATCTTAATCATGCAAACATAAATTTAAGTTATGGTCCCTTAAAATATATTTTTAACAATCCAGTGATGCATCTTTATCATCATGCATATTCGGTGCCAAATAAATTTAAAACAGGAGTCAATTTTGCTATTAGTCTGAGCGTTTGGGATTATATGTTTAAAACAAATTATATTCCAAATGCAGATGGTAATATAAAACTTGGATATGAGGGAGATAATCGTATGTCAAAAGATTTTATTGGACAGTTATTTTATGGATTTAAAAAAGGAGACTAAAAATATTAATCTAGACTCCACTAATTAAAATATTAAATTACAGGTAAAATATGAAAGAATATTTTCCAATATTAGAGTGGTTTCCTAAGCTTTCTAAAAAGTCAGTTCAAAATGATTTTATTGCGGGATTGACAGTTGGAATTATGTTAGTTCCTCAAGGAATGGCATATGCGCTTCTAGCTGGATTACCTCCTGTATTTGGACTTTATGCTGCTTTAGTTCCGCAAGTTGTTTATGCATTCATGGGCACCTCACGTCAGTTATCAGTAGGTCCAGTTGCAATGGACTCATTATTAGTTGCATCTGGTTTAGCAGCTTTAAAACTCTCAGGTATTGATGAAT
>Ga0209403_10004087_pt1 | contig 16013 bp, 13 predicted proteins | sample ArcticOcean_MG_C_8_FD_187440 | JGI IMG/M metagenome (GOLD analysis project Ga0209403, IMG submission 187440) | Marine microbial communities from western Arctic Ocean - ArcticOcean_MG_CB11_86 (SPAdes) (version 2) | ecosystem: Environmental > Aquatic > Marine > Oceanic | place: Arctic Ocean... | reverse complement strand
GTGTGCAACTTTGGGTGGAAGTAGGTCGACTTGGAGGGTAGCCGCTGGCCACGCTTCACGATCGTCTCAAATGGCCCCATCGGCACCGCACGCATCACAAATCCAACCTGTGCTGCCCCATCCGCCACAGATCCCAACACAGCGCCGGCGTTGTGCTCAAAAGCTATAACAGCCTGCTCTCGATCTAGGTCGAAAGTTGAACGTATAACCTCTCCATGCAGCCGAACATAATCGGAAGCATGAAGTTCGTCAGCGGCGTCCGTCGGTGAGCGCATCACGCCTATCTGGAGGCGATCCGGTTCTATTCCTACGAACCCCATCGCCACTTGATGCTCCGGCATATCGTTTAAAGCCTTCTCGAGATCAGCCGCCGATGAGGGATCAATCGGGCCCCTGTCTTCGAGATCGAACGCCCCACTGACGTACTCTCTAAACCGAGCGAGCTCATCGTCCGTGGCGTTCTTTAGCATGCGGTGGTAACCAAGGAGGAGCAATCCTGGATCCTCGACGGAGATGAGCGTCATCAGCCGAAAATTGACGGCCTCATCCGGTCCGACGGTGCGCTCCGTACGAACCTCCTCAAGGTAGTTCAAGGCGGTCTCGTAGCGGTGGTGGCCATCCGCCAGGTAAAGCTGCGTGTCCGCCAGCGCTGCCGTCACGCTCTCGATATCGGGCGGGTCGGAAATCCGCCAGAGCCGCATCGAAGGAAGTCCCTTCGGCGAGGCGTCAGCGACCGACTCACCGGACATCGCACGTTTCATCACCCTGGCCACAGCCGAATCAGGGTCCCTATACAGGACCATAAGCGGGCTGTAGTTAGACTTCGCTGACCGCATCAATTCAAGCCGGTCGACCTTGGGTCCTGAACGTGTGAACTCATGCGGAAGTACAACGCCGCTATCAAAGTCCATCAACCGTACTGCCGATATCAGACCCTTTCGGACGTAATCATTGCCCGCAAACGAAAACGTCTCCTCGATGACATACATGGATGGCGAATCTTCTTCTTGCAGCGCGCCAGAGGCAAGCCACTCGGCCTGGAGAGCGGCCGCTCGGGCATACCGGTCGTTGCCCGGTGTGTCCCCCGGTTCATCTCTTCCCCATTCAAGGCGGATGACGTTGAAGGGCGAACCGGCGTATAGCCTCTCCCGTTCCGCTTCCGAAATCACGTCAAAGGGCGGACACAAAAGCGTCGAAAGATCGCCCGCTGACCGGGTGTTGTATCTAACTCCACGGAAGGGTCTTACGTCTGCCAACGCTCCGGCCATCCTTTCATGTCAAATGGCTCCTCGCTCATAGCGAGAAACACGCCTAGTTTGTATGAGTGATAAATTTCATCTCAGGGCCGGACCACATCAGGTACGACCGGAGACCAATGAGTATATGCGTGACGATGGCCGATTAACGTGAAACAACGAACCTGAACAGCTGAGGATGACAGCAGGATTTCGGGCTACAACAACGAACCTCTACTCTGGCCCTGAAATGCCCTAATCGGAACGAACGCCGCACCACCCGGCACACAAAAGAACAGCGCTATCCCTGGACCGGGGCTGAACATTCATCAGGCACGGGCATAAAATGACCACCATGGCCTCAAAATCCGCCGCCAAGCGGGCTGCCGAGTTACGCGACACACTCAACCGGGCGAACCGGTTGTACTACGTCGAACAGGCGTCGGGCATGTCCGACGCCGAGTGGGACGCCATGCTCCGGGAGTTGCAAACTCTTGAGGCCAAGTACCCGGAACTGCTGACGCCTGATTCGCCAACACAACGCGTCGGAGCGCCGCCTTCGGGCGGCTTCGCAGAGGTGGTCCACCCGTCGCCCATGCTCTCGCTGAGCAACGTCTTTGACCGGCAAGAGCTCGAAGCGTGGCATGGGCGTGTAAGGGAGTACGTCGAAGTCGATCAGTTCGACATAAGCTGTGAGCTGAAGATCGATGGATTAGCGATCGCCATCCACTACCAGAACGGAGTTCTGGTCCAGGCGGCTACGCGCGGCGATGGAATTCGTGGCGAGGACGTGACGGCGAACATCCGCACTATAAAGTCGATACCGCTCAGGCTGACAGGTGACGATGTACCACCGGCCCTTGAAGTGCGAGGAGAGGTCTTCTTCCCCATCTCCGCATTTGGGCAGTTCAATGCTCAACGGGTAGAACAGGGTCTCCAAACTTATGTGAACCCCCGAAATTCAGCCTCTGGCTCTCTGCGCCAGCTCGATTCAGCCGAGACGGCAGCCCGGCCTCTCGAAGCTTTTATTTATTCGATTTCGGGTCCCGCCAGCGACATGCTTCAGACGCAATCCGGCGTTCTGAGTGCCCTGAGACATTGGGGCTTCAAGACCAATCCGTGGTCACGCGTCGCAAGTAATCTTGATGGAGTGGGCAAGGCGTTCAACGCCGCATCCGCGGACCGTCCGGAGCTCGACTACGGTATCGACGGGGTTGTGATCAAGGTGGACGATCTGGCACTACAGGCCCGTCTAGGGACCGTTGGACGTGATCCTCGCTGGGCCACGGCTTGGAAGTTCCCGGCCGAGCAGGTGCACACCACGCTGAAAGAGATCGCCATCAACGTCGGACGCACCGGCAGCCTGACCCCGTATGCCATCCTGAACCCGGTGTTCGTGGGCGGCGTAACCATAAGCCAAGCGACCCTCCACAACGCCAACGTAATCGCCGAAAAAGACCTCAGGGCTCGCGATCTTGTGATCGTCCAGCGCGCAGGAGACGTGATCCCTCAAGTAGTCGGGCTAGCACCGGAAAACAAACGTGAATCAGACTCGAAACCGTTCGATATGCCGGACCGGTGCCCGGCGTGCGACAGTGCCGTTGTCCCGGACGAAGAGGACGTCGTCATCCGCTGCGTCAACGGCCGCTGTCCGGCGCAGGCGGTTCGACTTCTAGAGCACTTCGCATCACGAGGCGCTATGGACATCGAGGGCCTCGGAGAGAAGCTGGTCGCGGTGTTGTACCGGGATGATTTCGTGGCTGACGTGTCCGATATCTTCGATCTTGCAGGTAATCGCGAGAAGCTGATCGCCATCGACAGGATGGGCGAAATCAGTGTCGATAACCTACTCAAGGCGATAGGTAACTCCAAAACGCAATCCCTCGCACGGCTTATCACCGGCCTCGGCATCTCACACCTTGGCTCGGAAAACGCGGAATTGATCGCTAACCATTTTCGCTCGCTAAAGGCCCTGATCAATTCGTCCCTGAGGGCCAATATCTGGCGTCACATCCCTATCGAGGACAAAGGCCATCCGAACCTGGTCAAGAGCCTTGTCGGAATCGAAGGAATTGGACCGGCTATCGCCGATAGCGTCCAGGGTTGGATGCAGCTCACCTCGAACTTGCGCATCCTGACGAACCTTGAAGCGCGTGGTGTAGAACCGCCTATGCTCGAAAAACGGAATGATGACGATCTGCTTTTTGCCGGCCTACGCTTCGTCGTGACCGGCCGGCTTGATTCACTTTCGAGACAGGAGGCTCAGGGTAGGATCAAAGAGCTTGGTGGCACCGTATCGTCCTCCGTATCTGGCAAGACCGACTACGTTGTCGTCGGGACAGATCCCGGATCAAAATCCGACTCGGCAATCCGGCTGAATGTTCCTATTCTGGAGGAAGACCAGTTCCTCAGATTCCTAGGCGGTGAAGTGCCCGACGTTGACAAGACGGCCTAGATCGCGGGCTATGAAACTGAGGGGGGGGGGCAAAAACTGCTATTCGATGATCCCCAAGCCAATGACTTATCATCGCTTCACACACGAGCGAACCAAAGTTCAGCACACACATTTAGAAACCTGGCAAAGACGTAGTATCCGCGCAGGAGAAAACATGACCTCGTCGTCAGGGCGAGCGGCTCCCTCCACCGGGTCGGTCAGCGCTTTCGGACCATCTCAGCAGCGATGTAATTGATTTCCTCCAGGAGTTCCTCCTTGATTTCAAACCACAGGAATAGTTATTAGTGCTCAAGAAATTCCTAGACCCATTCCGGCTCCTCAGGGGTGAAGAACGGGAGCGTCTCGAATACGCGAGCGCACACAAACCGCTGATCGTGATCGGCCTCGCCAACCCGGGCGCAAAGTTCCGCGGGACACGTCACAACGTCGGCGCTATGTGTGTGGATGAACTCGCTCGCAGGGCTGGTACGCGTCTTGAAAACAAGGTGCGTGATACCAAGCTTGCTGAGACGGAGATCGGGGAAGCACCGGCGATCATCGCCCGGCCGATCACCTACGTTAACGAGAGCGGAAAGTCTGTCCGAAACATTCTACGTAAGTTCAACGCACAGCCAAACCGGCTATTACTGATCGTGGACGACATGGATCTAAAGATCGGTCGTCTCCGCTTGCGGGCGGGCGGAAGTTCGGGCGGGCACAACGGTCTTAAGTCTGTGCGTCAAGCGACGGGCACTGACGATTTCCCGCGGCTGCGGATCGGAGTCGGTAGGCCGCCGGAAGGCAGTGACCCGATCCAGCACGTCCTCGGCCGATTCCGCCCCGACGAGAGAGTGATCATTGAGAGCGGGGTGAATAGGGCCGCCGATGCCGTAGAGGCGATCCAGCGCGAGGGCCTGGAGCGTGCGATGGAGATTTACAACCGACCGGAATAAGGCCGCTGGTAATCGCAGAATTACACCCACTCTCAGGCTCTCAAAGGATCTGTAGCGCGTTCAGAATTTTCCACGGTCAGAAGGGTAATACTGGCGGGACACATCCCTTGGAAAGCAGAAAGGCCCCAATGTGTTCTTGAACCAATCCGATCCTTCGAGAACCTCGGGACGCTGGCGCTGGTGAGGCAAATCGTGTTGTTGCGATATGAGACTTTATGCATTGGCCTCTCCCGCCGCGCGAGGAAGCCCTGCCCATCCGCTACCCTATCGAGTCAAATCCTGTGTATGGCCGAAGCACTTCCGGGATAGATACTGTGCCGTCTGCCTGCTGATAGTTCTCCAGAATTGCGATTACGATCCGGGGCAGCGCCAACCCAGAGCCGTTCAGCGAGTTAACGAAGCTCGGGCTCCCACCGCCTTCGGGCCTGAATCGCGTGTTGGAACGCCGGCCCTGGAAATCTGTACAGTCTGATAGCGAACTGACCTCCAGCCACTCCTGCGAACCCGGCGCCCACACCTCCAGATCAAAAGTTTGGGCGGACTGGAAACTGATGTCTCCCGTCGCCAGCGCCAGCAACCGCCACGGCAAACGAAGCCGCTCACACAGGTCTATCGCGTCGGTGATCATCTCGTCCAGTACACCCTGGGAGTGCTTCGGGTCTACGAACTGGAACATCTCCACCTTTTCGAACTGCCTCACCCGCTTGATCCCGCGCGTGTCACGTCCGGCTGCGGTGCGTTCTCTACGGAAACACGGCGTGTGCGCGACGTATTTAAGCGGCAACCGATCCGGGTCTATGATCTCCCCGGCGTGCAGGTAATTCAGTGTCACTTCCGCAGTCGGAATCAGCCAGAGATCATCCTCATCATCATGAAACATGGTGTCGGCAAACTTAGGGAGATTCCCAGAAGCCGTCATCGCCTCAGATCTGATCATGAACGGCGGTGCAATCTCTATGTAACCGTTCTCGCGCGTGTGTACATCCAGCATCCAGTCAGACAACGCCCGTTGTAGCGCAGCGCCCTTGCCCTTCAGAACGTAAAACCGCGCGCCCGACATGTTGGCCCCGGCCGGGAGATCGAAGATCCCAGTGCGCTCGGCGAAATCCCAGTTCGGCTCCACCTCGAAATCACGTTCCACCGGGGCTGATCCATCTCGGACGACGATATTGGACTCTTCATCCGCACCGACCGGCACCGCATCTTTCGGGAGATTTGGCAGAACAATTAGGAGCTCGTGGAGCTTCCCCTGAATCTTCTCCTGTTCTGCCTCGATGGTCTTGATGCGCTCGCCAACGGATCGCATCTCGGCGATCTGCTCTGGCGACGGCTTGCCGCCCCGGCTCACTTCATTACGCTTCGCGCGTAGTTCATCCCCATCGTGGACCAGCGCCCGTCGCTGGGAATCAAGTTCAATCATCTGATCAATCGGCGGATCTTCGCCGCGGTCTACCAGCTTCTGGCGAACGAATTCCGGATCGTTGACTATTTGTTCAATTGAAAGCATTTCGTTCTCTGGGAATGAGGGTGTTTGGAAGGCGGGTTAGGAGGCGACTCACTAATCCCTGAGTTGGGGATAGAGAATGACCTCCCTGATAGACCGCTCGCCCGTGATCAACATGGCAAGGCGATCGATACCGAGTCCTACCCCCCCCGTGGGCGGCATCCCATGCTCGACTGCGACCAGAAAGTCTTCATCAAGCCGGTCCATCTCGTCATCGTCGTGCGCACGACGGAGACGCTCCTGCTCCTCGAAACGCTCTCGCTGGTCCACCGGATCGTTGAGTTCCGTGAATGCGTTACACAGCTCATGCCCACCCACAAACCCCTCGAACCGCTCGACGATGCCCTCAAACCCAGGCTTGCGCTTCGCTAGCGGCGACATCTCGACCGGATAGTCGACAAGGAACGCTGGTTGAATGAGATTCGGTTCCACGTGATCGGAGATCACCTTGTCCAGCAATCTGCCCCAGTTGCTGCCCGGCTCGACATGGATATCGCGCTCACGCATCGCCTCTGAAAGTGACTCGACGTCTTTGCATTCGACAAAGTCGATACCAGAGCGAATTTTCACTTCTTCGCGCAGGTCTAGGCGCGGCCACGGTGGCGTCAGGTCTATCGGATCCTCGCCCTCTTCAGCCGCCGGAACGATCATCGATCCGGTGACCTCCTGTGCGATAGTCGACACCATCTGTTCAACCATTTCCATGACGTCGTGGTAGTCGGCGTACGCCTCGTAGCTCTCGATCGTCGTGAACTCCGGGTTGTGGTCCAGATCGAATCCTTCGTTGCGGAAGATACGGCCGACTTCAAACACCTTATCTAATCCACCGACAATCAGTTTTTTGAGATGAAGTTCGGTGGCGATCCGTAGATACAAGTCCCGGTCAAGCGCATTGTGGTGTGTCCCGAAAGGCCGTGCGGACGCGCCCGCTGGCACGCTCACCAACATCGGGGTCTCGACCTCCATGAAACCCCGTCCGTGCATAAAGGACCGCATGGAGGCCACGATGGCCGCCCGCATCCGTGCGATCTCCATCGAACGATCGTTTGAGATCAGGTCCAAGTAACGTTGCCGAAAGCGCTTTTCGATGTCCGTCAATCCGGCCCATTTATCCGGGAGTGGGCGGATCGCTTTTGTGAGCACGGTAAGGGACTGCACCTCAATGCTTGGCTCCCCACGCCGCGTTCGAAACACGGGTCCTTGTGCGCCGATGATGTCACCCAGATCGAGATCCTCCAGCAGTTCGTACTGATCGGCAAGCACATCCTGACGCAGGTGAAGCTGTATGGTCCCAGCCGAGTCCTTAAGATCGATAAACGCCGCCTTCCCCATACCGCGACGCGCCATCATCCGGCCGGCGAGAATGAGCGCCTCAGACTTAGCGCCTTCACCCTGCTCACTCTCGGCAACGTCTAGGGCGGCTCTTGCGGCGACACTGTTTGATGTGGGTTTAAACCTCGCCGGATACGGGTCGACCCCACGCTCCCGAAGTCGCTTAAGTTTGTCCATGCGCGCCTGGATAAGGCGCGCTTCAGATACGGGCTGATCTACAGATTCTTCAGGATCAGGCATGCAGGGCGGGCCTCTGCGACGAATAGACCGCCGCGCTTACGCGTACAGGAGCAGAAGCCCCCTCGCTGTGTCGGAATCGATCCATTATCACACGGGGAAGCGTCAAATTAGTGACATCGTACTGTCACGTTACAAGATCGGATTCTGAAGCAAGTTCAGGATGACAATTGGTGAATAACTGTTCCGGTTGGCGCTACTTTATCGTGGCACTGATTTAATCACCCAGGCCGTATTCCATCCCCCCAAAAACACGATGGCGTGTAAATCGACCGAAACGCGCATCACGTTTACGTAGCGCCGGGCGCCGCTTAATTTCCATAATCGGGTTTCCGTCACTTGAGGCGGATGCACCCACTTTGTCATCGGTAAACACCGCCGGAGGTTCCTAAATGAGGATCGGCGGCGGGAGCGCTGGAGGACGGAGGGTCAGAGGACGGCGAACACGTCGTGGAGAGGCAGGGCTACGCCCCACTTCGTCACGAGTTCGGTTAGCCATCTTTTCCATGCTCGGACCGGGGGGCCTGAGCGGGCTGAACGTGCTAGATCTATATGCAGGCACCGGTGCAATGGGGTTTGAAGCGCTCAGCAGGGGCGCTGATTCGGCAGAGTTTGTAGAACTAAACGAAAAGCGCTGCAAAGAGATAAAAAATGGTGCAGAAGAACTCGGCTTTGGAGACCGTTCAACCGTCCTAAAGGGCCGGTGTGAACGGATCACGAAGAACTTGACGAGGAATTTCGACATCGTGTTCATGGACCCACCGTATGCTAACAATCCGTTTGCGGAGGTGTTAGGCAACCTGGACGGGTCGCAGATCCTCAACCCTGGCGCCACTATTTTTGCTGAGCACTCATCAAGGACCGAACTTGAGGACCGATACGGTCGCCTTGAGAGGACGGACACCAGACGGTACGGAGACACAGCGATATCCACGTACCGCCTGGTGAATAACGAGGAAATAAGGACATAGCGAATAACAAGGTCAAAGCGCTCTACGCCGGGACATTTGACCCGGTTACAGATGGTCATCTGGACATCGTACGAAGGAGTGTTGAACTATTCGATGACGTAGTTGTGGGGGTCTACGACCTGCCGCAAAAGTCATTGATGTTCAACACAGAAGAGCGAGTAGACCTCTTCAAACGCGCCTTGTCTGACGCCCCCCAAGTGGAAATAACGGCGTACTCGGGGTTGACCGTGAGATATGCAGCGGAGATCGGCGCTCATGTGCTTGTAAGGGGTCTCCGCATTGGCGCCGATTATGAATACGAACGTGAAATGGCGCTAATGAACCGGGCTATGCAGCCAAATGTAGAGACGATCTGTCTTATGAGCAGTCTTGAGCAGCAGTTCATAAGCTCTAGCCGAATCAAAGAAATCGCAAAACTAGGGGCGGAGATAGATAATTTCGTCCCACCCCACGTGTCGGCGGCCGTTGCCGCCCGAATTGGCAATCAGTAGGGACTAAAACAGCAGGGCCGGTGAACGGCTATAGTGGCCGGGAACGCACTCTTGCGCCACCGGCAGGGCAAAACAGGGGGCACACATGTCTTTAGAACAACGCCTGGAACAACTTGAGTCACTTGTAGTAAGCGGCCGTGTACCGGCCACCTCACGGACCCTCGTAAATCTGGACCGGTTTAACGCGGCCATCGAAGAAATTCGCTCCGAACTCCCCGAAGAAATGACCGAATCTCAGGCCATCATTCGCCAGAAAGAAAGCGTGTTAAAACAGGCCGAAATAGAGGCCCGACGCATCCGCGGATACGCAGATGAAGAGGCCACTACGATCCGTGAGACGGCGGAAGAAAAAGCGACCATCGCGCTGGATACCGCTACCGAAAAAGCCGCCAAGATGGTTCAGCAGACGGAAGTCACAGCTGAAGCAGCACGGCGAGCTGAAGAGATCATCGCGGAGGCAGAGGGACGTGCGGCTCGGATCATCGAGGATGCGGAAGGCGCCGCCGCCCAGAAAACTGAAGAGTCTGACGGTCGCATTGGCATGATGATGAATGATGCCGAAGCGGACGCTGCGAATCGGCGTGATGGTGCAGACCAGTATGCCAGTGAGGTGCTGTTCAGCCTTGAAGAGCACGTCTCCGGCGTTCTGGGTAAAGTTCGGGCCGGTCTCGACCTACTTGAAACTCCTACTAAGTCAGAGAGCCCCACCGTCCGATAGTAGGACTCCGAAAAACCTGGATCCGGGAAAACTGCCCGGGGCATACCGCCCCGGGCAGTTTCGCGTTTGCCAATTCTCGTCGTGGTAGGACCAGTCATCTGTCCACCGTGCCAGCGTCGGCACCCTTTTCAATTTTAAGTAGGCTGAACAAATACCTGTCGGTGATCATTCTCCGCTCTGCGCCCGCGGGAGCACTAGTATTCGGAGAGACGCGGGCAGGCCTTGGCCCCGATTGGTCACAAAGACATCGGGGCCCCACATCTATTGCAGTGTGACCGCTCAGGGATGGGCAGATCAGACAAGAACAAGAGGAGATACGCTATGTTCCGGGCACAGGGCTTGCCTAGTGAAAACTATCGTCGACTTGCATGGCGGCAAGATCGAAGTTAAATCATCCCTTTAGGGCAGATCGGCGATCAATTTTTAAATTCCCGGCGCCTACTTCGGCGTCATCTCCCCCATCAACAGGCGCTGATGAAGGCACGTGTCATCCAATAGTCACGCATGGATGACCAACCACAACTATTAACCATGCATAAAGGACGGGACCGGTCACCTCCGCCAACCCCTCTATCCCTGTTTGACGGCCTTTACCGAAATACTCCGTACGCTATCAGACCAGGGCTCTTCCCCTCCCGATGAAGTCGGGGCGCTCGTCACTATCTCGATGTCTGAGAACCCGGCATCAGCCATCTGCCTGAGGTACACATCCTGGATTTGCGCACCGGCAATACAATCGGTCCAATTATTGACGTCCGCCTGGACATCGAGCGGCAGTTCCTCTGTCACAACGATGTCAGATACGTAAAGCCTCCCGCCATCACGTAAGACACGGAATGCCTCTGCGAAAACGGCGTCTTTGTCAGCCGCCAGGTTGATCACGCAGTTAGAAATAATCGCGTCAATCGTATTGTCAGGCTCGGGAAGTGATTCGATTTGAGAAAGCTTGAAAACAACGTTGTTCGCCTCAAGCGTGACCGCGTTCTTCTGCGCCAGATCGATCATAGCCGGCGTCATATCGATTCCGATGACGTAACCGGCAGCGCCGACTTGTTTAGCGGCAAGGAAACAGTCGATGCCTCCGCCAGAGCCGAGATCGAGGACCGTCTCGCCGGGCTTCAGTTCACCTATCGCCGTCGGGTTGCCGCATCCGGCGGCGGCGGCAGCAGCAGCGTCCGTTACCGAGTCGATTTCACTTGCGGAGTAGAGCCGTTCAGCATTTGGAGAGCAGCAGCTCTCACCTTCCGGACCACAACACGCGCCGTCGTCGTCAGAAATCGCCTGCCACCCACGTTCTGCCACAAGTGTGTACCGTTGTTGGATTTCAGTCCTGAGGTTGATCGGATTATCGGCAAGAAGCCCCGGCATTGACGGACGGGCGTCCTTATTCATTTCGGTATCGTTTTCGGCCATCTTGATTCCCCTTAGCTCCAGATCCTATTTGAGGGCTTGCTGGTCAGTCCATCGTTTAAAATTCATTAGCCAGGATTCAGATTCGAGGCGCCGGCGCTCGTCACACACTGCTGGAGCCAAAACAGCATCTGCGAACACGCCCGGACTGCGGCGGCGTATCCAGCTTCTCCTTTGTTGCAAACCTTACGGTCCAGCCCTCCGTTGGAGTCGATATCCATGCAATGTACCCGCCCTTAAGAAGAACCTCCAGAGTCGGCTAGATCATAGCGTCCGTCGGTTCGCCCCTCGGGCAGCACTGGTCTATCGAGCGCCGCAGTTGATATCCATGCTGAGGCCGATCGCTCAGCGCAGCAAGCAAAAAGAACCGGGACACGCTTTTGCGATTCAGCATGCCCCAGTTCTCCTCGGTCAGGTCGCTACCGGATGGTTTCTCGGCCTCGGTGGTCATACCAAAGCTCCATATGTACAAGTTCGCTACGTATAGATTGCTTGTCTGAGACCCAGTGTCAACATTCCCGGCTCTTGCGAACCACACAGCTATAATCCGGGCACCCTACGACCTCGCCAGGACTAGAGATTGCCCTTCTGAAGGACCGCACCATGACCCATCCCGCTTTTTCGAACAACGACCGCCCTCTTCTTCTCGTGATAGACGGGCATGCCATGGTGTACAGGGCGTTCTTCTCCATCCCGGAGCGACTCAGCACCGCGACAGGCCAGGACACACGAGGTGTGTACGGCTTTTTAACAACTTTTCTGAAGATTGTTCGTGACCACAAACCGACACACGTCGCAGTGGCTTTCGATACCAGCGCGCCTACGTTCCGCGACGACCGCTATCCGGAGTACAAGGCCGGCCGTGCGCCCATGCCGGACGAGCTGCGCCAGCAGTTTCCACTTGTCAAAGAGGTTCTGGACTCGTTCAAGATCCCGTTTTTTGAAAAAGACGGCTGGGAGGCGGACGACCTTATCGGCACGATGAGTCGACTTGCCACGGAAGCCGATATGGACACCCTGGTGGTGACCGGCGACAGGGACGAGTTGCAGCTTGTGTCTGAAACGGTGAACGTCCTTATGTACTCGGGATATGGCAACACCAAGGTGTACGGAATCGAGGAATTCAAAGGGCGTTACGCCGGATTGATGCCGGATTCGCTTCCCGATGTGAAGGCCCTCCAGGGCGACCCTTCCGACAACATCCCGGGCGTCCCGGGTGTTGGAGAGAAGGCAGCGTTTGCGGTGCTCAGAGGTCGCGACCGGCTCGAGAAGGTGTACGAGGAACTCGACGAAATCGAGGCGATGCCTACCAGTGAGTTGCGGGGCGCTAAACGTGTCCGGAGACTGCTTGAAGAAAACCGAGATCTGGCCTTTGAGGGTCGATGGTTAACGACGATCTCAAAAGAAGCGCCGATGGACTTCAAGATGGAAGATACCCGCTTCTGGAAGTACGACCGTGAGGACGTAGTCAACACTCTATTGGATCTTGAGTTCAGGACTATCCTGAGGCAGGTCCCGGACCCCGCTTTCCTGGCCGAGCCACCGGATACGCCCTCCAGTGGTTTGCCGACGCCAGGCCAGCAACTCGGTCTGGGATTCGATGGCGAGGCGAGTGCCAGCAATGGGGGGTCGCCACCCGCAATCATGGGGGACTTGGTGGATGTGGAGTACAGCACCGTAACGACGACCGCCGACCTGGAGGCGCTGGTCAAGGAGCTTTCGACACCCGATGGCTTCGCTTTTGACACCGAGACATCGGGCGTAAACCCGATCGAGGCGGAACTGGTCGGCGTGTCATTCTCCAACGCAGAAGGCCGGGCCTGGTACGTGCCGGTCGGTCACTTCCCGCTTCCTGAGGTCGCCCTCGATCCCGAGCGAGACGGAGATGCCCCGGCGGCAGCGCAACAGAAGCAAATCCCGCTCTCGCAAGCGCTGGATGCAATGCGGGCCATGTTTGCGAACCCGGACATCCCGAAAACCGCACACAACGCCAACTTTGATGTGATGGTGATGAATCACGCCGGACTCGAGGTGAACGGAGTCGACTTCGACACGATGATCGCCGCCGCGCTTACCGGGCGTCGGCAGATCGGGCTCAAACAGTTAGTCCTAGACTTCTTCCAGGTTGAAATGACACCAATCTCAGCGCTAATAGGCACCGGGCGCAAGCAGATCACGATGTCAGCTGTGCCGATCGACAAGGCTGCGCCGTACGCCGCGGCAGATGCCGATTTCACATGGCGATTGAAGCGAGACTTGAATTCAAGGTTGGATACCGACGGGGTCCGACCAGTGTTCAACGACATCGAGATGCCGCTGCTTCCGGTGATCGTCAGGATGCAGCAAGAGGGCGTGATGGTGGACAGCCATCAGCTCGATCGATTCTCGGAAGAGCTTGGTGTGGAGCTAGATCGCCTCAAGATAGATACGGCCAATCTTTTGGGCGGCACGGAGATCAACATGAACTCCAGCCAACAGTTGGCGACGGTACTCTTTGACGAGTACGACGTCCCAAAGACGCGCCGCACGAAGACCGGCTACTCGATGGATGCGGCGACGCTTGAAGGCCTTATGGATAAAGAAGACCTGAATCCGAACGCGTTCGAGTTGATCAAGAACGTTTTGCGTTTCCGGGAGCTTGGTAAGCTGAAGTCGACATATGTCGACGCCCTTCCCCGCCTAGTTGTGCAAAACACCGGACGGGTCCATACCAGCTTCAATCAGGTCGGATCGGCCACCGGGCGATTGTCCAGCTCTGACCCAAATGTCCAGAACATACCGGTACGCACTGATCTCGGCAAACGTGTCCGACAGGCATTCAAAGCGGACGGCGAGAACGGATGGACGCTGCTCGCTGCCGACTACTCCCAGATCGAGCTTCGAATACTCGCCCACCTATCGCAAGAGCCAGCGCTGCTCGAGGCGTTCCGGAATGGCGAAGATATTCACGCGGCAACGGCTCGGGCGATGTACGGGGAGGACTCCGACGACCCCGAAGGCCAGAGACGTATGGCCAAGATCCTGAACTTCGGCGTGATATACGGTCTCGGCCCGGTGGGCGTGGCTCGCCAGACGGACCTGACCCGTGCGCAGGGCGCCGATTTCATCGCGATGTACTTCTCCAAGTACCCGGGTCTGAAGGACTACATCGAGGGTGTCAAAGAGGCCGCCCGCGTGAAGGGCTACGTGGAGACGATTTCTGGACGGCGACGCCGTCTCCCGGATATCACTACCGGAAACCAGATGGCGCGAGCGGCCTCTGAGCGGATGGCGGTAAACATGCCGATCCAGGGAACATCAGCAGACATCATCAAGATCGCCATGATCAATATCGACCGAGAGATTCGAGAGCGCGTTCTCAAATCACGCATGATCATACAGGTGCACGATGAGCTGATTTTTGAGGTTGCCCCGGGTGAGCTGATGGGCGTTCAGGCGATAGTTTCGGAACTGATGCCGTCGGCGATGGAACTGTCGGTGCCGCTAGAAATAGAGATCAAGACGGGACCAACCTGGGGTGATATGGAATAGGAGGAGCAGATGCCAATTGCGATCCGGCATGAGGACGGAGAAGACTGGCAGGTAGTTCACGGTAACAAGTACGCTAATGAGGCCCATTTGCGTGACTTGTTATTCCAAATTCCTTTTGCCTTTGGCAACTGAAGTGTGGTCAATTTTCACTTCATGGCATTGAGGCGGACCCATGCCTGAACTTCCTGAAATAGAGGCTCTTAGGCGGTATTTGGTGCGTCAAGGGCTTGTTGGTCGGACTTTTGTTGAGGTGGATGCTGAATGGCCGGGTGTTGAGGGCAGTATCGATGGAATGGGTGGGTTGTCGCCGTTGGTTGGTCGGCGGATTAAGGCGTTTGTGCGTCAGGGCAAGCAGTTGATCGCGAAACTCGACACCGGCGTTCTAGGCCTGCACATGGGTATGACCGGACGGCTTGGGGTTATGTCTCCTGAGGATGAGCCCTTTCGGTATCGGCGGCTGGCCCTTTATCTGGATGATGAGCGTCGATTGGAGTTGGACGACGTTCGGCGATGGGCGATTGTCCGACTGGAAAATGAAATTGAGACGTTTACGGCCAAGATGGGGCCGGATGCATTGGATCCTGATTTCACGTCGGCCCAGTTCATTGAGCGTGTGTCGTCTAAGCGCTCGCCCATCAAGTCGGTGCTGCTAGACCAAAAAGTCCTCGCTGGTGTCGGCAATATCTACGCAGATGAAGTGCTACTCACCGTTGGCGTCTCACCATCACGGCGAGCCGACAACATATCTGTCGGACGACTGGAATCACTACACAACACCATCGTCGGCGTGCTTGAGAACGCACTGGCGTTCATAGAGTCGCATCCCGACGATCAAGGCCGTCCATATGTGATCGGCGCCCAGGACAGCCGAATGGGCATACCTCGAAAACTAGGAGCGCCGTGCCCTCAGTGCGAGACAGCGTTAAAGTCGAAGAAAATCGCTGGCAGGACAACTTACTACTGCCCCTCCTGCCAGCACTGAACAACACCACCGCTAGTTGCATTCAAGTAGAATTTAAGCTGGCACGGAGGGGTGGCCGAGTGGCTTAAGGCGCCTGTCTTGAAAACAGGTATGCCCGTAAGGGCATCGCAGGTTCGAATCCTGTCCCCTCCGCCACAATTCTTGAGAGACACCGCTTGCGAGGGCCCCGGGTGCAGCAAATACTGCAAACCCGGCGCGGGTCGATCGGAGCAGGG
>Ga0209403_10004086_pt1 | contig 16015 bp, 12 predicted proteins | sample ArcticOcean_MG_C_8_FD_187440 | JGI IMG/M metagenome (GOLD analysis project Ga0209403, IMG submission 187440) | Marine microbial communities from western Arctic Ocean - ArcticOcean_MG_CB11_86 (SPAdes) (version 2) | ecosystem: Environmental > Aquatic > Marine > Oceanic | place: Arctic Ocean... | reverse complement strand
CCATTTATTTTGCTGGCTTGCTGCTACTAGTGCAGGGTTATCATGTACACGAAGATCTCTTGTAAATACCACCACTGCTGTCGACTTCATATAACTCCAAATCAAAAAATCTTCATTTTCATTCTAACTTGCTTAATCGCGAAAACCGTGCGAGTTTAAGAGGAGCAAGTATTTGCTCTACATAGAGCAATAGCCAAGGAAGTTAGCATGGCTGTAGTCACTGTTTTTGGAGCATCAGGTTACATCGGATCGAACTTGATTCCTCAATTAATTCAGGCGAGACATACCGTTCGAGCAGTTGCACGAAATAAGCAAACTCTTGAAGGCCGACCTTGGCCAAACGTTGAGCTGTTCGCGGGTGACGTACTCGATATTTCGTCACTTGACTCTCCATTAGCTGGTACAGATGTGGCTATTTATCTCGTTCACTCAATGGGCTCTGGCAAGGCATTTGAAGAATTGGATCGTAAAGCTGCGCAAAATTTTGCTGAAGCCGCTGCGAAACATGGCATTTCGCAAATAATCTATTTAGGTGGAATTCAGCCTAGTTCCGGACGCAATACTCGGCACCTGACTTCAAGAGCTGAGACTGGAGATTGCCTAAGACAGGGTAGCGTGCCGGTTACGGAACTTCGCGCGGGGATGATAGTCGGTGCTGGTTCCGCAGCGTTTGAAGTTATCCGAGATATTGTCTATCACCTTCCAATCATGATTACCCCCCGCTGGGTCAATTCGAGCTCGCAACCGATTGCTTTAAGTGATCTACTTTGGTATCTGACTTCGTCAATTGGCACCGCTGATACGTTTGGCGAAACATATGATGTCGTTGGCCCAGAAACGATAAAATACAAAGATCTCATTCATCAGTTCGCTGAATCTGTTGGCCTAAAACGATATTTAATCCCCGTGCCTGTGTTGACTCCTCGACTTTCTTCTTATTGGTTAGATCTCGTGACAGCTGTGCCGGCAAATGTCGCGCGACCGCTGATTGATGGACTTAAGCATGATTTGCTCGCGTCTGAGATTAGAATCAGAGAAATTTTCCCTCGGGACCTAAAGTCTTACACCGAGGCTATTCACATTGCTATGGAGAGTGAGAAATTATCAGAGATGCCCGCCCGCTGGACTGAGGGCGCTATCCATTTTGGTGGTAGCCATCCTGAATACTCCTTCTACAGTAAGAAAGAAGTTGCACGACACCAGGAGATAGTGACTCCGGAAGCAATCTGGAATCAAGTACGAGCTTTAGGTGGAAATAATGGGTGGCACGCATTAAATTGGCTTTGGCAGCTGCGTGGCGTGATTGATCGTTTGGTTGGTGGAGTAGGGATGAGGCGAGGAAGACGTCATCCGACGTCAATTCGGGTGGGTGATGCTATTGATTTCTGGCGAGTCATCGCGATCGACGAAGGGAAACAACTAACTTTGATGGCTGAGATGAAGCTTCCAGGGTCGGCGGTGTTGGAATTCAATATTGACGAGGTTGATGGCGAGTCAAGGCTTACTACTTCAGCATACTTTCATCCTGCTGGCGTATTGGGGCTTTTGTACTGGTATGCCTTGACGCCCGTGCACCCTTATATATTCAGAGGAATGACCAATGCGTTGATGACTAAGGCTGTACAGGCTGAAACTTATTCCGCGCCGATAGCTACGAAATGAGGGCTTTCGAAGCCTATCTTCCCATATTGAATTGGATTCCCAGCCAAATCAGCCAGCTTCCCGCCGGCTGACACGAGGATTGCATGCCCAGCAGCAATATCCCATTCCATGGTTCTTCCAAGTCTTGGGTAGATATCCGCACTTCCTTCAGCTATTCGACAAAACTTTAATGATGAGCCACAGCGATCGAGTTTTGCGATATTGAGCTTTTTAAGGAATGCATCAGTGTCGGAGTTATTGTGTGAGCGAGTTGCTAAGACCACTAGTCCATCCTGATTAGGTTTTCGACACTGTATAGACGTTACCGAGCCATTTTTTGACCTTTTGCTGGCGCCTCCCGATTCGTTAGTCCAATAAGTTTCTTGCAAGGCCGGCAAATGAATGACGCCGAGTGTCGGTATTCCATCCTCTACAAGTGCGATGTTGACGGTGAACTGACCATTTCGTTCGATGAATTGCCTTGTACCATCTAGAGGATCAACAAGAAAGAAAGGCCTCTCGCTCATTTTTGGTTTGTAACCAGCAGAGATACTTTCTTCAGCGATTATTTCATAGTTGAGACCGAGTTTTCTCAAACCTGTCATTATTATTTCTTCCGCTAATTTATCAGCATCTGTGACGGGACTTTCGTCTTTTTTTATTTCGATCGCGAAATCTTGTTTGTATATTTTTATGATTGCGTCCCCAGCGGTGATTGCGAGACGGAGCATCTCACTTATAAGTTCCGACCTGTTACTAGGGCTCATGGGTGTTTGGTTGCTTGGCATATCTTAAATCCTCGGTTGTTAGCACTGTTACTGCAACAAGAAAGGAAGAGTCCCTGTCTCTAGTAGCCCCGACATCGAGATGATGGGCATGTTGATGCTGTCAGTTCAAGTATTGCACGCTGCTGTTGTCGTAAGTGGGATGACTATGTTAAATCGTTAAGAATTTAGGATAACCAGTAAAATTGAAGCGCCGAGGAGGAATATACCTGCCAGCTCAATTCTGTTTATTTTCTGCCTGAATACAAACAAAGTGATTCCGATTGATATAAGAAGTTCAAACTGACCTATAGCTCGAACAGGTGCAGCTGTATGGAGAGCAAACGCTATAAACCATGCGGCAGTCGATATTGCAGCAAAGAAGCCAGCTGCAATTCCAAACTTCCAGAGGCGAAATACAGCATAGAGTTCGGACTTACGTTTCGTAGCCAAATAGATCAGCATTACGAGCGCCTGTCCAACAACTCCTATCGCCCCAGCTGCAGAAGCTCTCAGTAGGGAATCTCCGTCATCAAGTGAATTGATTGCGGCCCGAAATGCAACGACGCTTATTGATAAAGTGAATCCCGCGAGAAGCCCTATGACTGTTGAACGTGATCCCAGACTTACTTTAACGTCACTGATGGAAAATAAATTTCCTCTGAGTGAAAGCATAATTACGGCGACTGTACCGATTAGAATTGCAAAGCCAAATTGAAGATTGATAGCAACGGAGAGGAACACAGCTTCCATGAGAGCCGCGAGTAAAACTTCAGTTTTTGAGAATGCTACGCCGACGACAAAGTTCTTAAAGCTAAAGAGTTTGACTAAGAGGACAGTAAATATTATCTGGGCTAGACCTCCAACAGTTAACCAGAGTGCGAATTCAAGATTCAAACTAGGGAAAGACTGCTCACTAAATCGAATTACGCACAGAAACCAGATCCAAGCGAATGGGATTGCATAAATAAACCGAATCGCCGATGCGCCATAATCTCCGAGAGAATCCTTCATATGGCTCTGAATTGCCGTCCGAATGTTTTGAGACGTGGCCGCGAGAAGAGTAATCCAGATCCAGAGTTGCATGTACTCTACCTTCTATTCTTTCGGCTGATGCGCAAGTGGCAAACGGATTCGTATCCCATACAAATACCTTTAAATTGAAATTACCAATCTATGGGCCAGAGTTGCTCGCCCTTACCTTAGGTGTGGGATTGCGTGAATACAATTCACTGAAGTGTGTATCGCTTAGGTAACTCGGAGGCAATGAGACACAATAATCGCGGCCATCAATTTCGCAGGTCTGAGTGTTTTAGATTTAATTCGGTTGATAGCAGATCATGAAATATGGCTGAATTTCTTTTTAACTGGTCAATCTAACTGAGATGACATGGAGCCAGACACTAATTGAATAATTGTTGTCATCTTGCCTAGTGGACCTTCAATAAAATGTGACAGTGCAGTGCGCGTTTCTAATTTACTTTTTGGATCTAAGGTCGAAGACGGTATAGCAAGTTCGGAGGCTATGCTTGAGGCCTTTAAACGGCTATCAGCGATTGTTTCTGTGATGAGAACGTCCCACTCTTTATCATTTGCGAAGGCGTTGAGGAGGACATGTAAAAGCGCAAGATATGCGGGCCAGTGAGCTAGGTGGCGATACATGCTAGGCAGGATGTCAGATCGCCCACCTATTTGATTTAGATCTTCTATCAACTTGCGAAGTTCAGGGTTTACTGCTGCGAGAGGTATTAGGACTGGCATATCTCCCCCAACCGCATCTGTATCGATTTCAGTGGCTCTTGCGCTAGATTTTTTAACTTCGACACCGTCAATCTGCAGCAGAAGTACATTTAGTGCGATTAAATTTAGGGCATTGCTCCTCTCATAGCTTTTTAAGATTAGGTGGATGGAGTTAATATCTGCTTTGGACAGGTTAGCAGCGGTCAAAGTTTGTCTACTTATGCTGGGCCTCGCGGAAACTTTAATTGAGTTGCGGAGTGAATTCGCCTCGGACGCGAGGAAGCCATTTTCATATAAGGGCCTCAAAGACTCCCATGACCATAGAAGCGCCCCAGGAATCGTAGCGAGGTGTCGCCAAATGAGGTTCACTACCGGGACACCTAGTACATGTCGAATATCTTCATAAATGTCTGAGATCTCGCCGGAAGCTTCCTGTTCAGTTATAGCTGCTACAGGATCAGAGGATATATTTTTCACGGATAGCCGCCGTTCTTTAAGCCTAAGCAGTTTCGGTAAATGCTGCTAATAAGAACAGCCTCTACAGTGATGTGTGATGGTAGATCATAGACTAAAGACTAGAGGGCAGAGTACATGTCGATAAATTTACGACTTGCTGAATCAGCGGATATTGAAAGATGCACGGAGTTGCTTCAGATTTTGTCTGGGCGGGAGTCGATAAATAACGGCGTTTTTGATTTATTCATCGCTGGTGAAAGAGGTCTTTTGATAATTGCTGAAGAGAATAACCTGATACTTGGCTTCGCATCACTGTCCTTTAATTTGGGACTTAGATTTAGCAATCAATATTGCCAACTTGAAGAACTAATTGTGGACCCAGCCGCTCGGGGGAAGAATATTGGCGCGCTACTGATGCACGAAGCAGTCAGACTAGCTAAGGAAAAAGATTGTCAAGACTTCGGCCTTTACCTGATGGAGTCGACAGAGCACAACCGACCTTTTTACGAGAAATTTGGATTTTCATTCGTTGGAAGCGAGATGCGGCAAAAGATTGGCTAGGAGTAGAGATTTTTTCGGTAGAGTCTCCGAAATCATTGTTTACTCAGGGTAAAATTAAATCTAGCGGTTATCTAATTTGGCCGAGTGATACCTTCTTCAAATAAAGTTGAATAGTCAGCGGCAGAGATATTTAGCAGATCACCTAAAACCTCTTCGGTATGCTCGCCTAAAAGCGGTGACCGTGTTGGTGGCGCGATTCCTGGCATCACGAGAGGGGCGCGCATTAACTTCACAGTACCATTTTCTGGATGCTGTACTTCATGAATGAACTCTCGTTGGGCTAGATGATCGTCTTCGAATAGATCCAGTGTTGTGTAGACGTATGAAGCGGGGACGCCAGCCTCACAAAGGATTGCCATGGCTTCTTTTTTGTCATGTTGAACAGTCCAACTTTCAATAATTTCTCGGAACTCAGCCTTGTGTTCGCGAAGTCCTGTGGATGTCGAAAATCGATTATCAGTAGCGAGCTCGGGTTGACCGATGGCGGTATATAACCCATCGAGCATCGCGTCAGTTCCTGGAAATAGCATGAGCCAGTCATTTGGTCCATCTCCTTTGCATCGATACATGCCGCCCCCGATATCACCCCGCGCAGTACCACGTCTTTGTGCTGGATGAGTTCCCCATGCCGGCATGTCAGCTGTCCTCATGAACATGGTCACACATTCTTGCATCGAGGCATCGATAACCTGTCCCAGACCTGTTTTTAAAGCGGATACATACGCGGACACTATGCCGAGCGCTACCTGAACGCCCGTACCTGTATCCGCGTAGGTTGGCCCAATGGGCATAGGCGGTCCATCAGGCTCACCTGTTATTGATAAGGCACCTCCAGCAGCCTGAGCTACGGGGTCGAAGACGTTGAAAGCTGCGTTTGGCCCCGTTAACCCGAATCCTTTGATACGGGCAATTATGAGTCTGGGGTTGACTGATTGCATGTGCTCTGTATCGATTCCAAATGATTCCAGCACATTTGGTCCGTAATTTTCTACGAATGCATCAAATTGAGGCACTAACTCAAGAAATAGTTGCCGTCCGCGCTCTGTTTTTAGATTTAGTACTACGGATTTTTTGCCGCTGTTGTAGTTCATGAAATATTGTGAATCACCTGGAGTCGTTTGTCTATGATTCTGAACTAAACGCCCCGGGTCGCCAAACGGAGATTCGATTTTGATGACTTCAGCACCGAGCCAACTTAGGTACTGAGTGCATGATGTTCCGGCCTCGTACTGGGTCATATCGAGTACTTTCATTCCCTCTAGTGCACCAGACATATCTCTCCTCCTATTGCAAAATAGAGGTCACAAGTGGACCCAACTATGCGACTGTTTCCTCTGAAACAACCTAATCGACGTTCAGGTGAATATAGCAGTATCCAGATACTTTGCCATCAGAGTGACTGTGGAACTAGAGATTGCTGGACCCTCTCTTTAACTGGGAGAACTGATCAGGGACAATGTTCTGAAATAATAGTGACTCACTTATTAAATTTCATCTGAATCGTATCTACTTCCACAACGCAAGCCCTTGAAAGGAATGTTGAAATCGTGAGAAATAAGCCTTTTCTGGGCGCTATGCCTCCATCTTATCCCGAACTGGCGCACCTAACCTTTCCATATAATCTTGAATGCTTTCTCTATATATAGAGATGAGGGCAAGATTAGCTGTTATTTCCAGCTACCCTCAGAACAAGTGAGGACTTGTAAATCTGATTACTTTTAATTTAGATCGGCGTCTTTAAATATCACGGTAAGTAAAACGATCTGCTGATTATGACTTAAATCAGCGATTTGTTCATGACAAATATTCCTAGATTTGTTATCTTCTCAGCGAAGGAAGTAAAGTATGACGTTAAGTTCAAAACTTTCTATCACTTGGCCGAACATTACCAACGAACGATCTGTGCCTATGCTTTGGTTGGGAGCTTGGTTGCTTGGGCCTGACGGTGAAGAAGGTGACTGGTTTCATAGCGGTCGCGGTTCAGCTGTCACCGAGCACGAGGTGCCATTTGGTGTGACGGGAATACGTATTCGGAGATGGCCTAATGAAGGATTGGCGCCCGAGTATGCCGACGTTATTCCAGTTCCGCGGTCTGAACTTGCTGCGGAATCGGTTTTATTTAACCGTCGCCAGCCTTTTAGCGTGTTGACAGGTGATGAATTCTAGAGAGAGGAACTTTGTATGGTGGTTAAAAGCGAGAATCCAAATGCATGGCGAACGGAAACACCAGGCAATGACGGTTGGTTACGAACAGCTCAACCTGATGACCCGAATAAATATTTCATTATTTCGGCGGACTGTCACGCACAGGAACCAGCTGATCTTTGGGCAAAGCGTATTGAGCCGGAATTCCGACATCGAATCCCGCGTCAAGAAGTGGATGATGAAGGAGTTAAGTGGCAAGTCACGGAAGGCCACCGACCCACGAGAATTCGCGATCTCAAGCTGGAAGGGGAAGACGAGGAACGGAACGGAACCGGTTACAAGGTCGATGAACGTCTACGTGACATGGACAGAGATGGGATAGACGTCGAGTTAATTTTCCCCAACAAGGGCCTTTCGATGTGGGCTACACAGGATCCAGTGTTTTCGCAAGCGATGTGTCGAGTTTGGAACGACTGGTCGATGGAAATGTACGGTGAAGAGCGATCGCGTATGCTTCCTGCAGCTGCTATTGCGCCAAACGATATTGATGGTGCGATAGCTGAGATTGAGCGCGTGGCAAAAATGGGGCACCGTTGCTTAACATTACCAAATCGCCCAGTCTGGGGATCCGGAGATGGAAGTGAAGTTAACTATAATCTTCCGCACTTCGACAAACTTTGGGCCGCAATTGAGGAATATAATCTTCCGATTACATTACATATCTCGACAGGAAAAGATCCGAGAGGAGCTCGAGGTAATGGGGGAGCAGTTATAAATTATGCAGTACATTCGCTTAGTCAATCCCTTGAGCCAGTCGCTAATTTTTGTAGCTCCGGAGTATTAGAGAGATTTCCAAAGCTTAGACTTGCAACCATAGAGGCTGGAATTGGTTGGATACCGTGGGCACTGACCGCCATGGATGAGGCCTACCATAAGCATCATATGTGGTCATTTCCCAAATTGTCGATGTTGCCGAGTGAACACTATCGGAATAGTTTTTATGCGAGTTTTGGAGAGGATCCACCTGGATTAGCACTTGGTTCGGAATTTGATCTTATGAAGAATTTTATGTGGGCGAATGATTACCCTCATCAGGAAGGAACGTGGCCTCACTCTGCAGCTGCGATTGAACGGACTATGGGCGCCTTATCGGACGAGGATCGGGCATCTGTGCTTGGTGAAAATGCGGCTCGGTTCCTCAACATTGAAAATTGATTCCTAGCTCAGGGCAACACTACAATCTTGATCTACGTCGTCGGTTTGATATGAATGGAGAGAATACAAGTGGCTAGTATCCAGGAATTGTTTGGCCTTGAAGGTAAGACGGCTTTAATAATTGGAAGCTCGAGTGGACTCGGACGGGAGTCTGCGGAAGCTCTTGCAGCTGCAGGCGCCCGAATTGGCTTGATGGCTCGACGGAGCTCTCTACTTGAAGAAGTTGCTGATAACTGCAGATCATATGGATCTGAAGTAGGTTGGATTCAGGTTGATGCAACGCAGAGATCAGAGTTGGAATCAGGAATATCGTCTCTTGAGTCAAAACTCGGCGAGATTGATATCTTAGTTTACGCGGCTGGTGTAGCACCCTTGAAGCGTGCTGAGTTACATTCCGAAGAAAAATGGAACCAAGCACTTAGTACTAATTTAACGGGAGCATTCTACGCGTCCCAAATAGTTGGCTCGCGTATGATAGAGCGTTCAAAGCAGCACGGGAACTCGTGGGACGGTGGTCGATTAATAATGATTGGCTCAATTATGGGATCTCACGGCAATCCTGTCCACCGCAATATTGGATATGCTGCGAGCAAAGGTGGGTTGGATAATATGGTCCGACAATTAGCTGTGGAGTGGGCGCCGTATCAGATCACAACGAATGCAATAGCTCCTTCTTATTTCAAGACTGAAATGACGACAGATCCTGCGACTGGCGAGATTCCGGTTGAAATGCTAGATCGCATGAAGCAATTTTCACCGACTGGACGCATTGGGGAAGCTGGTGAAATTAGTTCCAGTATATTATTCCTAGCGTCTCGATCCTCGTCGTATATAAATGGCGCGATCATTCCAGTCGATGGAGGTTGGTCGGCATGGTGAAATTGCTCTAGGAGGAGTTGATTGATGACATCTGACAGTTTCGAGAATTTACTTGAAGAACTAACGAACGTGGGTGGGCCAAGTGGTTTTGAGGAACCAGTCCGCAGAATAGTCGAGAGGGAATTGAAGCCAATAGTTGACACCCAACAAATTGACGGTTTAGGGTCATCAATTTCTACTTTGGCTAATGAATCTGTAAAATGTCGAGTTTTGCTGTCGGCACACATGGATGAACTTGGCCTACTAGTCAAGCGAATCACTCCCGAAGGGTTTCTTAAATTTCAGCCAATCGGTGGATGGCTTCCGCAAGCGATTATTGGTCAAAGATGGATTGTGAAGACTCACAAGGCTGAAATTCCTGGGATTACTGGTATAAAGACGATTCATGTCATGAGCCCGAAGGAACGTGGCGAGATATTTGATGTTGATGGCATGTTTATCGATGTTGGAGCGACGTCAGGTGAAGATGCGCAAAGCAGACTAGGAGTTCGACCGGGGGACCCGGTGTATCCAGATAGCAAATTCAAAGTACTGGAAGGTGGTGCGCGTTTCATTGGGAAGGCTTGGGATGATCGAGTAGGGGTTGCAGTATTAGTCCAGGTCATGAAGAATTTGGCCGAAGCGAAGCCCTCGATCACCGTAGTTGGAGCAGCCACAGTGCAGGAGGAGATTGGGTTACGTGGGGCGCAGACTTCAGGTTATTTGGCAGAAGCTGACATCGCTATAAACCTTGAGAGTGGTGTGGCCGGAGATTATCCAAGTATTTCTCTAGATGAGGCTCAGGAGCAAATTGGTGGTGGACCGAGTATTTTTTTTCATGACAGCTCTATGATTCCGAATACCAGATTCAGAGATTTTGTGGTTGATCTAGCAGCGAGAGAGAATATCCCGATTCAATTTAATGTATTGAGTGGCTATGGCCAGGATGGGTCTGCCATTCAGCGGACACGAGGAGGAGCGCCTGTAGTTAATATCGGGGTACCCACGCGCTATCTTCATAGCCATCAAGGTCTAGTTGCGAGGCATGATATTGAGGAATGTATCAGGCTTGTGACGAAAATCGTTATGAGTTTGACCGATAATGTAGTAGAGAACTTACGTTCATTTGACTAGGAGGAAAGTATGGGAAGTTTGACAGGCAGAAACGCGTTAGTGACAGGAGCAAGTAGGGGAATCGGGCGGGCTATTGCCCTAAGACTTGCGTCTGAGGGTGCAAACATCCTTGTGAATTATGCAAATAATGCTTCCGCTGCTGAGGGTGTTGTTGACGAAATTCGTGAATTGGGTGTTCGTTCTGAGTCATACCAGGCTGATGTATCTGACCGGACCGCCTGCGAGGCAATGGTTGACTCGGCAATTGAGATATTTGGCCAGATTGATATTTTAGTTAACAACGCGGGGATAGGCTCCAGTGGTATCGATCGACCCACTATAACCGAAGCTACATACGATCAGTATGAACTCCTGCTTGGAGCCAACTTATGGGGACCAATCTACATGAGCAAGGCACTCGTGCCACATATGAGATCTGCAGAGCGAAGTGACATAGTAATGATCTCGTCAGTTGCGACTGACTCATATTCCGAACGGATGGGTTTATATAGCATTGGGAAGGCGGGGATGGAAGCTCTTGCCTACACCCTTGCTAAAGAGGAAAGAGCAAATGGTATGCGAGTGAATGTTGTGGCCCCGGGACTTGTCGATACAGATATGGGACGTAAGTTAATTACGCTTCTTCCGGGCTCGGATGATATGCGAGATAGAGATACGGCGGCTCCATTTGGCTATGTATGTACTCCTGAAGACATAGCATCTGCTGTTTATTTCCTTGTATCAGAAAATGGACGATACCTGACGAATCAGCGAATTGCGGTGAATGGGGGCGGATTTTAATAATAATTTCCAAGGGCCATTGCGTAAGTCACGTCTCGCTACTAGAATTGTGATCTGGTGATTAGAGCGTAATGGAACCACCCGTTCTCATTCCGAACACGGAAGTGAAACGTTACAGCGCTGACGATACTGCCTGGGTGACTGGGTGCGGAAAATAGGCCATCGCCAGACTTTATAATAATAGGGCCGTCGCGTAGGCGGCTTTGTTTTTGCTCGTGAGTAAGTAAATATCAACTTACTATTACGTGTAAGGCGTGAAGTACTAGCAAAGTTGCTGATACTATCTCGCTAATATTTTTTTAAAAGGGGGAACTCAAAGTTTGAGTGAAGAACAAAAAGAAGAGCAGTCATTAAATATGGCAGAAGAATCGCCTGTTGGTGATAGCGATAGAGGTGCAGAGGACAGTACCCTATCTCCGGCTCAAAGTGAAACTAGTCCTCCTGTGGTAGCTAGTGCATCGTCTGAAAAAGAAGAATTTGAGGACATGGAGTCTCTTCTTGCAGCGGTTGATGTTTCAGCTATCAGACCATTGAAACGTGGTGAAACTCTGACTGGACTCGTGATGGCTATCGAGCGCGAAGGAATATTAGTCGACGTTTCACATAAATCCGAAGGATTTGTTCCCACCTCTGAGATGTTGCTGTTGGGTTCTGACCCATTGAGCAAGATGACGATTGGACAAGAAGTTACTGTATCTGTTGTACAGGCTGAGACTCAATCTGGTCAAATTGGCTTGTCTATGGATAAGGCTAGAGGAGAGCAAGGATGGAAAATCCTTCAAGACTGGCATGACAATAGTGAGGTGTTTGAGGCTGAAATCACAAGCTTTAACAAAGGTGGACTACTTGCGAACGTTGAGGGCATCAATGCCTTTATCCCTATGTCACAAGTTGTAGGTGCAAAACCTGGAAGCGACGGTGTTGCACCCTTAGGAAGTCAAGTCGGTAAATCATTAAAACTGAAGGTTATTGAGATAAATCGAAAACGAAACAGAGTCATCTTGTCAGAGCGAGCCGCTAATCAAGAGTGGCGTGCTGAGCAAAAAGAACGATTACTCGATGAGTTGCACGCAGGTGAAATCCGAACCGGTGTTATTACGTCAATACGGCCATTTGGATTATTTGTTGACTTGGGTGGTGCCGACGGACTCGCGCATCTCTCAGAAATTTCATGGGATAGAAACGCTGATCCGGAAGCGATGTTTACTGTTGGTCAAGAGATAAAGGTTTATATTCTTAGAATTGATCAAGAGACAAAGAAAATTGCTCTATCAGTTCGTCGTGCGGCTCCGGAGCAATGGGATGATTTAATCACTCGTTATTCTATCGGTGACGTGGTTCCAAGCGTGGTCACAAGATTAGTCAACTTCGGAGCATTTGCTCGTTTGCCTGGTCCAGTTGAAGGATTGATCCATGTATCTTCTATGGTTGAAAGACGGATATCTAGCCCTAAGGAAGTTTTAGACGAAGGTGACGTTATCCCTGTGAAGATCGAAAGAATTGAGCGAGATCGACACAGACTGGGACTGTCTTTGAAAGATGCACGCGATGAGGCAGTAGTTTTGGGATGGACCTTTGATAATTTGGGAAGAGTTATTGGCTTCCCGGAGTCTGTTCGAGATGAATTAGCTGAAGAGGCAGTTTTGGCTGAAGCTCGGTTTGATGAGCGAATAGCCGAGCAAGTAGTTTCTGAGGAACGGGTCGTCTCCGAGCGAGATGCACGTCAAGAAAGAGCATCTGATGGGCGCGCCCAACGCGATGCTGCCAGTGACCGCAGTCCTCAACAAACTGCGATGGAGCAGGCATTTGCTCAGGCATCTTCTGCAGACGAGGAAGAGGCAGTTGCAGAAGAGGCAGTTGCAGAAGAGGCAGTTGCAGAAGAGATAGTTGCAGAAGAGGCAGTTGCAGAAGAGGCAGTTGCAGAAGAGATAGTTGCAGAAGAGGCAGTTGCAGAAGAGATAGTTGCAGAAGAGATAGTTGCAGAAGAGGCAGTTGCAGAAGAGGCAGTTGCAGAAGAGGCAGTTGCAGAAGAGATAGTTGCAGAAGAGGCAGTTGCAGAAGAGGCAGTTGCAGAAGAGGCAGTTGCAGAAGAGGCAGTTGCAGAAGAGGCAGTTGTAGAAGAGGCAGGTCCAGACGAGGAGAAATCTTAATAGCGCCTGCCGTCTCTTTAGGACTTGCTGCTTGTTTTTTTAAGAAAACAGACCTACCTATGATAACCTCTTATGAGGCGAGGACAGAGGGGATGCGAGTCTATGGCTGATCGATTTGACAAGTTTACAGAGCGTGCGCGTCGTGTTTTAACACTGGCTCAAGATGAAGCTCAAAGATTTAATCATAATTACATTGGCACAGAGCATTTGCTCTTGGGCTTGGTGCGTGAAAGTGATGGAGTTGCCGCCCGAATTTTGGCCAACCTTTCAGTTGAGCTTCCAAAGGTGCGCTCATCAGTTGAATTCATTATAGGAACTGGTGATCGAGCCTCATCAGAAGACATTGGCTTGACTCCACGTGCGAAGCGGGTAATCGAACTCGCGGTTGACGAAGCCCGAAGGCTCAATCATTCCTACATCGGAACTGAACATATACTTCTAGGTCTTGTTCGTGAAGGCGAAGGGATAGCTGCAGGTGTTCTAGAATCACTGGGCGTTAATTTGGCTCGAGTGCGAAATGAAGCTCAAAGAGTTTTGGCTCAAAGTGGCACTGAACCTTCTAAGCAACCAGCGGTCGCCGGCCAGAAAAAAGACCGGACTCCAATACTAAATCAGTTGGGAGTTGATCTGACAGAGATGGCTAGATCTAGCCAGCTGGATACGATAGTTGGTCGAGGCAGTGAAATTGAAAGAGTTATTCAGATTTTATCTCGTCGAACAAAGAATAATCCAGTTCTGATCGGTGAACCAGGTGTTGGTAAAACTGCCATTGCTGAGGGACTGGCTCAGCGAATTATTGCTGGCGATGTTCCGGATACCCTTATAGGAAAGCGTATGCTTACCCTTGATATCGGCTTGCTGGTAGCAGGCACGAAATATAGAGGTGAATTTGAAGAGCGTCTGAAAAAAGTTATTGCCGAGATTAAAGCAGCTTCGAACTGTGTATTGTTCATAGATGAGTTGCATATGCTCGTTGGAGCTGGAGCTGCGGAAGGAGCAGTTGACGCCGCAAATATACTGAAGCCCGCCTTAGCTCGAGGTGAGATACAAGCCATTGGCGCGACTACTCTTGATGAGTACCGAAAACATATTGAGCGAGATGCAGCCTTAGAGCGCCGCTTTCAACCAGTGCGTGTAGAGGAACCTTCAGTCGATGAAACCATTGAAATATTAAAAGGTGTACGCAGCGCTTATGAAGACCATCACAAGTTAACTATTGGCGATGATGCAATAGGTGCTGCCGCAGAGCTTTCAACTAGATATGTGTCCGACAGATTTCTTCCGGATAAAGCGATCGACTTAATTGATGAGGCATCTGCGCGTGTTCGGATACGGAGATATGCCATCCCCCCATCTTTGCGTGAAGTGAGAAATAATCTTGCGGCTTTGAGAAAAGAGAAAGATGATGCATCGTCTGATCAGGAGTATGAGCAGGCGAATGATCTTCGTCAACGCGAGCAACGTTTGGAAGCCGAACTAGAGACTCTTGAAAAAGAAGTCGCTGATGAACAATCTAAAGATATCCCGAATGTCGGTGAAGATGATATAAGAGATGTAATCTCACAATGGACGGGTGTGCCGCTTTCAAGAATTGCTGCTGAAGAGTCACAACGATTGCTTCAAATGGACTCGTTTATTAAAGAAAAAGTCATAGGGCAGGACGATGCTGTCGAAGCAGTTACGCGGGCGGTACGACGCGCGAGTGCTGGCTTGAAAGATCCTAAGCGACCTATCGGTGTATTTATGTTTCTTGGGCCTACAGGGGTTGGTAAAACGTATTTGGCTGAGATGCTTGGTGAATTTATGTTTGGATCAAAAGACAATATTGTTAGAATCGACATGTCTGAATTTATGGAGAAGCATACAGTATCTCGTTTGGTGGGTTCTCCGCCTGGATATGTCGGATATGAAGATGGTGGTCAACTAACAGACGTAGTTCGTCGGAAGAGTTACTGTTTAATTCTGTTGGATGAGATTGAAAAGGCCCATCCGGACGTTTTCAATACACTTTTACAAATTTTTGATGATGGACATTTGTCTGATGCAAAAGGCCGCAAAGTGGACTTTCGAAACACGATCGTGATAATGACTTCAAACGTTGGCTCTGATCTTATTCGAAAAGACTCGAAAGTAGGATTTCAGACGATTCTTGATGAATCTAAAACTGTGGAAGATCAATATCGTCGAATGAAGGATAAGGTTGAGGAAGAAGAGAAACGAGTATTTAAACCTGAATTTTTAAATAGAATTGATCAGTCCGTTGTGTTTCATGCTCTATCACCTGAACATATTCGACAAATCGTCGATTTAGATTTGAACGATTTACGGGCAAACCTGCGGCAAAAACATATGCGCGTTGAAGTCACTACAGAAGTTCTTGATTACTTAGGTGATAAGGGCTGGGATCCAGTATTTGGTGCACGGCCTTTGCGACGACTTATTCAGAGCGTGGTTGAAGACAAATTAGCTGACAGGTTATTGTCGAATGAATTTAATGAAGGTGACACTGTCAAACTAATCTTAAGTGAAGGCGAAGTTGACTTTGAGCGAATTGAGATGCTCGAAGAGAAC
>Ga0209403_10004080_pt1 | contig 16037 bp, 15 predicted proteins | sample ArcticOcean_MG_C_8_FD_187440 | JGI IMG/M metagenome (GOLD analysis project Ga0209403, IMG submission 187440) | Marine microbial communities from western Arctic Ocean - ArcticOcean_MG_CB11_86 (SPAdes) (version 2) | ecosystem: Environmental > Aquatic > Marine > Oceanic | place: Arctic Ocean... | reverse complement strand
CGAGAGCCTCCTGCGGCGCATGTCCCTGACCCTCATCATCCAGAATAGCATACTGTAGTGGCAACGACACCCGAAGGCGGAAATATTCCCGCCGCTGGATCCGGAAAAATATCTCCGGTATATTAACCACCAGCAGAGGATATTTGGTTAATTTCTGTATCACCGATTCAAACCCGTAAAGCGCATCTTCTCTGATCAGCGCGATAAACACCTGTTGGCCGGGTATCAATTCTCCTGCGGCAAGACCCGCCTGATCCAATTCAAAGGAGATCCCCCGTTTCGTGTTTATACTTACACGGGAGTTAAATCGGACCAGATCACCGTCGGAAGTATGAAATTCAATCTCGACATCTTCTTGGGATTTCAGTTGGAAAATACTGGAAATCGGTTCAAGAGCATCTCGATAAGATGATAGCATGTTACGTCGTCAATCCACGGAATAAATAATGAACAATAGGTATAATATACAGTCGCCAAAGTATACTTTGTGAAGCCGGATAGAGCAATACTTATTTCCAACTTCAGCCTTGCTGTACGAACAGATTTTCGTCTTGACAGGACCCATGAAATCGCGTATAATCGGTTTCTGGAAAAATGAGGAACAACCCGCCGATGAGGCGATAAGTGAGTGGATAGATCAGAAGGAATTCACAAGCCTGTTTTCTTACTTTCCCGCTTACTCACACGCTGTTTTCCGTAAGGATAAGCCAATATGGATGAGAAACGTCGCGAACAGATATCTCGATTACTTTCTTTGATGCTTCGCCATAAACCGGAACGCTTTTATCTCGATCTGGATCCTCAGGGTTATGGCCCTCTTGAAGAGGTTCTCGAAGGCCTTCGGCAGAAAGTGGATGATGTGAACGAAGAAGAAGTACTGGAAATAGTGGATGGGCCTGAAAAACGACGCTTTGAGTTGAAAGATGGCCGCATTCGGGCGCGCTACGGGCATAGTTTCCCCATTGACCTTGGCCTGGAGACCACCGAACCACCCGAATTTCTCTACTTCGCCACAGTTCCTGATCAGGTTCGAGCCATTGCCACCGGCGGTATTCGACCGGGGGATCGTCAATATGTCCACCTGTCCATGACCAGTGAAATCGCCGCACAAGTCGCACGAAATCGAACTGAAACACCCGTGGTCTTCTGTATTAAAGCCAGAGAAGCTGCGCAAGCGGGCATCGAATTCTATGATCGACAACCTGTGATGTTGACCAGAGGAATTCCATCCGAGTTTATCGAGCCAGAACAAGACGATTCACCCGGTATGCCTTCGCTTTATGGGCGGAAGAAAAAATTGGCCTTCCCCCGCAAGTAAACCAGAAACAGTATGTCCAAAGTGGGTAGGCAGGTGGGCAGAAAACTGAATACGTAACCTGTCCCTCTGCCCGCCGACTCTCTCACCTGCCTCCTATGCCATGCGTCGATTCGTCACCCCTATACTCGGCCTCCTGGTCGCCCTATGCTTGTTGTCATTCGATCTGACTATTTTGCGTTCTGGTAGAACCGCTATTCGGCCAACAATGCAAAAAGGGGTCACTCTGGGCATCTACAAATCGTCAGAAGGCATGTCATATTATCAATCGTCCATCGACGAGATTTCTGCGTTGGGGGCCACGCATATTTCCATTCCGGTCTATTACTTCCAGGATTCGGCCCAATCTGTTACCCTGTTCTCCAGACAGACCGATGGGGCCTCCCCGGAACAGTACAACCAGGTCATCCGCGAAGTCATTGAATACAGCCATCGACTCGGTATGAAAGTCCTTCTAACCCCGATTATTGATATCGACAACCCGAAGGATAAGGAATGGCGCGGCGTCATTTTCCCTGAAAATTGGGAAGGCTGGTTCGAAAGTTATAGTGACTTCGTCATGCACTATGCCCGGTTAGCAGAAGCGCTTGATGTAGAATTTTTAAGCGTGGGGACAGAGCTGGTCTCATCCGAATCATTCACGGATCAATGGCGGACCTTGATTCAAAAGGTACGCGGCGTCTATCAGGGCCAACTGACTTATTCTGCGAATTGGGATCACTATGAGGAGGTGGCGTTCTGGGACGACCTGGATTTCCTGGGGTTGTCGGGCTACTACGAACTGGTCTCGTTTGACCATCCGACGGTTGACGATATCGTTGAAGGATGGATCCCTATTAAGGAAAAATTACATCGCTGGCAGGCCCGATGGAACAAGCCATTTCTATTTATTGAAATTGGCTATATGAGTCAGGAAGGGGTCGCCAGCCAACCCTGGAATTATCTTTCAAAAGCCCCGTTGAACCTGGAAGAACAGCAGCGATGTTACGAGGCGTTACGACGAGCCTGGGAAGACGAAAGCAACTTCGCCGGATTGTATCTCTGGGTATGGGAACCAGATAAACAGGGTTCGACCGATAAGGGCTACAACTTTGCTGGAAAACCGGCCGAAGCTATTGTCCGGGCGTGGTATCGAAGCATCCCTCGGAATGCAACCATCTTCGATTTCACGGTCAATACCGTGGAGCATTTCTTCCGGTCTTTGCGGCAGGGCCTTTAAATTGGGTGATTGAAAAACTTGCCTCATATGCGCCCAGCGCGTCACGCACCCTACGATTTACCATGACAATAATGCACAGCCGCAAGGGCATAGACTTTGGCGACACGTATTAATTCGTCGACTGCGACGCGCTCATGGGTGGTATGGGCCCCTTCGGCGGCAGGGCCGTGGGCCAGAGCGGGTACCTTGCCTTGCGCGGCAAAGGCGTTGCCATCGTCGACAAAAGGTTTGCCACCCAAGGGCAGTGACCGACCGGTGACCTCTTCGTGAGCGGCTTGCAGGGCGGTAACCAGTGGTTCTTCTTCATCCACACGAAACCCGTCTCTGACAACCGTAAAGGTCCTATCAATGATGGTTTTAGTCTCCTGAGCGACGGTATCCAGCACCTCATGAAACGCCGCTTCTACATCTGGGATATCATGCCCGGCCACCCATCGCCGTGTGCCTTGTATTTTACACTCTACAGGGGATTGATTGAAGATCTCACCACTATGGATCTGACCAATAAACACAGTCTCGGCACCGACATACGGATAGGTTGTTTTCCCCAGGTCGTCATTCATGGCTTTGAACCGGCGGACGACTTCGGCCCCCGCACCGATTACATCCGGCTGGTTTGACGGCCGCAGCACCTCATGTACACGCTCTCCCTCGCGGCGGATCGTCATATCCAATACCGCCTGACCCCGGCCTGCAATAGGCATTCGATCGGCCAGGTACTCAGGAATCAGCACGGCATCACCGACATACCCGGCGTTAATCAAACCATATACTTGTCTGCTATCACCCCACGGGGCCTCGTGATGATCATGTGCGGTCAACAGGATGCCGCCGTTCGCCAATACCCCCGTATCCCGCAAGATCCGCAGGGCTTCGATAGCCGCTGCCAATCCGGCTTTCATATCGGCGGCGCCTTGCCCGGAAAGCACACCGTGTTCTAGGTATGGTGGTGTATATGGCAGATGAACGGTATCAAGATGACCGTCAAACTGGAGGGTCGGGCCGGCGCCACTCGGACACCAACGAACGACAACCGCCGGAGCATCGGGCCAATCGGCAATCGGCCGTTCCACCTCGAACCCATCTGAGCCCAGCAACTCAGCCAACCGGTCCGCCACCGCAGCTGCGGAACAGGTCGGGCTGGGAATCTCCATTAACGCGATAGCCGTTTCCAGCAGTCTGTTCTGATCCACGGCGTGATCAATACGATGCATGATATCTGGTGTGACAGGCATAGGTTATTTCCGGTGATTATGATAACGCCATGAGGGACTGTTGGGATTGGCTTCTTTTTCCAGACGTTCCAGATTCGCGTGGCTGCCCAGCGCAATCAACGCATCAGCCGCTTGCATAACGTAATCAGCGGAAGAATTGAATATCATTTGTTCGTCCGACCGTTTAATGGCGGTGACCATCACATCATATTTCGCATGGATCTGGGTCTCTTTCAAGGAACGGCCAATGAGCGAGGCGTCTGATTCGAGCTCAATCTGCTCTATCTCGAGAGCCAGTTCCTCGGCCATAGTGGCCAGTTCGATGAAATCTGCTACGGCTGGTTTTAACAGCATTTGTGACATCTGATGCGATCCGGTGATCACAGGCGATACCACTCTGTTGGCAACCCGCACGGGTCAGTCGTGGAATAACCGCCTCTTTCAGCTTCATTAAGCCCCTGTGCCTAAGTAGCCTGTGAATACCGCTCATACCCCAACTTGCTCATACCCTAACTTGCTCACATCCTCATGGAGGCGAACAAGTACCCGTTCTCTGATTTCTTTGAACAGATCTCTGGTTAGAAAATGTACACCAGGCAGGTCGCCTTTGGGCTGGCCAACAAAAATATCCGCCGGCATATCGTACTCCTCTGAGGTGATCCCCTGTTTCTGTTCCAGAGCAAAACCAAGAATATGCGCCCGGAAGGTGGCGTCCAGAACCCGTTCACTGGAGAAGGGGATATTGAAAATCGATTCGATGCCCTCACTGACCTGGGCGGGGGGAGCCATGGCAAAGAGGCAGCCGCCGTGGAGATCTTTGTTGATCATCTTCCAACCTTCGTTCGTAATGTTATCTACCCAGTAGTCCGCCGATTCCGGTTGGCAGTTCGGATCCATTACATACAGCAGGAAGGTACGCATCGACATATGCCCCCCTGCGATGGCAAAAGGATAGCCGGGGTTGGTCTGACCAAGATAGGCGGAGAACTCGACTCCTTTTGAATGCATCGCGGATTCTTTGCCGCCAATTTCATCGGCAATAGCTCGGACGCCCTTCCCGAAGAGCGGTTCCCGACCATAAGCGATATCTTCTTTGATTTTCTTAGCTTTCTCTACATCACCGAACGTGATGCCGTCGGCCACGCTACCATTGCCCTTACTATTATAATCCATTAAAAATGAAAGGACGACGTTCATGGAAATGGTATCATAGCCTAAATCATCATCCAGACGGGCCAGCTCCAGGTTGGCACGGGGATCAAGGATACCCAGGTTGGCGCCAGACAGTTCCATGGGCTCAAATTCGTAACGTCCCAGGTATTTACCGTGGTTTTTACGGGCTTGACGCCAGTCGGGATCTTTGCCTTCGGGCGGTACTTCGTAGAAATCCTGATGACAGGATATCTGACACCCGAAACAGTTCTTGTCTATTAAGATCAGATCATCCGAATCGCGCATCGTCTCTAAATGCACGGGGACCGCCACATTTTCTGCCTGCGGTGCAAAATTCTTAAACGGCAAGACACCGAAGCTGTCCAGAAATTTGCTGTTTTTCCCGGTGCCGCCCAGACCATCCCGATTGTTGGGATGACGATACCCCCGGGTCTGATCCCCGCGACCGATCTCGTTATTAATGGCCTTCAAACGGGTATCACCCTTACGGTAATATTCTTTTTCGGCGACGGCGACGATCCCGATGATATTCTTGGAACCCAGGACCGACCCCATGCCCAGGCGGCCACCGAATCGCCATTTGTCTTCGCCGCTCATGAGTTGTTCCTGCGTCGTTCCGACGATACAGGCATACCAGACCGTCTCCCAATGCTCACCGGCCGGACCGATCACGGCGAAATGCGCCGGATATTTTTTGTTGCCCGGATCGTTAAAATGGCCATTCAGGTAGTCCATTTTATTGCGAACACGTGTACCGATAATCTCGTCGGGCGCATCCATAAGCGAAAGAGAAGGACCGCCGTCCGTTTGTGAAACAACCAGGATTTGAGGGGTAGCCGCCCGACCGGTCAGGATAAGATCACCAATACCAGTATAAGAAAATTTACGCCCGAAACTGCCACTCATCGCTGACCAGGCTGGCATCGGATTACCTGAGTCGGTTCGCTTGAGTGGAGAATAGCCAGAAAAATATGTCCGCAGGCCGGTCATGAACTGTGTACCGGTAAAACAGCCCGAATTAATGACCAGCGGCGCATCCGGTGCGAAGGGGTCGGTGATGTCGTAATCCGCTAGGATCTTAAAAGAACGGCCGATGCCGCCCAGAAATTCCATATCATCCTGAACGGGCCTGTCCTCGTTGGATATGGTCTGTCCTGAACCTACATCAAACACCATACGTTTGTATGAAAAGTCCGTTACGTCTTTAGGGTTATCGACGCGGGATGTAATCACAAAGGGCCTCCCTCTAAACTATGAATGACAAATGGCAAATGAGCGTCTTGATTTATATATATGATTGATATCACGAACAAGTTTATTGGCGATGGAATATTATACAACGAAATTGCCTATACCACAAGAGCCAATTATCAGGATTTCAGAGCCGATTGTTGACAATTCATGATCAGTAACTTATCCTTACTCATGTGTCGGTGAAGAAATAAAATCAGGTTTTACTTTCGAGATTTTCGACGAGAAATTATCTGCAAACTATGCCCTTTGCCCTTCTTTTCATGAATCGATATTCGTAAATCAATCATGGTAACATGTGAGGTGTGATCTTGACAGATTTATCCCAGCAGACTGAGCCCGCCATAGAAGTGCCCAGCATTGTCAGCGATGAGCAGGTACAATCCTTCGTTGAAAACGGGTACCTCGTGGTCCCGGACCTAATGGACTCCAATGAGTTAAAAGAGTTGAAAGATGACCTGATCGCCGTCGCCCGCGGTCAATATCCGAATGAAGGTATTGATCCCGCTTCACCGGACGATACCGATGAAGACATCCTTCAACGTATACTCTGCATTCATCAGCCCCATTACGTCAGTCCGATCATTGAGAAGTATGTTCGTCATCCGAAGATATGCGGCATTTTGGGTCAGATTGCCGCCGCACACCTGCCCTATTGGGACGGCAGCGTCAAATGCATGCAGTCTATGTATTTCGTCAAACCGCCTCAATTTCAAGGCCAGGCCTGGCATCAGGATGAGATCTATATCCCCACCCGTGACCGATCCCTGATCGGCGCCTGGATCGCCGTGGATGACGCCACGGTGGAAAATGGATGCCTGTATGTCATTCCCGGTTCACACCGCAATGGCTATCTCTACCCTCAACACCAACATGAAAACTCGGATGAATTCGATTTCGCGCCGGAAAGTCACGGATTTGATGAGCAGGCGGGGGTCCCGGTTGAAGTCAAAGCGGGCACGCTGGTCTTTTTCAACGGTTACCTCCTGCACCGATCCCGTAAAAATCGGGGGCAGACCACTCGCCGCGTTCTGGTCAACCACTACTGTAATGCCTGGAGTCTCCTTCCCTGGAGTATCAAGGAAGGGGAAAGTGCAGCCAACGCCGACCGCCGGACTATTATACCCGTATCCGGTATCGATCCCTATAGCTGGAAAGGCTACGAAAAACCACCCCGTTCTGTCTCGATACGTAGCTGCAAAACCTCTGATGAAATGGCAAGCGAAGAAGCCGGTGAAACAGATTGATTTTACCCCCGGAGAACACGGAGCCGCCGCTTGCGCGAAGCACTGCGAGCAACGGACAGATCGCACAGAGTAAAATAACCCGCCTGTGTGCTCTGTGCCTTTCCATCGTTAAACAATCATTCGAAGAAATACACAGGAGTGTGGTATGTCCATCAAGCAGTCTGTTTGCATTCCCATTATCCCCTATAGCGATATGGGACTGGAAGTATTGTTAAAACAGATCGCCGGTATCGGTTATCCTGCTATTGAAATCTGGGGGCGTGATGAGGGGTTCGATGGGCTCTGTCATACCGCCTTCCGTCATGGCCTACAAGTGATCAGTATGATTGGCCATACAAGTTTACCGGACGGCCTTAATAATCCAGATAACCACAACCGGATTGAAGATGAATTAAAAACCTCCATAGACATTGCCGTGGATAAAGGCATGACCGGCTTAATCTGTTTCAGTGGTAATCGCATTAATGGGATGGAGGAGGGCGAGGCCATCGCCAACACGGTCGCGGGCTTGCGACGCGTCGCGCCGTATGCAGAAGCCCACGGTATTAATCTTAACCTGGAGCTGCTTAACTCCAAAAGAGATCATAAAGGATATCAATGCGACCATACGGCGTGGGGGCTGGAGGTGGTCCTTCAGGTGAACTGTCCGCGGGTCAAACTGCTCTATGATATCTACCACATGCAGATTATGGAAGGCGATGTCGTTCGGACGATGCTTGATAACCTCCACGCTATCGGGCATGTCCACACCGCTGGTAATCCGGGCAGGAATGACCTGGATGACGATCAGGAACTCAACTATCGCGGTATTTGCCGGGCGCTGGACAAGGTCGGGTACGAGGGGTATGTGGGCCATGAATTTCGACCTAAAGGCGATATCATTGCTGCTCTACGTCAGGCTTTTGAGGTGTGTAAAGGGTGAGGGGCATCGACGATCCCGGCATGGCGAGGCCATGGACGTTATAAAAGATGGCGCATGTCGACGAAATATAAAACCCGAAATGTATTTGATTTGCCGCTTCGTTGTTCCCTATTCATACTTCAGCGTCCTCACCGGATCAGTCATGGCCGTCTTGATGGCCTGAACGGACGCCAATTTCTTTGGCGCGGGTGGCGGACCGCGTGTTACATCTCTTCAAAGTCACCCATCACAGAAAACCGTTCCTGCGGCTTGGATATCAAACCGAGTAGCCATTCTGCCATGCGAGGTGGTTTAGGGTTCTCCATATTATTTTCCATGTCACCTGGCAGGAACGTGTTCAGAACCAGGGTAAAGTCCCGATTCGGCTTGTTTTTCAAATCCGCATGGGGCAACGGATATGTTACAAGTCCTCTGCAACCCTGGGGACGCTGCCCCACAGGGTTTCCTGATACACTCTGGCCTCATCGCGCGCCCGTTTTCCTTCAGATGACAGCCGGTTTTAGATTTTTCGGCGACCACCCCGCTCAGAAGTAGGCCGGCCGGTCTCTTTCGTCACATACCCCTTGCGATGCAACTGCTCCAACGTGAAATACAGCGCCCCCATCGAATAGGCCTTCCCGGTCCGTTGGCCGATCCTCTTGTTGATCGGTACACCTTACGCCTGGTCACCCAGGCACCAGATGGTAATCAAAATGGCCTCTTCCAACCGGGTAATAATCTGCATACGCTTTTCCTATATTTATTAGAATACAAATACTAAATCACTAGAACAGGAGGCCTTGTCGAGCCGTTTTTTTCGCCTCAAATAATAATTGAGTCCTTGACTTATATTCGTTTTGATTGATATTATTTGTAACCAAAGGGGAAGGATTTATGAATAACAAAGAGTTTGACCAATTGGTCAGAGATGCAGCACCTAAGGATTTAACGCCCTTGGACTTGGATTATGCGATTGAATTTTACAGATTTCAGGCAAGGATGGAACGCCGGTATCTGGGAGAGTGTATGCAGCTCGCGTCCAGGTTCAAACTGTGTCGTATAAATATGCTCAAAGAATTAAAAGCAGCGGAAGAATTAAAAGCAGAAGAAGAATTAAAAGCAGCAGAAGAACTGCTAGCGGGCACAGATGAAGAATTGGTAGCAGAAGAAGAACCATCTGAGTAAAGATGGATGATGCTCAGATCTCCGTTTTGTCTACAAAAAGCCGATAGAGTGACTCTATCGGCTTTTTTCTTAATCTCCTCTTGTACACGAACCTCACCTACTGACCTTCTCCTTTATCGGCTGGGGAGATTTTACGAGCACAGACAGCCGTTTACGCAGATCGATGGTATTGTTTTCGATTTCATAGGTATAATACAGTTCGTCCAATGAAGGACGGAGCGCCTCAGCAAACGCCAGATAGCAGGCGTCGGTATTGGGGGCGAGAAGCCGATCATTCATGGTAAACTGAATGGATCGTAAATCGAACCTGAGCGTATCCAGCTGCGTCGGGTGATTCTCTAACCGTTCGGCGGCGCTCAGAACCGCATGAACAGCCTGTCGAATCCGACTTTTTGCATCGCCATCCATCGGACTTTTTCGATTGTACAAGAGGCCGAGTCTACCTTCCGTTTGATCCATACTGTAGCTGCCTTCGTGACCGACCAGAACCACCCCGGGACCGTTCGGTACATGACGATAGTCGGCGACATCAATCAGCAGTTCATCGAAGGCCTGTTCCTGAATCCATTCCATGAAGACGGTCAGGTAGCTTGACATATCTACCTGCTCGGGGCGCTCGACAAATAGTTTGACATTTATATGCTCGATATCCATGCCTGCTCTGTTCCTTTCGTTTATCCTGCTGCTGGTTGCGGTGCAGATTGTAAACGTGCATAGCAACTGTATGATGCTTCGATGAACAATTGCGCTTCTTCGATACGATGATGGGCAGTCTCTTCTGTATAGGTCTCACCATCGCGGCTGTGCGCTGCAAACAGATACTGGCCAAACCGCCCGCCACCGAATGGATCGAAGAAGTCTTCCGTATCGAATAGATGGGTACGGAAAGCTTCGACAATCCGGTTGGGATCGTCATCGAGATCGGGGACCCGAATGCGTGTGAGCCCCTGCGCGGCACGAAGCATGGCATGACATGCACGCTCACCAGCGGTCTGTGCTTCGCTCTTATCAAGGAGCACCTGTGCTTCGAAGGCCTCCCGTTCGGCCGCCGCCAGGGCGAACTCAACCTGCGAAACCACCTCACCAGCACATTCCCCGGTGCCCATGTCACCCGTCGTAAACTCTCTTGGATCGGCCCAGTCGCTGTAGAACTCAGGATGGGTATCATGGGGAGGCACCTCGACCAGATCTTCGATCATCGTCTTAATATGTGCTTTACCGATGCGTTTGATAAAACGCTGAAACGACTCACCGGTTTCCCGGTCAGCCAGGTAACGGCCCGTAATCCGGTCGACCACATCAGGAATACGGAGGGAAGGGATGGCCCCGACGGCCAGACCGTACGAACCAGCGTTTTCCGTCCACTGCCCTCCCAGGACAACCTGGAAATGTGGCACGGTATACCCGCCGACGTGACGGCTGACGCCATAGAACCCCAGGTCGGCTACATGGTGTTGGCCGCAGGAGTTAAAGCAACCGCTGATCTTAATCCGTAGATTCTTAACCGCTTCATCCATCCGCATGCTCTTTTCAGCCAGACGGGTCCGCAATTCACCGGCCAGTCCGCGGGATGCGGCGATGCCCAGTTTGCAAGTATCGGTACCAGGACAGGAGGTGATATCAACGATGGTACCCGCCCCTGCTTGTGCCAGTCCGAGCCTATTAAGCCCATTGTAGATGTCTATTAAATCGGCTTCGCTCACCCAGCGTAGGACCATGTTCTGTTCGACGGTGGTACGAATAGTTTCATTGACGTACTTTCGAGCAAGGTCGGCTAGACCGCGTAGCTGGTCGGCGGTGATGTCTCCAAGCGGCAGGGCAATGGTGACGGTCGTATACCCCTCCTGCCTCTGGCCGTAGACATTAGTCTCCCGCCATCCATCGAAGCCTTCCGGCGAGGGGGCACCGTTCAAGAAATGCGCATCGCGGAGGGGAGTCTCATCTGTAATATGCAAATTATCCAAATAAGCCGTCCAGGCCGGATCGGGCGTCAATTTGGCCCGTTCTTCCAGCACCCGCTTACGAAGCTCGTCGATGCCGAGGTTTTTAACCAGGAATTTAATACGTGCCCGAGCCCGGTTGCGTTTCTCTCCATATTTCGCGAATACAATGCCGAGGGCCTGAGAGATCGGCAGGAGTTCTTCTTCCGGTAAAATGCGTCGAACAACTTGGCCTGGAACGGTACAGCACCCAGGCCACCGCCGACATAAAATTCGAAGCCGCGCTTTTCCTGGCCGTCTATCATCCGTTTGACACCGATGGCCCCGAAGTCGTGCATATTCGTCAAGCCGCACGCCTCGTCCTTACAACCGGAGAAAGCTATTTTTACCTTACGACCGAAATCCTGGGCATCCGGATGACCAAGCAGAAACTCAGCTAGGGCCTGGGCATACGGTGTTACATCAAAAGTTTCCCCATGACACACCCCTGCGATAGGGCACGCAGTAACGTTTCGCACCGAATTCCCGCAGGCTTCGCGTGTCGTGATGCCCACAGCTCCGAGCCGTCGCATAATGGTCGGCGTGTCCTCGATGTGAATAAAGTGAAGCTGGAAATCCTGCCGGGTGGTGACATGGGCAATCCCTTCGGAATACTCCTCCGCTAATTCGGCCATCACTTCCAACTGACGGGTATTCAATCCGCCGAAGGGTATTTTAATCCGTAGCATGCCGGGCGCATCCCAGGCTGTGTCCGGGCCCTTGACCAAATCGCCGGATGGATAGGACAAAGTCTGCGTCTTAATGCCGTCATGCCGCTGACCGTTGTCGTACCGCTGGCCGTAGGCGCCGCGCCTTAAGCGGGTTTCCGCGAATACCTTCTCATCCATTTTTCCGTGTCGTCTGAGTTCGATTTCCGTTTCAAACTGGTCTATCTCCTTCTTCAGATCATCTGAAATAGTGTCCTCGAGCCGGGTACGCCACTGTGTATTACTCTTCTTCATACCTTCTCCTCTTTTAACGCTTCATTTACCGGGAGCCCAATGAGCTCATCAGTTATCAGTTTTTCACGGACGGAAACGACCTCACCAATGATGATCGTCGCAGGGGATTGGATCTCGGATTCATTTGCGAGTGCCACGATCGTATGAAGCGTGCCGACAACCACCTGCTCTTCCTGCCATGTGCCGCGTGAGATAATCGCGACAGGGGTTTCCGCCGAGCGGCCGTGCTTGATGAGTTCGTCGGTCACCTCCGGCAGATGAGCGACGCCCATCAAGACAACCAGTGTATCCATACCCGCACAGGCCTGCCAGTTAACAGCCTGTCGTTCGTCTACCCGGTGGGCCGTAATAATACCAACTGAGCCGGACAGACCCCGGTGCGTCAACGGAATGCCTGCCCTTTCCGGAACTGCGACTGCGCTTGTCACCCCCGGTACAATCTCGAAGGGGATACCATGTTGGACACACACCTCAGCTTCCTCACTCCCTCGACCGAAGACACAGGGATCGCCACCTTTTAAGCGCACCACCGTCTGCCCTGATTGACTGCGCTCAATCAGAAGGTCATTGATTTCATCCTGACTCTTATGATGGCTCCCGGGCGCTTTTCCAGCGTAAATTCGATCCGCCCACAGGGGGGCTTCATCCAGTATTTCTTTCGGGATAAGCCGATCGTACACAACAACATCCGCCTGCCTCAAACATTCGAGGCTGCGGACAGTCATCAACCCCGGATCACCGGGTCCTGCGCCTACGATATACACCATACCTGCCTGGTTCATAGTGGAAATCCTATTGTTTGTAATTAGGCCGGGATCTATCTACCTTACGCTTTTTATAGCACGTCTTATTGTACCCGAACGGTTTAATCGGGTGGCCATCTATCCTGAATTTTCTAAGGCTCACCGCTTATAGCAGGCGCGCTGGAGGGTTCTATGACCTGCTTAGTCCTCTTGATTAAATCGTGGGGTATTGAGACGCCCATAATGGCTTCAATTTTCTGATAGGCCGCCGCTTCATCACCGGAACGTAGCAAGTCGAGAATATCCGAATCAACCAGTTCGTACCAGCGTGTTCTACGTGTTTTGAAGTCGGGATGCTTTTCTACCAGAGGCTGCCGGATGGCCCCAGCCAGTTCCAGAAAACGAGCGTATTCCGGTCCAAAGGCCTCTTCGAGGCACTCCCGAATGCGTACGGCCAGTGCCGGTGCTTTGCCGCTCGTTGAGATGGCTACAGTCAAATCTCCCTGCCGAATGACCGATGGGGCGATAAAATCACATAACGGTACATCGTCCACCACATTGACCAGCACACTGCTACGGCGTCCTTCTTCCCAAACCTGTCTGTTCACTGCGGAATCATCCGTAGCACTGATCGCCAGAATCGCCCCTGCCAGATCGTCCGGCTGATAAGGTCTGCCATGATGCTTAATCCGACCATCTGTCACCAGATTCAGCAGGGGTTCTATCAGTTCAGGAGCGATCACAGTAACACAGGCATTCACTTCAAGCAACGCCCGTGTTTTGTCCGCTGCAATCTGCCCGCCACCAATCACCACGCATGGGCGGTTATTTAAATCCATAAAAAGAGGATAATACGACATGTCTGCTCTATAACCAGTTAAAGTTTACCTTGTTAACTATTTAAGTAAACTTAATAAAAAAGTAAGATCTGTCAAGATGAAATTATTCGAAACGATTAGATTTTTAGGTAAAACAAGTTTCTGCCGTATACAAGCCCTATCAAAGTAAAACCTGTCTGCTGTTAACCCGATTTTTCAGTCGGTTATAAGATGCGATATAAATCTGTGTAACCTGTGAGGTTATCAAGTTGATCATATCCTACCCGAAATACGCTGCGAATTTACGCCTGGCCTTCGTGATCTTTCTATCTGGCTTTCTGGTCAACATGACTGAACCGGTATGGGCTCAGAATGTAGCACCACGGGCAGATCAGGAGGAGACTAATTTACAAGTACTCGAAACTCAGCAGGTCGACCTGGGAGATGGCATAGCACTTCGTTTGTTTCGTCTTCACGCCACTCAGATGGTTATAAAAAATAAAGGTGCATTGGATTCCCTCGTCCGTACAGATGCCAGTTTCGAAAAGTGATCTGAACATTTCAAAGCATTGGATATTGATTTGACCAACAAACCTTACTAGGTCTGACGGATCTCAATTCAGGTTGGTGTAGAGTGCCGGGCGGACTTGCGGTTGAAACATTTCGTGATCAAGCAAACCAGCGATATTTGTTTGTAGTAAGTGATGATCACCCCGGTGAAGGATGTCGGGCCGGGAGCAGTTACAATGTATGGGTGTTGTTACCCAAACTGCCGGAAGGCTATAATGTGGACTTCGCTGTCAGTGTGAAACATCCAGTTGATTAGCAGGCACGCCCTTGCCACGCCTGCTACGAACGCCAGAGGGACCTACCGCTGTATCTTCCTTCATTGACCGTTGACACCTATTGCCAATACTGGTCGCCTCAAATCAGACCGCGCCATTGCCTCCTGCCTCACAAGTGATAACCCTGGGTCAAGCGTTGTTATTCTATCCTTTTTAACCCTTCAGGACAGCACTTCTTTAATGCTCCAAATATTTTACTTATTTTAATATTGCAATGTGATGCAGGTCATTTTTTCGTTGAATTTTCTTGAATGGGCACTGGTATACTGTACATCCGTCTACGGGTTTACTTTACCGAAAATTAGTGACAGGTGTCGATGCCTTAAGTTCAGAAGGTAAATTAGCCAAAGTGGATCGACCATCGTGGACATCCAAATGATTCGCTCTGGACGGGGCCCGTCCGGGAATGGAAGTAGTTTATGAACATCAGGTTTTGTTTAGATCGCGTCTGAATGGAGGAAAGATCTCTTAAAAAGAAAAAGCGGTATTCTGACTGGCAATCGCCGAAATCAGGATACCGCTTTTTTATAAGCTCCCCGGGTAGGACTCGAACCTACAACCTAGTGGTTAACAGCCACTCGCTCTGCCATTGAGCTACCAGGGAATATTGCTGGCCTTCGCAACAGGGAGAAAATATAGATTATGGGACGGGATTTGTCAAGAAAATTATGAGACGTTCTGAGTTCCGGGTTCCGAGATCCGAGTAGTCCCCGTGGTTTCCTTTTTGCTGAGCGTTTCGTGAGGGATCAAGGCTACCAGGCGGCCAGGCAAGGGTTAATTTGCATTGCCCTTTCTCGGGCGGCATGGGCGGCAGTCCAGTCTCCGGCCTGAGTGAACAGCTCAGCAGCATTAAGATACAGATCCGGGTCAATCGGATTGTGCGCCAAGGCCTGGTTCATTTGAACGCGTGCACGTAGATAAGCGCCGTTGGCTGCGTACGCGCGGGCCAGCGTAGCTGAGGTTTCATATCCTCCTCGGAGCAACGCATCTTGTTCTGCCAGTGCGAGCGCCCGCGGTAGGTCTTCTTGCTGTTACATCAGGCAGAGCGCCAGCGCTCGGAGATGGCCGATATCGCCGGAGGCTACTGTGACTTCCAGGATAACCCGGGCCATATCTCTCAGCATCTCCGCCTGGTCCGGCGCACCCAATGCGTCTTCCTCATGGGCCAGCCGAATCATAAAGGCC
>Ga0209403_10004079_pt1 | contig 16037 bp, 12 predicted proteins | sample ArcticOcean_MG_C_8_FD_187440 | JGI IMG/M metagenome (GOLD analysis project Ga0209403, IMG submission 187440) | Marine microbial communities from western Arctic Ocean - ArcticOcean_MG_CB11_86 (SPAdes) (version 2) | ecosystem: Environmental > Aquatic > Marine > Oceanic | place: Arctic Ocean... | reverse complement strand
AGATTCACTACAGCAAGAGCGAGGCCTGCTAATACAATAGTCTTGACTAGAGGTTCCTGTATAAACGAAATCATCTTGTCGTCTAGGTCAGACTGGGTTCTACCAGCTAATCTTTTGAGGGTTCTATCTATTACCAGAGATACAAGCCGCGACAAAAGCACTGCTGCTAGAACGATGATTACTGCCTGAGCGATACGGCTATCAGGTAGGTAAACGTTAATTTGTTGAAGTATTTGTTCGATCTCGTGATTCATTTGTAGGCACCTTCAAAATAGTTCAAGTGACAGCGAATCAGCATATATTACTGAGCCTTATTAATCATTGATTGTATTGTGAGGGTGGGTAGTTGCACTACATCGCAGGACCGTTCTGGGGCCTAGTAATGGGAGCCATGGTTTCGAGGCTGCTAAAGCGCTCTACGCAAAACTAATTGATCTCTTAACTTGCTCAGTCAGAAATCATTCTTCGCTTTAGCTTTACACTAAGTCACGGTGCCCGATATCAGTCTTTTGGATAACTGATGGAAGCGATAGGCAAGTAATAAGCCGGTCGCGGTCAGCCCCATAGCAAGCCCCCACCATAGACCGGCACCACCAAAGTCCATCCGAAATGCCAGCCATGATCCGCCACCGATGCCGAGAATCCAGTAACCGAATCCTGCAATCCACAGCGGTGCTACGCTGTCTTTGACTCCACGCAAGGCCCGCGCCGCAATTGCCTGCAGCCCGTCGAATACCTGGAAGATAGCCGCAATAGTGAGAAATTCGATCGATAAAAGTGATACCACTGTAAAACCGGGATCGGAAGGGGAAATAAAGATATCGATGATGTAAGCGGCAAAACCCAGTGGAATGATCATCATCACGACCAGAATTAAAACACCGATGAGCATTCCGAGTATCCCGGACTGTCGGGCAGTATCGAGACGATTTCTGCCAGCACCATAGGCGACCCGGACCATGGTGGCTTCAGCAATACCCATGGCAATTACGAACGGTATGCCGGCCCACGACATTACTATTTCATAAGCCGCCAGCGTCTCGGCACTGATGATGCCCGATAGAATTGAGGCAGCGGAAAACATACCCGCTTCCAGGAATACCAGACCGGCTACCGGCAAACCGAGGACCATAATTTCCTTGCAAATCACGGTATCTAGCTTCCAGCGCTCGGTAAATATCTCGTACCCACGCAGCGCGGTGGTTTGGTAGACGTGCCAGAGTAAAGCAAGGAACATCAGCCAGGATACGATGCTGGTAGCGAGTCCGGCTCCGAAAAGACCTAATGAGGGGATGCCCCAGCCACCGTGCACCAACCATAGAGTCAGAAAATAGTTAACCAGTACCGCCACTGTGGTAATTACCATGACGGCTTGGGGTCGAGCAAGGGCCGAGACAAAGTTTCGAAACACAGCAAAAAACAGTATCGGGAGTACGCAAGCGCTTAATCCATGCAGGTAAGGCACCACCAGTTGAAGCACTCGGGGATCCTGATCAGTCCATTCCAAAATGATATTGAGATGCCATACCAATATCATTGAGGGTATGCCGAGCAACAACGAAACAAAAATTCCCTGCCGCACGGCAAGTCCTGCCTGTTTTTTTTCTCCTGCACCCTCCGCTTGGGCGCATAACACCCCTACGATAGACAACAAGCCCATTAGAATGACCAGTACCTCAAACGACAAATTGCCGGCAATGCCTACGGCCGCCAGTTCGTAGTACCCAAGTTTGCCAACCACCATCTTGGTGGTGACAAACATGGCAAATTCAGCAAGATAGGCGGCAGAAAGCGGCAATGCGATGCGCATCAACGTTACCGCCTCACTTCTAGTTTCCGAGTTTGTGATCAAGGGCGATCCTCTAAAAAATGCGCAAGTATATGGAAAATAATCGATCAGATCTTTAACACTCTGGCGCCAGACACCCCATCACACTCACCCTTAGGCTTGGAACAGTTGTAGGTATTTTTAATACAAGAGTTCTCACAGGCTTTCCCCTTCTTACATATCTTACGACAGGCGATAGGAGTCTCTTCCTGATCTAATCTCTTTCCCTTACGCCAATCCCAAGGAGCAATAAACTCTCCAGCCCACATCCCTTTCTTGGCAGCCTTGGCTTTTTCCTATTTTGGAACGTATCTCTTGGAGTACCTTCGGTAAGCAAGCGCCCAACCTTCATACACAAGCTTTGCATTGACGTTATAGCCATCGATAAAGCAATCTGCGATTAACCTTCCATAACGATCTTTCTCATCCCCAATACACCTGACATCCTTGATGTAAGTCCACCCTCTTAAAGTTTCAGTTGCCTTACGGCTACATTTCCACCGTTACACCTGCTTTTCTACAATTCTGCGCTGTGATCAGAATCCATCACGCGCCTTTTGTCGGCGCCCCACTAAACACACTGGTATGCGTTGCCGTCAGATTCTGGAATTTGTCATCACGACAGATGCTCGAATCTGGGTGTCCGGAACGCTCCAGTAGCGACGAAGAAGAACATTTTTTTGCGTTTCCGAGACAAGCCTATATCCGTTCTTTTCGTAAAAAGAAATAGCCCAGGAGGCCTGGCCCCAGGTACCCACCAAAAAAGTTGTGTCTGCACTAGACTGAAGGTGATTGAGAAGCGCCGTACCGAATCCTTGGCGACGCAACCTACTACGTACGTAGGCATGACGGATGAGCGTCACGTCTTTTTTGTCCTGGATACCCATCACTCCACCAAGGCAACCCTCCTCTTCAGCGCCCCAGAAAACAATACCGTCCTCTATTTCGTCTAAAAGTTCGCCACGCCCCATATAGGGCTCATGCCAGAGGTGTTTTGGAATGACGCCGCGATAGGCTTCCGCTGCATCGTTGATAATCTCGCAGATGGTTCCAAAGTCTGAATCGGTGCAGCGTCTGATCATAGCCATCAAATCTTCTCAAAATGGATAAAAGAAGCGAAAAGGGTTTTGATTTTCGTATTTACAAAACCAGCATCGATCAACATCTCACCCCAAAATAATACACTACCGGCTCAACGACTTAATAACTTAAGATCAGGACGCATTCCTATCGAAGATGGCGGGAACATGCCGTCCTGTTGAGTCGAGCCAGATACTACTGTTAAATCTAAGGGCGACAGGGTTGTCTGGCCGCCTAAATATCGTCTGTTAACTTCAACGCTAAAGCTTCTTGGATTGCGCCTCTTGGTTTGGTAAATCGCGCAAAATAATCATAAAGAACGGGTGTTACAAAAAGTGTCAATACCAGCGCTGATCCAAGTCCCCCAACAATTACCCATCCTATTGCAATTCGACTTTCAGCACCCGCACCATTTGCGGCTATAAGTGGGATCGCTCCAAGAACAGTCGAAATAACAGTCATCAGAATGGGCCTTAACCGCAAAACAGACGCTTCAAGCACTGATTCGCGAACAGAAAACCCCCGCTCTCTAAGTTGATTGGCAAACTCGACAATTAGTATTCCATTTTTTGCCATAAGACCAATCAAAAGAATAATCCCAATTTGGGTATACACATTGAGAGATAAGCCAACAATGGCCAGCGAATAGATCGCGCCAGCGATTGCGAGCGGAACCGACAATATTATTACAAACGGCTGCAAAAAACTTTCAAACTGTGCGGCCAGAACCAAAAACACAACAACAATCGCAAGAACAAAAATACCCAACATGCCATCGGCCGTTTTCTTAAAAATTGCTGACTGCCCGGCATAACCCAACTTTGCATCTATTGGCAAGATCGAGTCAGCCCCTTTTTCGATATAAGCCACCGCATCCCCAAGCGGATATTCCGGCGCAAGTCCTGCTTTCAGCGTAATTGACGGTAGTCGATTGTAACGACGTAACTCTGATGGCGTTGTACTCTCAGAAACCGAAACCAATGAATTAATGGGTACAAAAACCTTGCCGGCATTTGTTCCATGTTTTAAACCAATGTAAACATTATTTAAATCGTCAATCGTACGGCGATCCTTTTTTGGTGCTTGTATGATCACCGGATATTCTCGTCCTCGGTCAACGTAAGTGGTCAGCTCTTTCGAGGCGAATAACACTTGGAGTGTCGACGCTATTTCTTGAGCACTTATCTGTAGATCATCCGCACGTCGACGATCCAAGGTCAGTCCTAACTGCGCTTGATTCTCCTCGTAATCGAGTGTCGGGTTGATTAATTGTGGATTCTGCTCAGCGTGCTCAAGAAGAACGTCTGCCCATTCCCTTACATCGTCAAAATCTGCGCCACCCACCACAACCCGAAGAGGGGAAGAATTCCCTCTAAGTCCTAGACCTGCAGGACTGGCAACTCCAGCTCGAGCACCTGGCAGTTCTCGAGCGATGTGACGGATATCTCTAACAATCTCCGCCTGGCTTTTGTCACGCTCATTCCAAGCAGCAAGGCGCATAACAATAAACCCTCGATAAGGTCGATTACCCCAGCCGACGATTGAATATAGCGTCTCAATATCGCCGTTTTCCTGAAAAGGATGGAGTTGTTTTTCGATGATTGCTGCCTGGGAGTCCGTATAAGCTATTGTGGACCCTTGAGGCGCTGTAATCGGAATAAACGCGACCCCACGGTCCTCCCGTGGAGCTAATTCCCTAGGCAAATCAAGATACTGCGCGACAGCTAAACCTGCGAACACCCCGGCTACAGCAATGGTTACCAATGGCATGTAGAGCGCCTTTTTTACCAATTTTCGATAAAACTGACCAATCCGTGAATCACGAAAAGCGATTCTGGGTTTGCCTGAATTAATTCGCGGCTTTAAAACACGCGATGCTATTACCGGGCACAGACTCAAGGAGACAAATGTCGATATCACGACTGCCGACGCCAGCACCAGACCGAATTCGCTGAACAACCGACCGACTTGCCCTTCAAGAAACGAGATAGGAATAAAAACTGAGATAAGCGTCAAGGATGTCGAAAGAACAGCAAACGTTACCTGTCTCGTTCCACGTGCGGTAGCGACGATCGTTTCTTCCCCTTCATCCATTCGCCTCCTAATGTTCTCGAGAACAACGATAGCGTCGTCTACTACAAGGCCAATCGCTAACAATAACGCTAGAAGAGTCAGCACATTAATTGAGAACCCAAATAACCAAATAAATCCCATGCACCCAATTAATGATATTGGAATCGTAACCAGCGGGACAATAGTCGCCCTGAAGGACCGAAGAAACGCTGCTATAACGAAGACTACCAGCCCGAGTGAGATACACAACGCAATGAGCACTTCCCGGATCGAAGCCGAGATAAAAAGCGCATCATCGGAACCGACTATAATTTCCATGCCATCAGGCAGCCGTTTTGTCAGACGCTTTACCTTTGCGCGAACACGATCCGATATATCCATCGTGTTCGATTGACCTTGTCGTAAAATAGAAATCCCGACCGCTGGCTTCCCATTAGCGCGGACCAAAAGGCTTTCGTTTTCGACGCCACGTATAACCTGTGCTACATCACCTAGTAGAACCACTGCTCCATCGCTCTTGCCCACAAGTATTTTGCTGAACTCTTCAGGTGTACTAAGCCGCGCGTCTAGGCGAATCTCAAGCATCCGTTGGCTGGAGATTAAATCACCTGCAGGGAGTTCGATATTACTGCGCCTGATACCGTTCTCAACGTCTGTAATAGTGATGTTACGTGCTGCGAGTGCATGTCTATTCAGCCATATCCTCATGGCGTATCGACGTTCACCGCGAATCTTCACGCTGGCAACACCATTAATAATTGATAACTGATCTACGATAAATCTTTCGACATAATCAGTAATCTCCTCTGGATTATGTCGATTGGACAAAACGGCAATGCGCATTACGGGATCTGAATCACTATCGCTTTTAACAACAATAGGAGTTTCCGAATCTTCCGGCAAAGCGCTTCTTGCTCTACCTACTGCGTCACGAACATCATTTGCTGCCTCATCAATCTTACGCCCAGTCTGAAACTCAACTACTGTACGACTTCGGCCTCGTCGACTCTGCGATGCGATGGTTTTGACTCCCGCAATGCCCCCCAAGGAACTCTCAATAACCTCGGTAATGTCGGTATCAATTACTTGAGGAGAAGCGCCACGGTAGTAAGTCGTCACGGTGACAATCGCGGTATCGACATCTGGAAGCTCTCGCACAGGAATCGAAGAAAGTGCAAAAAAGCCAAACGTAATAACCAGTAAACTACATACGGTGGCTAGAACAGGCCGCCTGATGGAGAGATCGGATAACGTCATATAGTTATTGCCCTATTCGGGCTACCCCACCTATTTCGGCAATCGCGCTGTCCAAGCAATTTCTTTGACCGCACCGAGTGGAGTTAGTTTCTTTTTTCGGTTTTAACATTGACACGAGAACCATCACGAACTTTTTGAGTGCCTCGAACCACAACAGAATCTTCAATGTCAATACCTTGTGTCACTTCAATAAATCCCAACGAGCGACGGCCTAGAGCGACCGCCTGACGAGAAACCGTAATCGAGTCAGATTCGCCTAGCCGTTGCAATGTGAAAACAAACGGCAAGGAGTTTTCAAGAATGACAGCTTCTTCGGGAATTGTGATAGACCTTGTTTCCTCTAGTGGGATCTTCAAGTTTGCAAACATGCCAGGGGGTAATGTGCGGCCCGCATCCAGCACCAGGCCGCGAACCTCAAAAGAGCGCGATAAATTATCCACCCTGGTATCCCAGCTAATAATCGTTCCATTGAAGAGGCGATCTCCAAAGGCCGCGGCCTGAAGTTTAAATTGGCTATCAACCTGTAACTTGCCAAAAAACATTTCTGGCAAAGAAAATACGACCCGAACGAAGGATAAATCATCAAGAGTAGCTATGATTTCTCCCTGTTTAACGAACGCTCCGATTTCAAAATTAGAGAACCCAATATGGCCATTAAACGGGGCTCTCAGTACACGATTGTTCAAATGTTTTTGCGCCCGAACCAAAGCTGCTTCTGCAATTTGTACCTGGGCCAACTGACGTTCAATCGTCGCATCTGAGATGCCACTTGCACTTCTTAAGTTCTTTGAGCGCTTCAAAGCGCTGGTCGCATCTTTGTATTTAGCCCGAGCTTCCGACACATTGGCGCTCTCAAGTTCAGAATTTAAACGAACAATGATTTCATTTTTTTTAATTTCCTCTCCAGCTTTGAAAAAGATATTTTTTATTCGTCCTGAGGCTAGCGGTACGATATTGACAGCTCGGTGGGCCCGAATCTCTCCAACCGCCTCAAGAATTGTGCTCACTTGTCGGAACACTGGAGTCGCAACTTCCACGTCCACAATGCGTGCCTGTCGGTCTTGCTTGGCTTGGGGTTGGACCTCTAAGGCGGTTTTATACTCACTCCAGCCCCAATAACCCCCTGCCGCAAGAACAAGAATAATAATAGTAATACCGATCTGCTTAAACGGATTCATACCTATATCTTTAGTCGTTATTTTCGTGTAGAAGCACGTTAAAACCGTAAGCTACGGTAGCCAAGTTCCGAACATCAATAAACCTGTTGAAAGCGCAAGGACGTACGAAGTCTACTGCATCGACATTTACAATAATTCCCACGGAACCGACCCGCACCCGTATGATCAGGCGCGTGAAGCCATGACAAAACAATGTTCGCTGGATGCAGTCGTCGAACCCATAATCAATATCTTAAAAGAATCGGACTACAATCTTCTTTCCAGAAAAAACGGTGAACTTCTATGGTGGCTAAGCAAACAGGTCAGTTATGGCCGATTAAAAAGGCGTTACAGTTCTCCTACAGGTGTGCGGATTGTACGCACCATTGCTTTGAGGGTGATTTGGAGCTTAACTTCAGATGCTGGTAACTCAAAGCTGACGTCAATTGAACTGATCGATAACATCGAGACGATAAAACTCGGAATGACCCGAAGTGGCTGATAAGTTATTGAATCGTTGAGGTAAGTTACGCAGCCCCCAACAGTTACCGTCTAAAGTACTGGATTGGGTTGAACCTGATTTGACCCAGGCAAATTAGAAAAGACAGTACTGGTTGATTACGGTGCACAATTACACCACGATTGCACGATAGGGAAACTCCATTGAGACAGTATGAAAATGCCGCGAGTCGTATGAGTCCTCAGGTTACGCTGTCTTGGGATTGGTATCGCCGATGACCAAAGTCGATCAGTTCGAGAGCGCTTTTCGGGCAGCTGATAAGCCGGTCTTTGAATTCCTCCAACCCGTGGTGGAGCGCGCACTCGTTGTGACTGATCTACGAGGCGCTGATGCAATTGCCTTTCGTAATCAGGTCCGTGACTTCCTGGCGGTGCTTGGCAACGACGTGCAGTGGGATCTCGCTGATGGTGATTCTTTCACTACGATCGAAGCGCTCCTTGAGCGTGTGAACATGCGCAATCCAGACCTCATTTGCACGTATCGCAGCCTACATAGTGAAGCTTGGCGCTGGCCGTACAGTCTGGGCGAATACCTCGATGTTTTAACTCAGGTGGTGACTTGTCCTGTGCTAGTGTTTCCGCACCCACGGGCCGATCGTACAAATGGTCGCACGCTTCAAGGCACGGACATCGTCATGGCTATAACCACTCACTTGGCTGGTGATAACTCGCTGGTCAATAACGCGGCAAGGTTTACCAACAATGACGGCGCCCTATGGTTAGCGCATGTGGAGGATGAGAAGAGCTTCAGTCGATTCATAGACACAATATCGAAGATTGACGCCATTGATACAGACACATCGCGCGAACGGATCTTGGCCCAGATGCTAAGGGAACCCAGCGATTACATCCGTTCCTGTAAGGAGGTAATTGTCAGTCATCGCCCTTCGGTGCGTGTCGAGAAGATCGTAACCGTTGGCGGTCGTCTAGCTGAATTCCGCCGCCTCGTTGATAAATACACCGTCGATCTACTCGTGATGTATACCAAAGACGTGGATCAGTCTGCGATGCACGGTCTTGCGTACCCGCTGGCCATCGAGTTGCGGGAAATTCCGCTACTCTTACTCTGATTTTATGATACCCGCCGCGTTCGCACTTACCGGCGCCGCCCAGCAGGGCCACGACGTCGCGCAAGTCCCTCTTGGTGTGACCCTTCTGTTTACGGCGCTGCTGATGGCGATGATCTTGTGTCTCGCGTTGGAGGAAAAACTCCACGCCAAGAAGTCTGTCATTGTGGGGATCTTCGCCGTTGTCGCCCTGCTGCTTGGTGCCGCTTTTGATCTACTGCCGTTCGGGAGTGTCTTGGTCGGGGGCCACGAGATCGATTTACCCGTATACGTGCCAGCAATTGACTGGAACGTGATCGCGATCATTCTCGGCTCCAGCCTGTTTGTCGACGTGACATCGCGCTCGGGCCTATTCACCTGGATCGCGATCACACTGACCAAAACCTCCGGAGGAGATCCGCTGAAGTTGCTCGTTTACTACGGAGTGATGACAGTGGTTTTTTCCGCTGTCCTTAACAACGTCACTGCCATGATCATTGTCGGATCATTGACTGGAGTTTCGTTGAAGCGGCTGGCGCGGAGCAATCTGCTGCTTGGTTTCCTGATTATCGAGGGTCTTTTAACGAATGTGGGTGGTTTACTCACCCTAATCAGTTCGGTGCCGAACATCATCGTCGGCACGGCCGCCGGTATTTCGTTCATCCGTTTCTTCGTGGTTGCTGGGCCATTCGTGCTGGTGGCAACCCTTGTGACGCTCTGGTTGGGCGCTCGTGTCTTCAACGTCAGGCGTCTAGCGACCCCTGAGGAACGTCAGCAGGCCGCGCGTCTGGTGGCAGGCTTCGACGAGCGTGACGGTATCGAGAGCCAAGCATTCTTTTGGTTCGGAGCTGCGATGCTCATCGCGTTCATCGCTGTAATTGCCACGACCTCGGTTCTGCCGCTGATCCAAGACTTGGGAATGGGTTATGTGGCCATAACCTTTGGCGTGATTATGCTTTTACGTTTCAAGGCTATAGCAGACAAGTTCTACCAGGCAATCGACTGGGATCTCTTAGGGTTTTTCGCAGCACTATTTGTGGTCATCAACGTTATGGAACACGCGCTAGTGCTGGAGTTAATGGGCCAGGGCCTCGCCCACGTCATTGGATTGGGCGATACCTTGGGCGCCGGCCTGATCGTTGTGTTGGGGGCCACTGTGAGTTCGGTTACAGACAATATTCCGCTTGCAGCGATGCTGGCAAAGATCCTTACCGCACACCCTACCATTGGCTCCGATCCGGATTCACCCTTCTGGTGGGCTGTGGTGTTTGGCGCGAACCTGGGTGGGAATCTAACACCCATCGGCTCAGCTTCGACCCTAGTCGCGGTTACGATCATCCACAAATATGAGTTAAACCTATCTTTCGTCGGCTTTGTAAAACGGGCGTTGCCTTTCGCTGTAGTTCAGATTCTACTCGCCGTTGCTTACATCGTACTGTTCGTTTGACTGTTGCAGCATGGCCGTGCTTGGATTTTTAAAAAAAGAATTTCCTTTTATGCTCCTTAGAGCAGTTGTGGTAGTCGCAGGTACATTCGTACAGCGCATGGTTGAGCCCGAAAGTGAGCCAAATCCTACGCTCTGCAAAATAACAAGTGGGGGACTGTACCCCCAAACCGGCTGACTCCAACAAGTCATCTGGCGAGGAATCAAACCCTCCCCGATCATCTTCTTGCCCCCGCTGAGTGGTGTTGTTAGTGCCAACATTTGCGACACTGCCTTAGCCGTAGACGGCGACACCATCGCTATCAGTGGCATGAAGGTACGCCTTAGTCGGATAGACACTCCAGAGAAAAAACAAACCTGTAGAAAAGCCGGTGTCACATGGCGTTGCGGTTATGAAGCCACTGAAACTTTAAGGGGTTGGACTTATACCAAAGAAGTCAGGTGTATTGGAGATACAAATGATCGCCATGGCCGCTTGGTTGCAGTTTGCTTGGTTGATGGGTATAGCATCAATGCAGCGCTGTAGGCTGGTTCAACACAAAAAAAGCGGCGCTATTCAAAGCGCCGCTCCTGGTGGATACCAATAAGGTTTTAGACCTGTTTACTGCATGACCTTGGTCCAGACCTTGTCGATCAGGGACTGGGCTTTGGGCGAGCAGGTTGGGGCAAAAAACACGTTCAAATCGGACGGTGGGTTGATCTCCGGCGCTGATTTCAGCTCCTCCGAATAATAGGCCGCGGTGCCCTTGACGGCATCGCCGTAACCCTGGTTTTCTGTCAGCATCGCCATGTTGACCGGATCCATCATGAAGTTCATGAATTTCTTCGCGTTTTCGACGTTCTTAGCGCTCGTGGGCACCACCATGCTGTCGTACCAGCCGACCACACCTTCTTTCGGGTAGGCATAGACGATAGGCGCACCAGTCAGGCGACCCAACCGGGAGTAACCACTCCAGTGATTGGTCATTATGGCTTCACCACTTGCCAGCAGGTCGCTCATGGTTTCAGAGTTGTAGGCGACCACAGATTCCTTCTGCGTGACGAGCATGTCCTGGATCTGCTTCATTTGCTTTGCATCTTCGGAACAAAACGGTATGCCGAGATAGATGTTAGCGAGACTGATGACTTCATCCGGGGTCTGAAAAACGCTCAGACGTCCATTGAGCTCATCGGACGGCTCAAAGAATTCTTTCAGTGATGCACCCGTACCGGAATACAGTTCGCTGTTGTACGAAAATGACGTCGTGCCCCACTGCCAGGGCCCGCTATATTCCTGCTCCGAATCCCATTCCGGAAAGGTCCAGCGATCCTCCATGTTTTTAAAATTGGACAGCGCATGTACGCCGACTTTCTGAATCAGGCCTTCGTTGATCAAGATCGGCACGAAGTTCTGGCTAGGCACGACGATGTCGTATCCAGTGGCGCCGGCCTGCAGTTTCGCCAGCAGAGTTTCGTTCGAATCGTAGGTATCCACGGAAACCTTGATGCCAGACTCTTTCTCGAACTTGGCAATGAGTGCTGGCGGGGTGTATTCGGTCCAGTTATAAATGAACAACTCGCCCGAGGCCTGTGCCAATCCCGAGATCAGCACTGCTGTGATCGCGGCGAATGTGGTGAAAAGATGTTTCATATTATTACCTCCTATTGGTACGATTATTGTCGACTAGTAGACTTACAAAATTAGTGTCCAGTGCGGATCTTTGTCTTTTTTGAGAGAATCCAGTATGCCGTAACAATGGCGATCGAGGCAAGCAGTAGCATGGTCGAGACTGCATTAATCTCCGGCGTCAGGCCACGGCGGATCATCGAATAAATATAAACAGGCAAGGTCGTTGAACCGGCCCCGCCCACCATCAGCGTGATAATAAAATCATCCATAGATATAACGAAAGCCAGCATGGCGCCGGCGACGATACCCGGCATCAGCAATGGCATGGTGACAAAACGGAAGGTTTCCCATTGTGATGCATAAAGATCACGTGCGGCCTGCTCTAAAGTGGTGTCCATGCCTTCCAGCCTCGCGCGAATCGGCATGAAGGCAAAGGGAATACAGAACGTGATATGGGCGATGATGACATTACCCAGGCCCAAGTTCATGCCAATCGCGGAAAAGAAAATCAGAACCGCCACCGCAGTTACGATTTCCGGCACCATCAGTGGCAGCGTAATCAGCCCCAGCGAGACTGTCTTGCCGCGGAAGTTGCCACCTCTGGCGAGCACCAGGGCTCCTATGGTGGCAATAGCCGTGGCAAAAACCGTTGCTACCGTCGCGACGATAAGCGAGTTCCAGACCGCTTTTTGTATATCAGAGTTGTTAAAGGCCTTCAGATACCAGTCGATGCCGAAACCACCCCAGTTCATAACCATGCGGTTGGCGTTGAATGAGTAAACAATCAGTACGATGATAGGCAGGTACAAAAAGATGAAGAAAGCGATCGTCCAGGAACTGAGCCCGCGATAGTGGCCCACGGGAAGCATCTTTTTGCCCTTGCGCGTGGACGGTTTTTGTGTTTGATCGCTCATGATCAGGCGCTCCCTTCCATAGCTGCCCGATTCTTGGCCGCCCTGGCGTAGAAGATCAAGGTGATGATCACAACAGACAACAACAGCATGGATAAAGCCCCGCCAAAAGGCCAGTTGCGTGCGGATGCGAACTGAAACTGAACCAGGCTGCCGAGCATCAGCTTCTTGCCTCCGCCCAGCAGGTTTGGCGCAATAAACGCTCCAAGACAGGGGATGAATACCAGTATACAACCGGCAATGATTCCGGGCTTGGACAAGGGGATAACGACCTTGGTCATGATCTCGAAGCGGTTGGCGTACAGATCGCTTGCGGCATCCAGCAGGCGGAAATCTAGCTTTTCCAGGCTGGCATAGATGGGTAGTACCATCAGCGGCAGATAGCTGTAGGTCAGGCCGATAGCGATGGCGCCGTCCGAATACATCATGCGCAACGAATCGTCGATGATGCCGGTCGCAAGCAAAGGCGCCTCGATCACACCTCCACGGCCCAGGATAATGATCCAGGCAAAGGTGCGTATCAGCAGGTTAGTCCAGAACGGGATAGTGACCAGGTAAATATAGAAATTGCGGCGGTTCTCGGGCTGCAGCGTGATGTAGTAGGCGACCGGGAAACCGAAAATCAGGCACAGCAGAGTAGCGCCGAAGGATAACTGGAAGGAGCGGAATATAATGTTGAGATAGCCCGGATTGAAGACCAACTTGTCTTCCAGGTCGTATTCAAAAGCAATCTTGATGTAGGCGGCCAGTGACCCTATCGGTTTGACGCCGCCATAGGGATTGGGTTCCAGAAAGGAAAACACACCCATGATGACCATGGGTATCAGCATGAAAATGCCGATCACGAAATAACTCGGTGCAAGGCCCAGCCAGCGCCGTCCGGCGGCGCTTTTGGGTAACCAGTCGCTCATTGCGCGAGGATCTTCAAGGCCCGCGCTGAGAATGAGACCGCGATCGGGTCACCTATCGCGAAGGGCAGTTCACCATCCTCGCGCGGACGCGCCTGCGCTGTTAATTCGATTCCGTCGCCCATGTCTACCGTATAAGCCGCCTGGTTTCCCAGGTAGACAAGGTTTTTGACCTTGCCCGGTCGTTTGCCAGAGTCGTTTGCTTCGTCGAGGACAGACAGCATGATTTTTTCGGGCCGCAGGAATAGCGTAACCTGATCACCCACTTTGTGGTGGCCGCTGTTTTCGGTCTCGAACAGGCTTTGTGCGCCAATCCTGCAGGTCACCAGATCATCGTTGAGATCCACAATCTCGCCATCCAGAAAGTTCGTATCGCCGATAAAGTCCGCCACGAAACGGTTGACCGGATGCTCGTAGATATCCGTCGGCCTGCCGATTTGCTGAATCTCGCCATTGGACATAACCGCGATCCGGTCACTCATCGCGAGGGCTTCCTCCTGATCGTGAGTGACAAAGACGAAGGTAATGCCTGTCTCCCTTTGAAGCTGCTTGAGCTCCTCGCGCATGGCTTGCCGGAGTTTCAGATCGAGGGCTGAGAGCGGCTCATCGAGTAAAAGCACCTTCGGGCTTGGTGCCAGGGCGCGGGCCAGGGCGACGCGCTGCTGCTGACCCCCGGAAAGCTGATTGGGGCGACGGTCTCCCAACTCCTTCATTTTGACCAGGGTCAAAACCCGCTCGACGGTGGCTTTGATTTCCGCCTTGGGTTTTTTGAGGCGCTCCAGACCAAATGCAACGTTGTTGGCGACAGTCATGTGAGGGAACAGGGCATAATGCTGGAACACCGTATTCACCGGACGCCGATTCGGTTCAAGATTCTCGATCTCTTTATCGAACAGCATGATTTCACCGCCGGATACCTGCTCAAAGCCGGCAATCAGGCGTAACAGGGTGGTTTTTCCACAGCCGGAGGGGCCTAGCAGGGTGAAAAATTCGTTATCATTGATGGTCAGGGAAACATTATCGAGCGCCTTGACCGCCTGATTGGAACCGGGGCTGTAGATCTTAGTAACATCACGAATATCAACTGCGGTAGTCATGTCTTACCTTAACTAAGTGATAGTTGCATTTTTTTGTAGGGAGCGTAAGCCTCGACGCCCGTCATACTCCGACCATCAGGGTACGTGGCTATCTTCCTGAATCGCACCAGATTAAGCATGTGGATGGGACCTTTTTGGGCATTTTCACGAAAAGCCATGAATCCCTCCTTGGTAGAATCAATATAACTGTTCATACAGAGCACCTCGGCTCAATAGAGCGGTGCCATGAACGCTGAAGGTTAGCGTGCGTACCCATAAAGTAGTGTTTTCTGATCAATGCTGAACTACTGTTCCTCAAAAGCAAGCCGAAGTTCCAAGATAATGAAAATCCTTCCAGAAAATCTTGCATAGGACCTCGTGTCGATGACCGACGCGTTCTGAACGGCATGCTCCAAGTCTTGCGATCAGAGTACACCATGGCGGGATATCCATACGTGACTTGACTCGTACCCCACATGCTACAACCGTTTTAGTGGATGGAGCAAGGTTGGGATCTGAGATCATATTCTGGAATCAATATCTGGCATATGCGATACTGAAGTGCAAACGGTTGTTCACCGATTTATTGTCTGCGAAATCGCCTTTAAAACAGAAACTACTCCCGACGGTCATTTATCTCTACGGGTGTAGTGGAATTTGGCCAAGAACCCACGAGAGGAAAGATCTAATTGTGTAGATTGGCTCTGCGGTTATCGCACTGGCCAGATTTGCCCCCAAGAAGTACCCCAAAATTTTGTGAGTCGGCAACAAAAGATTGGCAAGGTTTATAGGGCCATACTTAAGATTCGTTAGTGTCTGGCATGGCCTGCACACCATTCGAAATGTAAGGAAGTTGAACCGAGTTGATTCAAATACTTTTTCTGGTTGATTTCAGTGAAAGAGAAATCGTTAGCGTTCCCTTGGAAACAGAATCTGAGCAGCTTGTACGAGAAGGTGATTGGAGGGCGGACCTGTTTCGAGGTGGTCTAAAGATCAAGGCTTGAGACCGCGACAACAAGTAAGCTTATTCTCGCATTAGCGAGTGCCAGTGATCCTTGGCTCCAGAATTACTCAACAAAAGGAAGTTGCGATCAATTCATCAACGCTGAAAATGGTCTGTGGTCTGTGG
>Ga0209403_10004074_pt1 | contig 16048 bp, 14 predicted proteins | sample ArcticOcean_MG_C_8_FD_187440 | JGI IMG/M metagenome (GOLD analysis project Ga0209403, IMG submission 187440) | Marine microbial communities from western Arctic Ocean - ArcticOcean_MG_CB11_86 (SPAdes) (version 2) | ecosystem: Environmental > Aquatic > Marine > Oceanic | place: Arctic Ocean... | reverse complement strand
TGCACCTGATGGTGCTGCAAACGCACTGATGCTAGAAAGCATAGCCACTAACAACGCAGTGGTTACACCAAATAGGCTTAAAATTCGAAATTTCTTTTTCACTTGCTACCCCCTTGAAAGAATTACGTAATACGTATGGTATAAAGTTTTAAATTTGGTGGGGAAACCACCTTGGAAACGTTAGTAAATCCAACACTCCCACAGGAACTAAATTATATTTAACAAAAAAAAATAGTCGAGTACATAATATACTCTCTCACTTAAAAGGTCAAACCCACATGTCTCAGTTCTATAACTAAAAACATGTAAAGACCCGAATACAGTTCAGTAATACCCTCATATCACCAAACTAATCGCGTCGTCGGTCAAATCTCCCGTTACTCGCTATACGACTAACGTTACAGAAATATACATAATGTTAATCTTTGTGTCAAGTACTTTATATTGACACCATGTTGACAAAATTCTTTCTGTTATTTTTTAGATGGGTTATTTAATCCATCCAAAAAGTCAGTATTTGATTTTGTTTCCGACATACGCTTCAAAATTTCACCCGTAGCATCAATGCTATCCTGGGCGTTGGCAGTGATCAATCCTACCATTCGACGTAAGAGCCATATTTTTTTCAAAGCAGTTTCTTCAAGAATCAGTTCTTCTCGCCTAGTACCACTTCTCTGAATATCAATTGCAGGGTAAATCCTTCTCTCTGCTAAACGTCTATCTAAATGCAACTCCCAGTTGCCTGTTCCTTTGAACTCTTCATAAATAACATCATCCATTCGGCTACCAGTCTCTACTAAGCAAGTTGCAATAATAGTTAAACTACCAGAATCTTCAGTATTCCTAGCGGCACCAAAAAATCTTTTTGGTGGGTAAAGTGCAACAGGGTCAATACCTCCAGATAATGTCCTGCCGCTTGATGGTAAAGATAAGTTATATGCCCTCGTTAAACGAGTAATACTATCCATAAGGATTGTTACATCCAACCCAAATTCAACAAGCCTCTTAGCTCTTTCAAGAGCAAGCTCAGCAACTCTACAATGATCTTCTACAGGTTCATCGAATGTCGAAGCAAAAACCTCTCCAGCAACAGATCTTCTTACATCTGTTACTTCCTCTGGCCTTTCCCCAATCAATGCTACAATAAGGTGCATATTTTTATGATTTTCAGTAATTCCGTTAGCTATATCTTTAAGCAGCATTGTCTTTCCAGCTTTAGGGGGAGATACCACAAGCCCTCTTTGCCCCATTCCTATTGGCGCAATCATATCAATAACTCTTGTTGACAATCTTTTGGGTTCTGTTTCTAAGGTTATTTGTACATTAGGGAATACAGGTGTGAGTTTTTCATATGCTAAACGTTTTTTTGCTTTATCAGGATCGGTTTCATTAACTTTGTCAACCCTTATTAATCCAAAATACTTCTCCCCATCTTTGGGAGGTCTAACTATTCCAGTTACTAAATCCCCTGTTCGTAAACTAAATCTTCGAATCTGTGACTGGGAGACATATACATCTTTTTTCCCGGGAGATGCCATGCCGTTTTGTCTTAAAAATCCATAACCATCATTCATCACATCAAGTATTCCACCAGCTTCCAACTCTTCTTGTTCTTGATCTGATTCAGAAGCTTTAACAATTTTACTTATTAACCCTTCGCGTTCAATCATTTCCTCAGAGCCTTCTTCAAAAATGTTTCTCACTCCAAGTTTTTTAGCTAAACGAACAAGTTGTTTGTCAGTTTTTTCCTTTAGTGAATCTAATGTAATAATAGTTTCCGTTGTCAAAAAACACCTACCTCTACCTCATATGTAAAAAGATATAATCCATATTTAAATAAAGAGTATTTAATATAATGGAAAAATATATCTCTAATAGTATCCCTAGGAAAAATTATCAAGCACTTACGAGAAAAACTAAATCGGATCTAGGGATATTTATTACTTTGTGAATACGTCGTAAATGACTTTAACAATTCAGAATCACTCTAACACATGTCAATTATTAAGTCTACTCATTCAATTTATGAAGATTTATATACTTATTTGCTACCCTTTTTAGCAATACTAATAAACTCTTTGAACAAAGGATGTGGTCTTTGAGGTCGTGACAAAAATTCTGGATGAAATTGGACACCTATCATAAAAGGGTGCTGATCTAGTTGACAAATTTCTACAAGTTCTCCATCTGGTGATGTCCCTTGAGCAATTAATCCACCTTCTGCTATCAAATTCCTATATTGGTTATTAAATTCATATCTATGGCGGTGGCGTTCATTTATTAGAGAAACACCATATATTTCATTAAGATAAGATTCAGGGTTTAGTTGGCATGGATAATTTCCAAGCCTCATCGTACCACCTTTTTCAACAACATCTTTTTGTTCGTCCATAAGACAAATCACTGGATCTTTTGTATCTTTTTCAAATTCTGTCGAATGAGCGGAGTCTAATCCTAAAACATTTCGCGCAACTTCAATAACCATCATTTGCATACCTAAACAAAGACCTAAATACGGAATTTTATTTACTCTTGCATATTGAGCTGTTTTTATCATTCCTTCAATACCACGAATTCCGAACCCGCCAGGAACAACAATGCCATCCAGGTTAGATAGTAAAGGCTCGCATCCTAGTTTTTCTATTTCTTCTGATTGTATCCATTCAATCTTAATATTAGTATCGTTAAAAATGCCCGCATGATTAAGTGCTTCTTTAACTGAAATATAAGCATCTGGAAGGTCTGTGTATTTTCCCACAACGCCTATAGTAGTAGTTTTTTTGAGATCGTTCATTCGAGTGACCATGTTTTCCCAGTCATCTGTAAACGATGGTTCTAAGTCAAGTTGCAAATGTTTTGTCAGTACTGTATCAATGCCACTATTTTTTAAGAAAAGAGGCACTTCATAAATACTTCTTACAGTTGGAAGAACGACTACAGAATCTTTTTGCACGTCACAAAACAATGCTATCTTATCCAAAATACCATTTGAAACTTCAAAATCACTTCGGGCAATTATTGCATCTGGCTGAATTCCAATACTTCGTAATTCTTTAACACTATGTTGTGTTGGTTTTGTTTTTATTTCACCAGTAGCTTGTATAAATGGAAGAAGAGTAACATGAATATTATAAACATTTTCTCTCCCAACTTCATGGCGTATTTGCCTAATAGCTTCTAGAAAAGGTAGCCCTTCAATATCCCCAACAGTACCACCAACCTCTACTACAACCACATCTGCCTGGCTTTCTTTAGCTAAGCTTTTGATATGATTCTTAATTTCATCTGTAACCTGAGGAACAACCTGTATTGTTCCACCAAGATAATCTCCTCGTCGTTCTTTTTGAATGACTGAACTATAGATCTGACCTGCAGTCACATTGGAAGATGCAGTTAATTCCAAATCAATAAATCTTTCATAGTGACCTAAGTCTAAATCAGTCTCACAACCATCTTTTGTAACAAAGACCTCCCCATGCTGATAAGGAGACATAGTGCCTGGGTCAACATTAAGATAAGGATCTAATTTCATGACGGAAATTTCTAGGCCTCTATGTTTTAGTAATCGCCCAAGGGATGCGACAGTAATACCTTTCCCTACGGAACTTACAACACCACCTGTTACAAAAACGTATTTAGTCATAGATCAACAACAATCAAAAAGAAAATAGATAATAAAATGTTAATATTTACTTCTAGATGTTAAATAACTATTCATAATGATGTCAAGAATATATGTATTCATTTTTAAGATGGCAATTGAGAAACTTTATCAATAACATATATAGTTAGAAAGAAATAATAAATTTAGGAGATATATTGAGAATAACTAGCGGTGTTTATAAAGGAATAAATATTAAACTTCCAAAATTAACTTCAATAAGGCCCACTTCTGAAAAAACCAGAATGGCATTATTTAATTACCTCGATGATTTAATTGTAAATAAAACAATGCTAGACATCTTTTCAGGAAGTGGTGCTGTTGGAATTGAAGCACTAAGCCGACAAGCAATTTCTGTCGACTTCATAGAAAAAGACCGCCAACTTTGTAATCTCATACAATCAACATTACTACGTATTAATGAACATGATTCCTGTAATGTACTACAAGGCGATGCCATATCTTTACTAAAAAAATTGGATTTAAAATATGATATTATATTTGCTGATCCACCTTATGATTATGCAAACAAAGAAGAAATATTATCAACAATAGAAACATTTGAATTGCTAAATTCTCATGGTATGGTAATATTGGAGCATCGTTCTAATCAAAAAATAAATGAAAATGTTTTGAATTTTCAAATGTATGATTCAAGGATTTACGGGGATACTCAAATCTCTTTTTATAAAAAAGTATAAATATATTACACTAATTATGGTAAAAGTTTTATATAACGGCACATTTGATCCAGTCACTAAAGGACACGAAGATTTAGTCTACAGAGCTTCTGAATTATTTGAAAAAGTAGTGATAGGAATATTTGACACACCAGCTAAATCCTTATTATTCACCACAGCAGAACGTGTTGAATTATTCATTAAATCAACAAAAAATCTTAAAAATATCGAAGTATTGCCTTATAGAGGACTTTCTGTGAACTTTGCAGAATCTATAAATGCAAAAGCCATTGTACGAGGTGTGAGAAGTATTACTGATGCTGATTACGAAGCAACCATGACAATGATGAACAGAAAACTTAAACCTAAATTAGATACTGTGTTATTGTACACAAGTATGGAATATCAATTTGTTAGCTCAACACTCATTAAAGAAGTAGCAAAATACGGGGGTGATGTTAGTGAATTCGTTTCAGAACACGTGGCAAATGCAATAAAAATGAAGTATGCTACTATAAATTAACTTCTTGTAGAGGAGGAAACCATCGATATTCTACCTATCATAGATAAATTAGAAGAAATTATTCTTGCTGGTTCAAAAATGCCATTAACTAAAAAGAACTTAATTGATTCACCCAGTGCTCTTATGCTTATTGATCAGTTAAGAATGGCGGTTCCGGAAGATGTTTCCAGAGCTACAGAAGTTTTAGCAAGAAAAGACGATATTCTTAATCAGTCTTTAGACGAAGCTCGTAAAATTCGTTCATCAGCAGAAACAGAATATAGAAATAAAATAGATGACAGCGAATTAACTAAAGAGGCTGAAAAAGAAGGTGAGCGAATTATTCAGGAAGCACAGCAAAAGGTACAGCATATAATTGAAGCTGCTGATAAAAGAGCAACCCAAATGTTAAAAGATGCTGATTCTTATTCCTTTCAAATATTGTCAGAATTAGAAACTAATTTGCAATCAGTTATGATAACTGTTCAAAATGGATTAGGAACTCTTAAAAAAAGTGGGGATCTTGAAGCTTCTAAAGATACTGAAACTCCCAAAAAACTAAAAACAAAATCCACATCAGAAGTCTCAAAATAATTCCTTTAGTTAAAACATAGTATTTCTACTTATATCTCCGGACTTCCCTCCACTTTTACTAACTAATTGAATTTCATTTATTGATGAATCATGATCAATAGCTTTTGTCATATCATATATAGTCAAAGCAGTTACACTTACTGCCATTAATGATTCCATCTCAACACCTGTTTTTGAATTACTTTTAGCAATTGCCTCAATAACAAACCTGTGATTTATTTCATCAATTTCTATGGAAATATCTACATGATGCAAGTCAATTTGATGACATAAAGGAATTAGTTCTGGTGTTTTTTTTGCAGCCATAATTCCAGCTATACGGGAAATACTTAATACATCGCCCTTGGGGTTATTTGACTGGATCACTTGGTCTATTATATCTTTACTAACCTTTACGTACCCCTTTGCAACCGCCACTCGTTCACTCTCTACTTTGTATCCAACATCAACCATTTGGACATCACCACTAGCAGACACATGGGAAAGATCATTTTTTTTTGCCATTTCAGCCTCTCCTTGAGCTAAGTCATCAACTTTTTCATTATAAAAGTCACCGCTATGACCTTTGACCCAATTCCAGATAATATTATTATGTTTAAGAATTGAATTATGTAAATCATTCCATAATTCAATATTTGCTTTTTTCTTCCACCCTTTAGTTATAGTATTTATCACATACAAACTATCAGAGTATAGCGCTATATCTGAATTAGATTCGATAAAATTTAACGCCTCTATAACAGATTGTAGCTCCATTCTATTATTGGTGGTGTGCTTTTCTCTACCAGATAATTCCTGTTCACTCCCATCAGGATAGATTATGACAGCACCCCATCCTCCTGGACCCGGGTTCCCTAAACATGAACCATCTGTATATATTTTTAACATAGCTGGTATTTAACCACCAATTGCATACATTTCAATTTTTTTAGTAGTTCTATTCTTATTATTAAATCGTTCCTGAGAATACCGATCAGATCTATTGCTCCATAGATCACTAATTTTCTGCATCAATAATGTATCTTCTTTATCAATTAAAATTGGTTTTAAATCAAACCCTATATCTGAAAAGAGACAGGTGTATAATTTGCCATCAGTAGAAAGTCTTATTCTTGAACAGTTTCCACAAAAAGGTTCACTTACCGATGAAATAAACCCAATTTCTCCTGAATCATCTTTATATTTCCAGCGATTTGCAACTTCATTGATATATTGTTTTTCAACAGGCTCAATGCCGAATTCCTTATCAAGCATTTCTACGATATTTGAAGAAGGAACAACATCTGATTTATCCCAACCATTTAAATTGCCGACATCCATGTATTCGATAAACCGTAAAATATGCCCTCTTGATTTAATGAATTCAGCAAGTTCTAATATGTTCTTATCATTCTTACCTTTTTGAACAACAGTATTTATTTTAATTGGATTAAACCCTAACTTTTCAACAAGATCTATTCCTTGCAAAACAGTACTTAACTGAGCATTAACACCATTCATTTCTTTGAATATTTTCTCATCAATTGTATCTAAACTAATAGTTATCCTCTTCAAACCCGCTTGATAAAGCTTTTCAGCATATCTAGTTAGCAAATATCCATTAGTAGTAAGTGCTATGTCTTCGATTCCCGGGATTTCAAATAACATAGCCACTAATGAATCAAGATCTTGCCTTAACAAAGGCTCACCACCTGTAAGTCTTATCTTTGAAACTCCCAAACTTGCAAATACTTTTGCAATTCTTGTTATCTGTTCAAAAGACAAAACCTGATTTTTCGGCAAAAATTTATACCTCTCACCATATATTTCGGCAGGCATACAATATGGACATCGAAAATTACAACGATCAGTTACCGAAATTCTTAAATCACTTATTGGTCTATTAAATAAATCTTTTAGCATTTCTTCGTTTTAAGATCTCCAATTCAAGAGAATATTATTAGTTTATTTTCCAACTCGTTTTAGTAATACCCATAATACCAGAAAATTAAATAATAGTTAGAATCAATTCCACAACTATTACTTGAAACATATAAATACCATTGTTAAACTTAAATTCAATATACCACTAGTACATAATACTGTGCTCGAATAACTTAGGAGCTTATCGTTATTTTTTTACAAAACTACTTAAATTCACTGAACATAGATAATCAGCTAAATGCCACATTAGTTGCAATAGCTCAAGGTGCTATAACTGTTCAAGAAAAAGTTAACCGTTTGAGTATTGATGGATATTCAGGATCTACAGGTGATGTCAATATTCAAGGTGAAGATGTCCAAAAGCTAGATAAACTAGGTTCAGATATTTTTATCAATCAATTCCAACAAAGTAAAAGTGTCTCAATAGTTGGATGTGAAGAGCTAGAAAAGCCGGCAATATTAAACAATGATCCAAGTCTTTATATGATTAATATGGACCCATTAGATGGATCTAGTAATATTGATGTTTCTGTAAGTATTGGTTCTATATTTGGAATATGGAAACCAACTAATTTAAACCCTCTTACTGAGCAATCATTACTTACTCCAGGTAATCAACAAATTGCAGCAAGCTATGTGGTTTATGGTTCAAATACTATTATGGTCATCGGAACAGAACACGGAGTAAGTGGATTCACTCTCGATACCCATAAAAATCAATTTATTCTCACACATCCCAACATAACTCTTCCCCAATCTTGTACATACTTTAGTGCAAACTATGGGAATTGGGATGAATTTTCGATCAATACTAAATTAAAACTAGAAGAATTACAAAAGATTTCATCTTTACGATATGTCGGTTCACTAGTTGCAGATTTTCATCGCAACCTGTTAAAAGGTGGTATATTTCTTTATCCAAATGGTAAATTACGACTTATGTATGAAGCAAACCCATTGTCTTTTATTATGGAAAAAGCTGGAGGCATTGGTTCGAATGGAAGAGAAAATATATTAGCGATAATTCCTAAACAATTACACGAAAGGACTCCATTATTTATAGGAAATATTGAAGAAGTAGAACAATTTAAAGAATAGTAGGAATAGAGAGGAATGCACTATGGATAAGCAACACTTATCTTCCATAGCTCAAAAATTAGTAGCTCCACAAAAAGGAATATTAGCTGCAGATGAAAGCTCAAATACAATAAAAAGTCGATTCGATTCTATTGATGTTGAATCCACAGAAACCAATCGAAGAAATTATCGCGAAATGTTATTCACAACGAATGGAATTTCTGAATTCATTAGTGGGGTAATTCTTTTTGATGAAACCATACGCCAAAAAAGCTCTAATGGTAATTCCATTGTCTCTATTTTATCTGACCAAGATATTATCTCAGGAATCAAAGTTGATACAGGATCAAAACCATTAGCAGGCGCGGAAGGTGAGACCATCACAGAAGGCCTTGATAATCTTCGAGAGCGTTTAAGTGAATATCGTGAACTAGGAGCATTATTTACTAAGTGGCGTGGTGTCATCAATATCGGGAATTCTCTTCCTTCTTCATACGCAATTAAAGTTAATGCTCATTCTCTAGCTCGATTTGCCGCTTTGAGTCAAGAAGCTGGACTTGTACCGATAGTTGAACCTGAAGTATTAATGGATGGAGAACATTCGATAGAACACTGTTTCGAAGTAACCGAACAAACTTTAAAAGAAGTATATTCAGAACTTTCTAATCAAAACATTTTTCTAGAAGGTACTTTGTTGAAACCTAATATGGTTATTTCTGGCAAAAATGCATCAGTTCGAGCAAACAGTGAAGAAGTTGCCAAGCAAACTGTTAGTTGTTTAATGAATTGTGTTCCATCGGCAGTGCCTGGAATTGTTTTTTTATCGGGTGGGCAAAATGATGATGAAGCAACAATGAATCTTCATAATATTAACCAAATCGCTAATAAGCTAAATACCCCATGGCAACTAAGTTTCTCCTATGGTCGAGGACTTCAAGCAGCTCCACTAAAAGCATGGTTGGGAAAAGAAGCTAACAAAAAAACTGCACAAGAAAGCTTTTTTGAAAGAGCTAAGTTAGCAAGTAAAGCAAGGCAAGGTTTACTTGAATGAATCCAAAACTTCTTTTAGGAACTTCAAACCCAGGTAAAATTGAAGAATTTAAAAATCTATTGGAAGATATCCCATACGAATTACGAACATTAAATGAAGAATCTTGCACTATCGATGTTGTCGAAGATGGTAAAACTTTTATGGAAAACGCTACAATAAAAGCAATGCAATACGCAAAAGCAACTAAATTACCCTGTTTATCTGATGACTCGGGAATAGAAGTTGATGCTCTGAATGGGCGTCCAGGAATATATTCTGCACGATATGGGGGCCCTGGATTAAATGATCAAGCAAGAGTTAATTTAATACTTCAAGAAATGGAAAATATTCCTTTTGAAAAACGACAAGCAAGATTTAAATCTGCAATTGTTATCGCCTGGCCTGATGGACAAATATTAAGTGCAGAATCCACGATTGAAGGTGTGATAAATTATAAACCACGTGGAAAAAACGGTTTTGGATACGATCCGATCTTTTACCTACCTGAATTAGACAAAACATCAGCAGAGATAAATTCTGAGGATAAAAATAAAATTAGCCATAGAGGAAAAGCAATTGAAAAGATTATTCCTTTACTACTTAATATATAGCACCCTTGTTACAAGACTTGATTTCATACAATTCAGTAGTACAATTTCTTGGTACCCATTTTTCAAACCTAGAAGAGAAGAAAAATAATGGATAATATTCCTAATATTAGTAATGTAAACGATACTTACCAAAATGCTCTTGAAGAGCTAAATGCTAAACAAACTGAGCAAGAATTATCCTTGTGGAGGACAAAATACCTTGGAAGGAAAGGCCTTATAACGGGATTTTTAAGAAATCTCAAAGAAACTCCTCTTGATAGTCGAAAAGAAATAGGACAACACCTCAATACAATAAAAAATCAACTAGAAAACCAGTATGACCAATCTTTGCAATCATTAGGTAAAATACAAACTAGTGATTCTTCTCTTCAATCATTAATTGATGTTTCTATGCCTGGTCGCCCCGTGCAAATTGGACGACTTCATCCAACAACACAAATAATCCGTGAAATATGCGAAGCTTTCATCTCTATGGGATTTGATGTAGCTGAAGGCCCTGAAGTTGAATGGGAATATTACAACTTTGATGCTCTGAATATCCCTTCAGATCACCCTGCCCGTGATATGTGGGACACGTTATGGGTGGAAAGTAAGGAACAAGAAAAAGGGAAAATTTTATTGCGTACACATACCTCTCCTATGCAAGCACGTATTATGGAAAGTCGAGAACCTCCTATAAGAGTAGTGGTGCCTGGAAAAGTCTTTAGATATGAAGCATCTGATGCAACTCATGAATGGCATTTTTATCAAGTAGAAGGTTTAGCAGTAGACAAAGGTCTTACTTTTGCAGATTTAAAAGGAACTTTATTTGAATTTGCAAAAAGAATTTTTGGAGAAAATCGAAAAATCCGATTCAGATGTGATTATTTCCCCTTTGTTGAACCTGGAGTAGATATGTCAATTGACTGTTTTGCATGTAGTGATTCAGGTACTACAGATACGAAAGATTGTTCCATATGTAAGAGAACAGGATGGATAGAAATTATGGGAGCAGGAATGGTTCATCCACGAGTATTAGAACAAGCAGGATATGATCCTGAAAAATATACTGGATTTGCTTTTGGACTCGGCCCAGAAAGAATCGCAATGTTAAAATATGGAATAGACGACATTCGTCATTTCTATTCAAATGATGTCCGTTTCTTAAACCAATTCTAATCTAAGGAGTGATTTTGAAAATACCTATACTATGGTTAAAAGATTATCTTCACAATAATGTTGAACTTGACAATATTGCTCATAAATTAACTATGGCAGGACTCGAAAGTGAGCTCCTAATCACAAAAGCAGGTACTTGGTCAGGTATTCTTGTTGGAGAAATACTTGATATAGAAAAACATCCTAATGCTGATCGATTAAATTTGGTTACTGTAGACTTAAACGATGAAATTAAAAAAGTTGTTTGTGGCGCACCTAACGTAGAAATTAACCAAAAGATTGCTTTTGCAAAAGTTGGCTCCGAACTACTTGATCAAGAATCTAATAAATTAGTGCCTTTACAAGCTGCAAAAATTAGAGGTGTTGTTTCAGAAGGCATGATTTGCTCGGAAAAAGAATTGGGAATCGGTGAAGACCATAATGGAATCCTTGTTTTATCGCCAAAAGTCCTTAAAGGAACCAAATTAGAAACTATTCTCGGGCAAGAAATATTAGAAACCGAACCTACACCAAATAGACCTGATTGGCTTTCAGTAATCGGAGTCGCAAGAGAAATTGCTGCTTTAAATAACTCTGTCATAAAAGAACCTACTCTAGAATATACTGAAAACGATAAAGATATAAATACTCAAGCTTCAATATCAATAAAAGATAAAGATCTATGCGGGCGATATACAGCATCTGTTATAACTGGAATAAAAATAGAGGAATCTCCTGATTGGCTTAAAACAAAACTTATTAATGCGGGCCAAAGACCTATCAACAATATTGTGGATATCACTAACTATGTGATGTTAGAAATTGGCCAACCATTACATGCTTTTGATCTTTCAAAAATAAAAAACTCTTCGATCAAAATCAGAAGAGCTAAAGATAACGAAGTACTCGTCACACTTGATGACGAAAAAAGAATACTGTCAAATGACATGTTAGTTATAGCAGATGATGAAAAACCCATTGGTCTTGCAGGTATAATGGGCGGATTAGACTCAGGAGTAACTGAAAATACAACAACAATTCTTTTAGAATCTGCCAATTTTCTTCCTGCCAATATAAGAAAAACAAGAACCGAACTTAAGATGAGAACAGAAGCATCTCATCGATTTGAAAGGCATCTCAATCCTGAACTTGCCATTATGGGACAAAAAAGAGCAATTAGTTTAATTCAAGAAATTACTAAAGGAACTGTATATAAAAATATTATTGACATATATCCTGGTGAAATTCAAACAAAATCAATACAAATTACAACTCAAAAGGTAACTAAGGTTTTAGGTATACAATTTACTTTAAATCAAATGAAAAAAATATTTTCTTCATTGGGAATACAATCAAACAGTATTAATAAAACTACTCTAGAAATCATTCCTCCATATTGGCGAAGTGATATAAATATTGTAGAAGATTTAATCGAAGAACTAGCAAGAATCCGAGGATATGAAATCATACCTACTAAATATATTTCACGACCAATTCCTCCTAAAATTGAACAACCTGAACGTAATTTATCTCTCAGATTGCAAGATTTATTAGTATTATCTGGAATGCAAGAAATAATAACTTATCCTTTAACAAGTAAAGAAGCATTATCATTCGTCGACAATAAGACAAATATAGAACCAATGAAACTCGCTAATCCAATGAGTCAAAAACCAGAAAATTTTACTTATTCAAATATCTCTGACACCTTAGGATTCAGGGAATATTTACGAACAAATCTGAGAGTGGGAATATTGGAAAGTATAGCTCATAACGTTCGATTTGGAGCAGACAACTTAAAGCTATTTGAAGTTGGTAAGCAATATATCCCTCAAGAAAACGATCTACCTCAGGAAGTTGGGATTGCAATCGGTGGCATTTGTGGCAACAGATCACAGCTTAATTGGACTGATGATCAAAATACTATGGATGTTTTTGATGCTAAAGGTATTATTGAGGCAATATTCAAAGAACTTAAACTTGGAACTGTATTTACCCCAAAAAATGATTCATTATTCGAAAATGAAATTTGTTCAGCTATAACCGTAAAAGGCACAGAAGTAGGAGTTCTTGGTCAAGTAAAAAATGAAATTGCAAAAAGCTTTGGAATAAATATTAAACCAGTAATCATATTTGAGTTAAATTTACAAAAACTATTGCCATTAACAATAAACGTTTTGCAATATTTTACTAAACTTCCACGATTCCCCATTTCATACAGAGATATAGCGTTATTAGTAGATAATCAAATTTCTGCTTCCAACTTAATAAAATCTATTAAAGAGCACAAACTAGTTATTAACGTTGATTTATTTGATGAGTTTGTTGGAAAATCCTTACCAGACAACCATAGATCTCTTGCTTTCAGAGTACATTTTCATGATCAAGATCACACACTAACATCTGATGAGATAAATGAAAGTGTGAAAAAAATATTGAATAAACTGCACCACACTACTGGTGCCACAATACGAGAAACTAACTAATTATGTCGAACAATAACCCGAATTTTACAGAAAACATGCTATCTGTTGAAGAAGCAAAGAATAATATACTAAGTATGATGTTCGCATTAAACCCTACTTCTTTACCAATCACTGAGTGTTTGGGTCTCGTTTTATCAGAAAATATCTCCTCGAAAATAGATATTCCCCCTTGGGATAATTCTGCCATGGACGGTTTTGCAGTTATCGCAAAAGATACAACTCTAGCCAGTATTCAAACACCTATCACTCTGACAGTTATTGATTCTGTATATGCTGGAGATGTACCAAAATCAAAAATTTCAAGAAAAACAGCAATCAGGATAATGACAGGGGCTCCAATACCAGATGGTGCAAATGCGGTTGTTCCATTTGAACAAACAAATGAAACACAACAAAAACAATTAAATCAACAATTAAATAGTATTAAGATTCTTAAACCTGTTAAAGAGAATTCCTTTATACGATTTCGCAGTGAAGATATTAAATCAGGCGATTTGATTTTCAATAAAGGAACTATACTGAGACCCAGTGAAATCGGTGTCCTTGCCTCTTTAGGATATAAAGAAGTATCTGTTATCCCAAAACCAAAAGTTGCTATTATTTCAACAGGAAATGAGTTAACAGATATTGGAGAACCGATATTACCCGGTAAGATATATGATGCTAATACATACAGTATTGCATCATCCATCGAAAAATATGGAGGCATTCCTATGATTTTAGGGATTGCACGAGATAATGAACTATCACTAAACCAACTGTTAGATAAAGCTCTCAAGTGTGACATTATAGTTACCTCTGCAGGAGTATCTAAAGGTGATTACGACATAGTTAAAGAGATATTGGGCCAAAGAGGCAATATGGAATTTTGGTCTGTAAACATGAAACCAGCGAAACCAATAGCATTTGGATGGGTATTAACATCTAATAAGGAAAAATTACCATTACTTGGTTTACCAGGAAATCCTGTAAGTGCAATGGTTGCTTTTGAACAATTTGTCAGACCTTCAATATTAAAACTAAAGGGACTAACTCAACTAGAAAAACCATCAATCCAAGCAATTCTTAAAAGTCCTATAAAAAACGAAGATGGGCGAAGAATGTATGTCAGGGTTCTTGTCAAAAAAGAGGGAGTGCATTATTATGCAGAGGCAACCGGAAACCAAGGATCTCATGTCCTTACTTCTATGGCAAAAGCCAATGGGCTAGCCATATGTCCTGAAAATGTTCTAGAAATAGATTCAGGACAAACAATTGAAGTTCAAATGATTGATTGGCATGAATATGACTTGTAGCTAATAAAGATATGGGGGACTGAAATGGTTAGAACTAGAGTTAAGTACCAAGAAGAAACTGTATATGCAAGGGTGAAGTTTAAAATCTCCGACCAAGCCCTGAATGATTTAAATAGAGAACTAAATAGTATGGTCTCTCAAAGAGCTTGCGAAAGTTGCTCAAATCAAGAAAATTCAAACGCATTGGACCTTATATATAATTGCTGTTCTTATAAGGAAACATTTATTCAATCTCATATGCCAACAATGGAAGCTATTTTCAGGATAATTATTTCTAATGGGAATAAGCCAACTACGATTTCACATATATATGAAACTCTTCAAGACAAATGGGTTGATCCAAATAATATGTGGTTACCAACTCCTACAAAACTCTACCGAATGTTAACTAATGATATGTATTATGGGATAAAAGAAGTTATCAGAAATAGAACTAAACGGCACCAAATTAGTACAGAATCTTCACTTTCTCTCAATTAATTAGGAATAGGTAATAGATCATGCAACCATTACACACAGTTTACGAATCGGTATATAGAGTCTATGGAATGACTTGCCAAGGTTGCGCTGATACCATTGAAAATGGTATAAAATCAAACCTGAATATTTCTCTAGCTCATGTTTCTTTAGCTGAAAAAGAACTGCGAATTCAATCTGAAACCGTCTTAGATTTAAACGATATTAATTCAGTTGTATCAAACTTAGGGAATTATAAAATTCTTAATAATAATCCAAGTTTAATATCTGTTGTGATCAATTACTTTAGTTCTAAAAAACCTATCATTATTGCGCTGATACTTGTTACCACTGCTTCTTTATCATTACAAGTTCCAACTAAATCGTTTGATATAAATGCATGGTTTATCAGTTATATGGGTCTATTTTTTATGCTTTTTTCTTTTTTAAAACTACTTAATGTGAGTGGATTTAGTATGACGTTTAAAAAATATGATCTAATATCGAAGAAAATACCTAAGTTTTCATTAATTTACCCTTATATTGAATTAATTCTAGCAGTTGCCTTCTTAACTCAATATTTATTGATATATGCT
>Ga0209403_10004068_pt1 | contig 16057 bp, 15 predicted proteins | sample ArcticOcean_MG_C_8_FD_187440 | JGI IMG/M metagenome (GOLD analysis project Ga0209403, IMG submission 187440) | Marine microbial communities from western Arctic Ocean - ArcticOcean_MG_CB11_86 (SPAdes) (version 2) | ecosystem: Environmental > Aquatic > Marine > Oceanic | place: Arctic Ocean... | reverse complement strand
GCCAGCGCGATCATCAGTTCGACCAGCGTGACCCCATGCTGACGGCGCAAGCACTCGGGTGTGTCCTTTAATAAAAGTTGTTCCTGAACCCGGTTCATGGCTGCAGTTCAAGTTGAAAACAACCCGGTTGGTCAGGGCATAGGTCAGCGACACCGTCACGGTCATCATCCCAGGTCACGGTAATAGTGTAGGTGGTGCCGTCAATCGCCACGCTACCACTGCCACTGGGCAACAAGGCAGCGTTGGCGCTGTTCCACGCCCAACCATCGTACTGGGCCATCTGCGCCGCCGTGCAGCCCGTGGTGATACACGCCGGATCAGTGCCAGCGCCGCTGATCAAATTGTAATTGTTATCAGTGATGCCGATCTGGTTGGCCCGCATCCGGTCTGCCATGTCGTAGGCTTGCGTCGAGGCATAGGAGCGATGCAGGGCGCTGGTGTTGTATTGCAATCCCTTGGCCATCAGCGCTGCCAGCGCGAGCAGCCCAAAGGAGAAAATCACCAGTGCGATCAGCACTTCCAGCAGGGTAAAGCCGTTGGCCTTCATGGGTTTTCAGGTTCCGCAGTTACTGATTCCGGAGCCGGTCGCGTTGGCTTCGAGCACCTTGATCCGCCCGATCACGGTAATGACGATGGCCCGGGCATCATTGCCGAAACCCCGGCTATCACACAGCGCAAAAGATCCGCCCTGGGGAGCGCTCGAGATATCCGCCGAGCTCCCATCATGGCGAAAAGAGATATAGGTCGAAAAAGTTGCTGAGCGCAGGGTGTTATTGCCGTCCAGCGCAGCGGAAACAGAAATGATGGTCTCGCCAGTATCGAGTGCGGCATTGGTATTGGTATCGATAAATGCCACCCAGCCGCTTTCCCACTTCCCTTCCGAAGTGCTGCCGGTGCCGGTACAGCCGCCCGATGTTCCGGGACAGATGGTTACCCGAGATGCTGTGCGCATCGCCTCTGAGCGGGCATGGACAAGCTGCAGCATGAGATCGCCGGATTGACTACGGATACGGTTATTCAGTATGAAATCGCCCATTGCGGGTATACCGATCATTGCGATTACTGCGACGATGGAAATAGTGATCAACAGTTCGATGAGCGTAAAGCCGCCCGCCCGCACTGCGATGTGCGGGTAATTGCGGGCATCAGGCAATAGAATATTCAAGGTGTTTGCAGTTTTCTGAGGGTTTTCTCCAACGTGACCAGTGTAAGTCTGCCACAGACGGTCCACTGTGACGGTGCGCACAGTTATGGGCAGTACGGACAGACCCGTTATTGGGTCTGTTAAGAGGACAGCGCACTTTAATGGCACAATACCCATCCTTTTTGCCGAGTTCTTTAAATGATCGTTAGCGTTGTCATACCGGTTTACAACGAGGCCGCCACCTTGGCACAAATTGTCGAGCGGGTGCGTGAGGCGCCTGTGACAAGCGAAATCATTCTGGTAGATGATGGCTCCACCGATGGCAGTCGGGAGCTGGTGAAAACCCTGGCGTGCGCCGAAGGGGTTCAAGGGGTATTTCATGAAGTCAATCGGGGCAAGGGCGCGGCGCTTCGTTCAGGTTTTACGGCGGCTACCGGGGACGTAGTGCTGGTGCAGGATGCCGACCTGGAATACGACCCTCGGGACTATCCCCGCCTGCTGGCGCCCATAGAGCGAGATGGTGCCGATGTGGTCTACGGTTCGCGTTTTGCCGGTGGTGAATCACATCGGGTGCTGTATTTCTGGCACTCGGTTGGCAACCGTGTACTCACCTTACTCTCCAACATGATGAGTAATCTCAACCTGACCGATATGGAAGTCTGTTACAAGGTTTTTCGTCGTGAGATTATCCAGGACATCAATCTCGTCGAAGACCGTTTCGGGTTTGAACCGGAAGTGACTGCCCGGTTGGCTCACTATCGCAAGGCAGATGGCAGCCGCCTGCGGATATTCGAGGTAGGTATCAGTTATGCCGGACGTACCTACGAAGAGGGCAAGAAGATCGGCTACAAAGACGGCCTGCGGGCGTTGTGGTGCATCGTTCGCTATAACCTGAAACCCGACTGATACTCTTTGCCCTGTTTGGGGCAAAGAGTGCTGCGGGTCAGCTCTGAATCTTCCAACTGCCGTCAGCCTGGCGACATGCGGTACCGTAGCCTTGCTGAGTCTCACCGCCGACCTGGATCTCGGTGGTGAATTCACGGCACGGGCTGCCGTCAGTGGCAGAGGTTGTCTTGGTCGGGGTGGCTGTGCCGTTGTGCCCGGTGTTGGGGTTTTGCCAGGTCGTGGTAGCGCCGTCCTTGGTCGATTCCAGTGAGTACTGCAGGTTCTGCGCGGCAAGCAGCCGGTCACGCTCATCCAGTTGCGCGCCGATCTGATCGCCGACAATGGCACCGAATATCACGCCCAGCGCGATTGCCCAGCCCCGATCGCTGTGGCCTTTTCCCAGTGCAGAGCCAAGTACACCGCCAACTACTGCACCGGCAGCAGCGCCCTGCTCCTGTTTACTCGGCACAGTACTGCAACCGGTTACCAGCAGCGCCAGGCTGATAGCCCCGGCAATGATCAAAGTCTTTTTCATGTTGGAGTGCCTCATTTGTGATGTACTTTTGTGCAAGCGTGTTAACGCGTGTTTCACCTAGTATAGAAAGGCCGGTTCGCGGTTGGTGTGATCGCTATCACCTTTATGTCGCTATAGGCAGAATCGGTGACGCCTTAGAATTCCAGCAGATCTTCAATGGCTTCTATGCCGGCAAAGGCGCAGATATCGTCCATGTCGCCGCCTGGCGCCCCGGAGACGCCTATGCCTCCCACCAGTGAGCCAGCGGCCTCGATGATGACACCGCCGCCGACGATAATTACGCCGGGCAGGTTACGAATACCCGCAGCAGGTTGCCCGGCTGCTGTCACTGGCACCATATCCGAGGTGTTGGTGCGAAAGCCAACCGCGGTACGGGCTTTGCCAATCGCCGTATTGATGGTGCGTGCACCGGCAAGCTGGTCGCGCAATGCGACCTGTACCCCGCCGAATCGGTCTACTACCGCGACCCCGACCTGAAAGCCCATACCGCGGCAGTGTTCCAGCGCGGCCTGCGCTGCGTCAAGAGCCGTTTGTGGCTTCATGACCTCAAAACTCACTGTGCCTTCAGCGGCCCGGGCGGTGGTCGATGCCAGCACGAGGATGCTGACAAGGAATGCGCCAAGAAAGTGTTTCATAGTTGTAGCTCGTTGCAGGTTCTAAGTCATCCTATCACCGACTGCGTGATGGGAGATAGCGTTTGAGAGGTGGATTTATTACGATCAGTTAATTATCGCTATCAAGTGTGTCGCGGCAAGGTTATTCACATGGTGATTTCATGTGCAAATCGATTTGGCTTATGTGGTGGCCTCCGGCATCAGACCGGGCTCAGGGCGAGATCACCGCAGCGACGCAGGTCGTTGGCGATCACCGCGTAGGCAGTATCATCCAGGGGCTGAAAACTCCTGATACCCGTCACGGTGCGGGTATTTTCATCAAGACCTGTCACTGCGCTCGCCAGAGCCTCGCGCATGAGGCCAAGCTCGGCTTGGGTTTTGCTGCCCGCAGTAATCAGCGGCAACCCCGGGCGGCTCGGCGTATGGGCAATGATATCAAGCGCCTTAGCAGCAGCGTCGTGATGTTTTGCCAACTGCCAGTTAACGCAGTCAATTGCCGCGGTATCGGCGCTGCCATTGGCCACTGCACGGATCGATTCGCGGTGGCTGCTCGTGATCAGCACCTCGCTGAAAAAACCATCGCCAGGGGTAAACGGTGCCACTGCGCATTTAAGGGCCAGACAGCCGGAGTAGGAATCGGTGCCGTTGATGGCGGCACGCTTGCTCCGCAGTGAAGCAAGGTCTTTGTCGATGCCGGCACGGGCAATAATTACGCTGTGATATGCGCCTGCTGGCGCGATACCTTCGTATTCAAAACTGCCCAGCACTTTTACTTGTTTGCGCAGGGTCTGGACCAGCGGCAGCCCGCAGGTTTGGCTCAGCAGCAACTGCTTTGAAACCCAGGCCTGCTCGCGAGGGAGTGAGCGATCCAGCATGGTGGGCGCACGTATATCGCGTTGGTTGAAAGCATCGCGAATGGCACCCCACAGGGCATCGGTGGCCGTTGCAATCTCTGGCCAGTCATACATGGGTAACTGAGCCAAGGCCAGAGGTGCAGCGCTACCTTCTTTGTTTATCTGCATTAATTATTGACGGGTTACCTGCAATATCGCAGTGCTGAAAGTCGCCAACCGTGGCTTACCTGAAAATGTGATTATGGTATGGCCGCGCTGGCGCGTTGAGAGCATCAGTGCTTCTTGGGACGCAGTGCCTATTGAAGAAAAATCGACCGGTAGCCTGCGAACAAATAGCCTGCGCTTCCTTTAAGAAAAGTATCGCCTCGGGCACGGCTCAGCTTGCCATGTTTTCTGAGCAGTTGCTCACAGAGGATTCATTCCATAGCAGGGCCCGAATCTATTTACTCGACAACAACCTGGAAGCGAAATGGAGAATCCTCGCCACCAGCGACAATTTTATTTTCGCCAGCATTCAGTATCTGATGATCTTCTAAGAATTCATGACCGATGGTTACATCATTGACCTTAGTACCCAGAGAACTCTCAAGGTCCAAAACTATGACACCTTCAAGGGTATTAAAAACCGTAAAGTGATTCACGGACAGGCGCGAGGGTATTGAATCCGGCAGCAGCAGCGTTGCACTTTGATCAATTACATCTTGATCAGTTCGGCCAATGGAGAACTGCGTTTGTTCCATCGTAATACCCGCTGGAGGTATATATGGAGCGAGATCGACATGATCTGCAAAAACTGTTACTTTGATTGAGCCGGGCCTATCTGCGATGAAGTTTGGGTCGGTTGCGGGTAGTGACTCGACCAGTCGCTGGTTTGTCTCCCGAAGTCGATGACATAGTCGGGTAATGATTCTATAGGCTACTACAGCCTCATTACTGACGTGTTCAATGAACTCAGAGCGTTGGAATTCCAGAACAACAACGTCAGTTACGGCACGGGCACTGGCACTTCGAGGGCTCTGATCAATCAGGCCCATTTCTCCAAGATAATCCCCGGCCGTGACATAGCCCAGTCTTATAACCTGGCCAGAGCGCTCCGTATATATTTCGACCTCTCCAGAGAGTATCTGAAACGCGGTGTCACTTGTCCCGCCCTCGAGTAGGAGAGTTTCTCCGGCGGAAAAATTGATGTCCTGCATGAAGTTTCTCGTAGCTCTTAAGAATAGAACTTTATTTTGTATTACCCAGCCTTAATCGGCAGTACTCTCGGGTTACGCCAACACTATCTTACGTCAGTTTGTCGAGCCAAGCACGAGGCGGGCTGAATCTGGGCTCAACCGATTTAGCACGAAGAAAGGGCGGCCGTTTATGGTTGGACAGCCCCAAGCTCTTGTTCAACTGCAACGCTTCAGGTCGGGTCCCGTGCCAACCCCGGGGACAAAGGCCAAGGAACGGCAACGATCAGTCAGTCGGCGCTGACTAAGAAGGTCTCTATTGGTCGGGCAAATCCTTTGAGATCTTGTGCTCCAAGGCTCGTGACCGCATGAGTGGCCTTGACGAAAAAGCAGGTGTCCTCATCGATAATCACGTTCCCTGGATCGCCAGCGCTTTGCAGTCTTGAGGCCAGGTTCACCACGCTGCCGATGACGGTGTAATCTATTTTTTCGACCGGGCCAATATTGCCCACCTTGGCGTAGCCGGTGGCCAAGCCAACGCGAATAGCAAAGGGAAAGCGGTTCTGTTCACGGTAGTGCTGATCAAGTTCATGGGCCCGTGCCTGTAGTTGCAGGGCGCAGGTGACAGCCCGTGAAGCGCTGGTGATGTCATCACCGTCGTTTTCAAAAAAAGCGAGAATGCCGTCGCCCATATATTTATCGATCACGCCATCTTGGGCAAATATGACTGACGCGGTCTGGGCGAAATACGTCTCCAGCACATCCTGAATCTCCTGCGGGTCAGCCTGGTCGGAAAACGCCGTGAAATCCACAATATCGCTGAACATCACGGTGATGCGCTTGCGCGCGCCGCCGAGTTTGAGAATGTCCGGGTCGCTGCGGATCTGATCCATCAGCCGCGGCGAGAGGTAACTCTTTAGACTCCCCTCAAGTACGCCCTCGTAGTGCTCCAGCTGGGCGTAGCGGTACATGCTGGAAAAAAGATACATCACAACCAGAGGTATCAGCACCGGTAGTACTGGCAGCAGCCAGCCGCTTTGGGCAAAGGCGCCAAAGGCAACAGCGACATACATCACGAGCATCCCCAGTGCGGCTGTGCTGAACCAAAGCGTTCGCAGATGCCACGCGGCAAAGACCAGTAACCCCCCCAACAGTACGGTCATAAAGATCGCGAAGCCGTACGGCACCGGGGTAATAAAAGCGTCGGTCAGCAGCATACTGGCAGCGTTAGACCAGATGTAGGCCCGTGGAAAGGTATTGTCCAGCGGGGTGGGGCTGACATCGCCATACTGGCCGGCCTGTGTTGATGTATCGGCAAGAAAAACCAACTTGCCCGAAAAATCCAGTGTGGTGTTTGCCGTCAGCAGGCTCCAGGCACTGTAGGAATTTGGGTAGGTGGCAATATCCAGTGGTCCGGCGTAGTTGACCAGAAGATTACCGTCGCGATCAAGCGGCAACGTAAGATCACGTGCCATGCCCGTGTCGGGTTTGGGAAAGTTGTGCAGGATGACCCGCGAGCGATTGGACACTTCTATCTGCTCAAGATCGTAATCCAGTTGTACCGCCAGCGCTTGCAGAAAAAAAGACGGCACCAGCGCCCCATCGAGCTCCATCAGTAACGGTACCCGGCGGATCACCCCATCGGGATCGGGTTGCAGATTAACAAAACCGAGTCCGGCTGATTGCTCCATCAGGGCATCAAAAGGCGCTACCAGAACGCCGCTGGCGTGGGGCGCCTTGCCCGGTGCGAGCCGGGGGTTGGCATCCAGTGCCAAAGCCACAGGGGCTCTGGCCGCATCAGGCGATGGGTCTACAAGAAACGGGCTGACCAAGTTGCCTGCGTTAATTGCCGCCTGCACCAAGGCTTCGTTGCCGGACTGCTCGGCCCAGTTCACAAACATGATATCGCAGGCAATGGCTTCAGGCTGTGCTGCAGCAATGTTGTTTATGAGCCGGGCGTAGGTCTGTTTCTCCCATAGCGGAGCCCCCGACTGGGCCTTGGCGTAGTTATCGATATTGATATGCACCAACTGTTCGCTGAAGGCAGGCGCCAGATCAAGTGCCTGTCGCACCCGAAAGCGGCTGTCGATTATCCGCAGCTCAAAATCGACCAGCGTCGTGGGAAAGAGCGCCTGCAATCCCAGCATAAGCGCCAGCGCCAGAGTGTTGCCGATCAGCAGGGTACGAAGCGAAAGAGTCCGTTGTTCCAAATCGCTTTACTGGTGGTCTATGGTAAAAACAGCCTGCGCGATGCGATCACCGCTGGCTTTGTGACTGAGGCTTTGCGGGGACAAGTCCTCGCTGGTAACACCGCGAAAGGTCACCCCGCCCATCACCGGCTTGTCCAGACGCTGGGCAAGTTGTATGCCCGATGGCCCGGCGAGTTGCCCCGGCAGATCCTGCAAGGCCCGCGCAATGCGTTTGGCAAAGCGTTTGCGGCTTTTGCCGCTGGTCTTGGCGTAGTTATCGAGCAACGCCTCGAAGCTCTCCAGACGTTTTTCACTCGCGATAAGGGTAAAAGTCTCGGTGCCGACATTCTGATCCAACGCCAGCCAGCCCAGGGTATCAAAGGTGGTCTTGTCGTTTGCATCAGCGCCGGTGACTGAGGCATGCAACAACGTATAGTCATCGGTACTCGACAGGTAGCAGATATAAAACCAGCTGCCCTTGGGGTACTCAAAGTTCAGTTTCAGCTCGGCGCCAGATGCAACAACTGCACCGGTTTCGATGACATACAGTTTCTGATCATCGTGCTGGCCGATAAAACCGTAATGGAAAGTAAGCTGCTGTGCCGCCGCCGGCATGGCCAGAGCGGCAATAAGAACAGTGATGATGCTTACAAGTCTTTTCATACAAAAGATACCTCCCGTCGGCCAGCACACCTGCTTAAGTGGGCCGGGCCAGCGTATAGCGACAATGTATCATCAATTTTCATGGCTTAGGATTACAAGCCTGACAGAGGTGTTTTTAGGGTGCAGTGATGGCGGTCACGCAAATCTATTACTGTAACAACACTGCTTACCGTCGGTCGGGGTCGTCAGTTCCACTCGCAGTGTCTTGGTTTTCAGTGGTTTCAATAGCTTTCGTGGCAACAGCATCACCGGGCCATTGCGTGCCGTCCTGAAATGGCGAGGGGAAGTCTTCGTGAGCAATGCTGGGCAACTCCATTGCTATTGCCTCGTCGAGCGCAAGCTTGGAGAATGATCCACTACCCGCTCGCGCTCTTTCGACCATGCACAGCTTTTTAGTAGAAACACGTGGGTTTCCGTTTTGATCTGTGGAGAGATAAATCTTGCCGCTTTTCGCTGTTGGGGCTTCCCACAAATTGCCTTTAAAACTGATTTCGGACGTCCAGGTATAGGTATCTCCCGGGCCTTGCTCGATAGTTAATTTTCTAGCAACAAAGCCCTTTGAAGAGTCGCTCGGGCTCCAGTCAACTGCGCCTTTCGGATATCGGGGGCCGGATTGTGAAACAAGCTTCTGCCTACGAATCGTCGAAAAAGAAACACCCATCAGTTGGCCACTGCTGTCTTGACCAACAACGAGCTGGCAATTTTCAGCGGTCAAACCTGTCTGCTGCCACACCCCGACCAGCGGATCAACAGCTGTTGTGGTGGTGGTTGGTGTGACGGATGTACTGGGCGCTGCAGTTACAGCAGTAGATACTGTGGGTGCTGAAGGTGCAGGCAGGGCTCCGCCCAGCGCAACGATTCTGGCGCGGGCAACAGCACTGTAGATGCCGCCCGGGCGCAGCCGCAGGTAGGCTTGGTACATGTCGATGCGGTTGTGACCCATGGCGGTTTGCCAGAAGGCCTGACTGCGCGAGCCCATAAAATCATCCAGCTGGCGATCGCTGGTATTTTTCAGCCTGAACCAGTTGGTCCATTTGCCGGTGAAACTGTTACCGTCTTCAGAGAACTCAAGAGACATTCGAAGCGGCTCGCCATCGGGGATGGTGCCGGCTACGGGCTCAAGCTGAACCGTCAAGCGGTTGCCGGAGATCGTCTCGATGCTGATGATACGAAAGCGCTCGCTCATACGATGCCCGGATATCACCAGTTCTCCGGCCAGTTCGTTTTCAAAAGCGTCGATCTCAAGGTAGGCGGTATCGATGCGCCCGTGGTTGGTACTGGCGCCCTTGGCGCCGATACCTTTGAGCTTGTAGTTGCCCACCAGTTTGTAAAGGTCTGTGGTGATCGGCGGCAGGTGGGCCAGATCAACCGGCGCCGGGCCGCCCTTAAGCTTAAGAAAGCGCCGGCCATGTTCTATGTCGCGGTAGCTCAGCAGCATCTGCAGACCGGCACCTTCGCCCACTACCGACAGTGTGACCTGGCCGCCGGCAAAGATAGTGTGCAGGCGCTTGATGTTCAGGTCCCGGTTGTTGTTAAAGGCCTCAACATCCTGGGCGCTGTAGCTGCGCGCAGGTTTGTATTTTTTGGCCAGCAGATCAATGAACTTGCGGTGGCCTTTTTTGGTGTAGGGGGCGAGGCCCACCTGCAAAAAGTTCAGTACGCCAGTGGTGGTACCGCTGGAGAACTTGAAGGCAAAGGGCATGTCGGCATTGTCAAAGCAGGTGCCTTCAAGCGCATTATCTCTTCGTGGTTCTGCAAGGTAGCCGGTTACAGCCTCGATCGAGCAGTATTGTGCTACTTCCACCGCGTTCATACCGAGCTTCAGATCCTTAAAGCCCAGCGTGGTACGGGTACGCTCAGAATCAAAGACGGCTCCGGCGAGCGCGTCCTTATCGAGCAAGGCTGCAGTCAGGTTGGCGCCTGAGAGATTGGTCTCTTCCAGGATCGCTCCGCGCAGGTCAACGCCTCTCAAGTCTGCCAGGGTCAGGTCTGCTGCGGTGAGGTCTGCTTCTCGCAGATCAGCGCCCAAGAGATTGGCCTGAAACAGATCTGCCTCGTAAAGATCAGCACCGGCGAGGTCACACCCGCTACACGAGCCGGTGTCTTTCAGGGTGACAAGGTCAGTTTCGCTATAGGCGAGGGCCACTGGCAGCGGTGCAAGCGCCAAGCACAAGGCGGCCAGGCGGATCAGAGTTGTACGCTCAGACATCATCCGAGGTCAACTCCTTGGCTGGTGATCCCTTGAGCTTGGCCAGCATCAGTTTGGCTAACTTGGCATAGACCCCATCGGGAAAGGCATCGAGGTATGCCTGCAGCATCTCTGCGTCGTTGCTTGCGCGTACGGTCTTCCAGAACTCAAGATCCAGCAGTTTGTCCTGGGCCGCCAGGGCCGCGCTATCGACTTTAGCCGGCTCCGCCTTGGCCACCTGTGCCTGGGGCAGGGCAAAGATGAAGTCACCACGTGACAGATCGTAATCAGCAATCTTGCCGAACTGTGGGGTCTGGCGGGTATGGCGCGGGACTTCCTGTTGCAGGTAAAGGCCAAGCTCAGTACCACTTACATAACCGTCTTTGTTGAGATCACCGCGGCCGAGCACCAGTGCATCGACAAAGGCGGGGGTAAAGGTGCTGCGCGAGGGCACTTGGTCCTTGGCCCCACCGGCGGTGATGAACTGGCGCACCGGTAGCCCTAGTGCGGTGGTGATGTGCGGGGGTTCTTCGGGCAGCGCCTTGGTTTTAAAGATCGTGCCCGAGAAGCACGAATCAAAAAGATAAAGGACGTGGTTAGCCTCGGAGTCGCGCGCACCGGCGAGGATCCGGGTCATCGACAGTGCCTTAGCCCGAAAATCGCGTCTTTCTTTGACCGGGTCGGGTGCATCGACCGGCACCAAAAAGCCGCGCTTGTTGTTCTTGGTAGTCCAGCCGTGGCCGGAGTAGAAAAACACCAGGCGGTTGGGGACATCGTAGCCGTAGCGATCGAGAAACTCTTCGTAGAGGTCTTCGAGTTCCTCACCGGTGGGGTTCAGGTGCTTCTCCACCGTGAAGCCCTGGTCCTGCAGTACCGATTCGACCCGGGCGAGCTCGCCGGGCACGCTCTCAAGATCCGGCCAGGCGTTGTTCTGGTAGTCGGCAGCGCCGATCAGTAGCGCGTAACTGCCCTTGTACTCAACGACGGTCTCGCCCGTTTCTGGGACAGGCACGACCAGACCGCGCGTCTCAGCACCTGCTGGTACAGCTAACGCAATGAGTATGGCGCTCGTCAGGAGCGCCAGGATATATCGGCTCCAGTTATGCATAACCTGTACACGCTTGGCAAAAGCGTATGCGGTTACTTTACATCAGGCGGGCCGGTCTAATGTGCGCCAGGACATCAACTGGAAAATAAAGTCACTAAATTATAGAAAAAGGCCAAAAATCAGGGCTTTTGCGCCTGCAGCCACTGGCCCAGTTGACTGCGTTCGGTCGGTGTCATGCCGCTGGCGTTGCCCAGCGGCATCGCCTGGCTGGTAACGGCCTGAGCCAGCACCCGCTCCCGGTGGCGATGCAGGGTATCAAGATTGTCCAGTACGATGCCTGCTGGGGGCGCGTTGAAGGCTGGATTGACGGGCTGGACTGCATGGCAGCCAGCGCAGTGGGTGGTAACGATCTGCAGGGCGCGCGCGTCGCTCACAGCGGCGCTCGATAGGGTCGGGGCGCGTGAGGCGATAAAAAATATCAGACCCAGCGCCAACAGCACTGCCAGCGGCCACTGCCAGGCGAGCGCCATGCCACGCCCGCCCCTATGGTGGGTATTAAAGAAGTGGCGGATCACCCCGCCCGCCAGCACGATAAAGGCAATCACCAACCATCCCCACAGCGCCCCACCAGAGAAGAGCATCGGGTAATGCGCGCTCATCATCAGCAGCAGCACCGGCAGAGTGAGGTAGTTGTTGTGCAGCGAGCGCTGCTTGGCCTGGACGCCGAGTGTTGGATCCGGGGTGTTGCCCGCGACGAGGTCGGCCACGACCTTTTTCTGATTGGGAATAATGACCACAAATACGTTGGCCGACATGATCGTGCCGATGAGTGCGCCCACATGCAAAAAAGCCGCGCGGTCGCTGAAGATCTGGGTCAGTAGGTAGGCGCTGACAATGATCAGCGCGAATACCGATAAGGCAAGTGCCAGCGTTGAGCGTCCTATGGGGCAGCGGCACAGTGCCTCGTAGATAAGCCAACTGCCAATAAGAAAGGCCAGGCTGGTACCAATCGCTATGATTGGCGCGAGGTCAGTGCGGCCGGGGTCAATCAGATAACTGCCGGCACTGAAGTAATAGGTGACAACGAGCAGCGCGAATCCTGAGAGCCAGGTGAAGTAGGCCTCGTATTTAAACCAGTGCAGCTCAGTGGGCATCACCTCGGGCGCCACCACGTATTTTTGTACGTGGTAAAAACCCCCGCCGTGCACGCTCCACGATTCGCCCGCTACCCCTTTGGCAAGGCCCGTGCGCGTACGTAGGCTCTGATCCAGCCATATAAAGTAAAAAGACGTGCCAATCCAGGCGATGCCGGCCACCAGATGCAGCCAGCGGATCATCAGACTCACCCAGTCGAGCCAGGGTATGGTCACGATGCGGTTTCTCCTCTCGTTAAGTCGGCGGTTGGGGTTATTGCCAGCGAAGCCTGCATCCTAAACCGATTACGTTTTCAGAAAAATCTCTGCAATCGCAAAGGACTTTATCAGTTTTTTGAAAAATGATGGAAACAGACGCTGCCTTCAGTCCAGCGCTAAACTCGGTCGGCATCGCACAGACCTGCGAGAAGCTCGGTCACAAAGCAGTGTTTCTGACCAACCAGGAGATGCATGAGCGACTTCAGGCCACTTCGGCGCATATGCGTTCTGAGGACGGCCCGACCAAAGCAGCCGATATCCTGGATCAACTGCTGAACTGAACTCCCTTCAACGGGGCAGTATTGCCCCGTCTCTCCTTTGAGCCAGTATGCCCAGTAAGGGACCGTAGAGGGTTAACCGTGATCCCAGGTGATGGCCATCACAGCAAGGATGCGACTGGTTGATTATCGTGACCCATGAGTTGTTAACGATTTATCAGCCTAAGGTGCTGATTAAAAGGGAGGGTTCATGGTATCTACCTTATGCTTATTCGCCAAAGTTGCTCGTGTACTGTTATTAATGGGGCTGGCGTTTCCTTTGAACGCTTTCGCCGTTAAGTACTGTATAGATGGTAGCTGTCCGATTACGGCATCATCACGCGTGCTCTGGGAGGTAGAAACACGCGGTGATGTGTACACGACAGGAGTCCTTCTGGACAGCGGCTATGTAGTTATTGGGCAGGAGCCAGACAGTAGCGCCGGTGTGTTGAAGGCATTGAACATGTCCGATGGCTCTTTGGAAGGTTATGTTGATCTTACTGCCGACATGACATGGGGCTCATTGCGCGTCGATAATGGGCGTTTGGTGGGAGTTGCCGATGTGGCAACCCCATTTCTTGGTGGATTTTTGTTTTCAATAAATTTTGCGGGAGCACGATATGCTACCGGCGCTGAAAATCCCACCTTGCGCGGAGATAACGCAAGTTCAGGTCGGTGAGCGACTAAATTTCATGTTTCTGCCGAAGGCGCCATAGAGTGTTCTCACCCGCGGTTCAAATAAGTGTTTGGCCCAAAGGCATCAGGTAGACAACCCATCTGGGGTACGCAGCACTTGGGCTGCGCTGCGCAAGTGCCGGCAAATATGTAAGAAATCGGCGTGACTTTGCCCCTTTGGCAATTGGGCGTATGGGCGTATGGGCGTATGGTATCTCCATGAGCTTTTAGTAACGGTGTTGATTCCTTCGATCAGTAATGGATCGCTTAATCATTAGTATTTTTGCTATGGTCTGGGCCTGATGCGAAAGAGTAAAAGACATTCCCCGAGTAAATTCAGGAACTGGGTTGCCTATCTGATCCCGCTGGGATTGCTCGGTCTGGCAATTACGCTTCAGGCAGTTGCGCCTCCGGTACTAACCCAACTGCAGTTGATGGTGTTCGATGAGTACCAGTCATTAAAACCCAGAGCGAGCACTCCGCTGCCAGTTCAAGTAGTGGATATTGATGAGGAGAGCCTGTCGCAGTTAGGGCAGTGGCCCTGGCCGCGCAACGAATTGGCAAGATTAGTGGATGTGGTAAGCGAATCGGGAGCCGCAGCCGTTGTGATTGATATGCTGCTATCCGAGCCTGATCGGATCTCACCGGATGCGCTTGCGAGGATGCTGCCGGACTACCCCGAATATCAGGGCGCGCGCCAAGTCATCCTGGACCGCATCAGCAACGATGAGTTGCTGGCACAGTCGCTGTCTCGGGCAAACAGTGTTCTGGGCTTTGCACTGGATGATGATCATCACGACGAGATTCCACGAATGAAGGCGGGGTTGGTGAAGGCTGGCGATCCTCCAGAGGCGTTCTTGCCGAAATTCGGCGGGAATATTTCCGCTTTATCGGTGCTTGCTCACGCGGCTAATGGTTATGGAGCCATCAGCCTGGTGCCGGATGCCGATGGTGTCGTTCGGCGTGCGTCGATGCTGGTCTCGGTGGCCGGCCACATTTTGCCTACCCTGGACGCCGAGGCGTTGCGGGTGGCCCAGTCAGCATCGACCTATATTGTGAAATCAACCAATGCCAGTGGTGAGCAGTCATTTGGCTCTACAGGCGGTGTCGTTGGAGTAAAGATAGGGGCACTGTCGGTGCCGACTGACAGCCAGGGTCGAATCTGGATTCGTTATGCTGATCAGATCTCCCAGCCGATCAGTGCACGGCGATTGCTCTCGGGTGATTTTGATCCGGCAGCACTTGCAGGCAAAATCGTACTGTTGGGTTCTAGCGCCGCCGGGTTGTCACGGCCGCAACCCACTCCGGTACTGGGGGTCGCTCCTGCGCTTCAGATTCGCGCGCAGATCCTGGAGACCTTGATCAGTGGAGAGTTTCTTTACCAGCCGGATTGGGCCAAAGGGGCAGAAATTCTTTCTTTGGTACTTTTAGGGTTACTGCTTATCTGGTTGTTGCCGCGCTGGGGAGCGCTGTGGTGCGCCCTTATCGGGCTGACTGCAATCGCAACAGCGATCGGCGGATCGTGGATGCTTTTCGCTCAATACAACGCCCTGATCAGTCCAATCTACTTTGCTGTAGTGATCATGCTTATCTACCTGGCGCAGTCGCTACAGGTGTTTCTTGCAAGTGAAAAGGAAAAACAAGAGGTGCGCGGCGCATTTGGGCGTTATCTTTCTCCGGTGCTGGTCGAGCAACTGGCCAACGACCCAACACTGCTGCGCCTGGGTGGAGAGATGCGTCAGGTAACAGTGCTTTTCTGCGATATCCGCGGGTTCACCCGAATATCCGAGCAACTGGCGCCTGAGGAATTAACGCAACTGCTGAATCGTTTTTTGACGCCGCTGACCGAGGTAATCCTGAATGAGCAAGGCACTATTGATAAGTATATGGGGGATTGCATCATGGCCTTTTGGAATGCACCGGTGAATGTTTTGAATCACGAGTACCACGCCTGTCGTGCGGCTTTACAGATGCTTGAGGCTTTGGAGCATCTGAACCGCTCACTGCAACATGAAGCAAAGGAGTCCGGCAGAACTGCCCACGCGCTGAAAATGGGTATCGGGATTAACTCCGGATCAGTTCTTGCAGGTAACCTTGGGTCCGAGCAGCGTTTTGATTATTCCATTCTTGGCGACAGCGTTAACTTGGCATCGCGCCTGGAGGGTCAGTCCAAAACCTACGGCGTTGAGATATTGATCAGTGAAGGTACTTTTTCCAAGACGTCCGGGTTGGCAGCCCTGGAATTGGATCTGGTGCAGGTGGTTGGCAAGACCGAGCCGGTCAGAATATTCACACTGGTGGGCGATGAATCAGTCGCCGGCACGGAATCATTTAAAAAGGCACAGGCTTTGCAGTTGGCCATGCTTGATGCGTACCGTGCACGTAACTGGGATCAGGCCCTACAACTTATCGATCAACTGC